>Ga0307375_10001271_pt1 | contig 27958 bp, 16 predicted proteins | sample TR1MG_FD_202531 | JGI IMG/M metagenome (GOLD analysis project Ga0307375, IMG submission 202531) | Soil microbial communities from Risofladan, Vaasa, Finland - TR-1 | ecosystem: Environmental > Terrestrial > Soil > Coastal area > Acid sulfate soil | place: Finland: Risofladan, Vaasa | collected...
AGATGCACTATCAAAGGCATTTCGCAGTCTTAACCTTGTCATTGTGCCTCACGGATGCAGAACCGCTGCTGGGACATGGATGAGGAACAACAAGTTTGCGCCGCATCTGGTGGAATCTCAGCTTTCGCATGTCGAAAAAAGTGAAGTGGCAGCGGCATATCAAAACGAACCGCATCTTCTGTATTTGGAAGAGCGTCACCACATGATGCAAGCTTGGGCTGATTATCTTTTTTCTAAGTCGATTTAAATACGAACCATGGAGTTTCACGTTCGAATCGCTCCGGGTGCATCAAGCGAGCAAGTAATTATTTAGCTCTGGTAGCGGCTCAATCATCGCTATCTTAGTATGGCGATAGTTTGCGCAACTGCGCAATGATTTCCGGAACTAACTGAATAACGCGATCTACTTCGGTCTCAGTGCTATAACGTGACAACGAGAAGCGCACTGTACTATGTGCTGCTGTATATGGGATGCCCATCGCTAGCATCACGTGACTGGGTTCCAATGAGCCGGATGCACATGCGGAGCCGCTAGATGCGGCGATGCCGAACTTGTTTAGCATCAGCGTAATCGCATCACCTTCGATCAACTCAAAGGCAATGTTGCTTGTATTTGGCAAGCGTTTATCAGTGTCGCCGGTGACGAATGATTGTGGAACTTTTTCCAGGATAAAGGTTTCCAGTTTGTTGCGTAGCCGGGCCACTTCGGTGTTCTCATATGCCATCATTTCCATCGCAATCTCGGCAGCTTTGCCTAGACCGACGATGGAGGCAGTGTTTTCGGTACCAGCACGCCGGCCGCGCTCCTGATTTCCGCCATATAAAAGTGGACGGAATTGTGTCCCGCGCTTGAGGTACAGCACACCGATACCCTTGGGTGCATGCAGCTTGTGGCCGGACGCGGAGAGCATGTTTATTTTGGTGTCTTGTAGATTAATTGGCACTTTTCCTACCGCCTGTACTGCATCGGTATGGAACATCGCTCCGGCCGCATTAGCTAACTCAGCCATTTCGACTACAGGGAAAATCGTGCCGGTCTCGTTGTTAGCCCACATCACTGATACTACCGCTACCCGATCGGACAGCAATTGTTTGTATTCGTCCAGATTCAGCCTCCCTTTGTTATCCACCTTAAGCTGGTGCACTTTGTAGCCTTCATTTTCCAGAAAGGTGCACAAAGTGAGTATGGCCGGATGTTCCACGGTGGTAGTGATAATCTCATTGCGTTGGGGCTGTGCTTTCAACGCGGATAACAACGCAGTGGAATCTGACTCAGTCCCACATGATGTAAAAACGATCTCTGAATCATGCTCCGCACCCAGCAGTTTCTGCACCTGCATGCGAGCCTTCTCGATGGCCAAGCCGACTTTGTTGCCAAAGCTGTGGATTGAAGATGGATTGCCGAACTGTTCAGTGAAATATGGCAGCATGGCTTCAACTACTGCGGGGTCTACCCGCGTGGTTGCATTATTGTCTAGATAAATAACTTCCATGAGCAGCCCTTCAACGCAAGGGATTCCTTTGTGTAATTGCGAATAATGCCCCAAGCGTCGATCGCTTTTGGTAGTGTAATTTACTACCCATTCCGACTAGATTAGTTAGCATGAATCAATAATACATTGTTTCATACATGATATTGTTGACTCTGAAAAATGAAACGCTCAGATGTGTGTAACATGCAGATGCAATTATAAGATAGAGGCGAAGATATAATGCCCTAGCATCGACATTGCAATTCGATGGCGTACTATGAGAAGCTGAATTACTTCATCTTGATCGCAGTATTAGGGATTTACCTATGAATGCTTCTCCACTTGAAGGCCAAGGTGCCGCCAGTCCTCCTACTAGTGCGTGGGTGCGATTTTTACGTTCTTATGGTCCCACTCCGAATAATCTCAATCTGTTTGATGAATATGTAACAAATGCATTAGGTCGGGCAAAAGTGCGTCCGATTACGCTATCAAGTCCACAACTCGAAAAAATGAAGCAGCGATTAGCTTCAGGAGCACCCGGTTCGATTCTTATTGCGGGGACGGCAGGTGATGGCAAAACTTATCACTGTCGCAGCCTTTGGGTCTCTTTTGGTGGGGATCCGCAAGAGTGGTCCGATTCAGCGCCAGTTAAAAAACTCTCTATGCCTGACGGGCGCCAAGCTGTTTTTGTTAAAGACCTAAGCGAGCTCAACGACTATCAAAGTGACGATATACTGGAATTGCTGGAACGTTCTGTTCTTGGCTCGGAAAATTCAGAATTTGTAATAGTCGCATCTAATCACGGCCAAATGCTTGAACGACTCCGTGACTTAAGTATGAGGCAAGGCCGGATCCACCCCCTCAGAAAGCCAGTGCAGGACGCTTTCCTGTTGTCTGGGCAGCCCCCTGAGAGACTTGCTATTTTCGACTTAAGCAGGACTGCTCAACGTCAATCTCTAGAAGATGTCTTGTTGGCCATAGCTAGCCACCCTGAATGGGAGAATTGCGCTAATTGCCAACTTCAATCGGGAACTCGTGTATGTCCCATTTTGGAAAATCGCAACAGGTTGCTTGGGGCGCAGGATGGAGGAAGATTTGCAAGTCGGTTGGGTGACTTAGTGGAAATCGCAAGATTAAACGGATGGCATTTGCCAGTACGAGACTTACTAGCATTGGCCTCGAACTTGATTTTGGGGCATCGCGATGCTCGCGAGGGATTGATGGCCTGCGCTGATGTATCGCGAATTCAAGTCTCCGGAAGTACAGAACGAGGAAGCCTTTACGACAATGTCTTTGGAACCAATCTCCCTCGAAGAAGGGCGCTCGATCGCCCAGTATTTCGTGCGTTAACCTCGTTCGGAGTCGGTGAGGAAACTTCAAACAGCGCAGACGGCTTGTTAGTTTATGGTGCCGATGATGGCAGGCTCACCGACTCGTTCAACAGATTAATCGGCTCTGATTCAATATACGGCGCAACATCTTCTTACTTGGCCTCCCAGCAGCGTTATTTAGAAGGTGAGGAAAGTGCTCGATTAGACAACGGGTATGCGGAGTTCTTAGACAGATTGAAATCTCAGCGTCGTAGGCTATTTTTTACGCTTCCTAATTTTGAAACAGACTACCCATTTTGGAGGATGTCTGCATTTCGGTTTGCCGGCGATTATTTGGAAATGACAGAGGCATTATCTGAGCGCAAGCCAGTCAGTGAAACAGCTCGTGCTTGTCTGGTGCGTGGACTGAATCGCGTAATGACAGGTCTACTTATTGATAATTCTGATCGAATTTTTGTTGCTAGCTCTGGGGGATTTACTCAATCAAAAATTAGCGTTCTCTGTGATACTGAAGCTCCTGCGAGAAGAGTGGGTGGAATTGGAATGTCGATCAAGCTAGATGCAGTGACAGGGCGTCCGACACTAGATGTGGCATTAGCGCATAACTTAGATGGGTCGGTTACTTTTGATCTTTCACCTGTTCGGTTTGAGTATTTATGCCGAGTTTCGGAGGGCTCTTTGCCAGGCAGTTTTTCCAATGAGTGCTTGGAAGATATGCTGGCTTTTAAAGCAAAATTGTTACGCAAAGCAGAGCTTCTTCGAGCTTTTCAGGAAGTAGGGGATGAAGAAGAGCCTGGTGTAGAAGAGAGGGCTCTAACGCTAAAGTTCATTGAAATCGAGCAAAATGGGCATGGATTTTCTAGACCTATCACAGTAAGGGTTAGCACATGAGGCCGCAAATCGATGGAGTCAACTTTGCTGTTGATGAACATATTTGGGGCCACCGTCTGTATGACGAACAACTTCCACACCTTGCTGTTTTGGAGTTCTTAGGGGTTCTTGGATCGAATGCCAATACACCGCTGCAGGCAAATCCAAACGATCGTGTGAGCTATAAGCCTCAACGACAGATAAGGCTGCGCGGGTTGTTGTTCAACAATCCCTATGTGGAGTCTGTGCGCGAAAGAGATCTTCCCGACGAAGATAAATGGAATGTCTGGAAAGAACAGTTCGCAGATGATGCAACTGGTATTGGTGATCAGGACATGGACTATCTGCGCCAAGTGTTCTTGAGCTTCGATGATTTTGCTAAAGCAATTGAGCTGTTGCGCTCTTCAGCATTCGAAGCGCGCAGCAACAAGCGCTGGAGTTCAAAATTTGTGTTCCCATTTGGCCCTGATGCTCTATACGAAGATTTACGCGTGGTCTCCGGCAGCGCTTCGAATGACCGTCGATTTTTTGCACGTACTGGAGAACTGTTGTATCTGATGTTGTGCAGAACTAATCGCGGCCCAGAATTGGGGCAAATATTAATTGAACGGCTGTTTGACTCCACGGCTCCCATGAACCGGCTCGTAAAGGCTCTTCAAGGCTCACCGCAGCTTGCTCAAGACGCACGTGATGTGGGTTATCTTCCTTATATAAAACACCCGCGTTTTGATCGCCTATGTGAAGATTGGTTGGCGATTCTTTCACGAGACATGCCGATTTACGACGCATTAGAGCATTTGATTACTAGTGCCGGGCTTAATTTGCTTCTGTATTTCCTTGAGTGCGCTAAAGCAGAATCAGGGGACACAGAACCCGTAGAGTTTGTCTGCGAAATCGTCTCCCGCGTACGCACAAAAGTAAGGGCGCTTTCTGGTGATTCATACCAAGCCAATCAAGCATTATCGCTAAGGGCAGTGCGCGCCTCCGTAGAACAAATTAGGTTGACCGACGAATGGGTATCAGCAATATCCTCAGACGATCCCGAAGGGGAGTGCGCTAAGTTGATGAGAGCTAGGTTCCAATGGCCACCAACCACCCCTGAAGACGACGAGCTTGACTACGAACGGATGTCGGGCGACGAGCTTGTGAGGAAGCTTGTGGAAAGGGCGGAAGCTAGACACGAGCAACATTTTGGAAAAATCCACGCTGCCTGGTCACGTGCCATTGGACTCAGTTCCCGGCGCCTATCACGGCGCACCCGTTACGCCCCAAACGACAAAATTTTGAAGACGCTTGTAATCACCATCGTCGACGATCGTATGCAGTTCAATGAGTTTTTGCATGAGGTCCGTCGCCGCTACGGGTTTGTCATCGGGGACGTTGAGGGGGTTCTACTTATCAAGGAAAAGCAGGTCGACCAAGAGGCACTTAGCGAAAATCGCGAAAACCTCGAAACGCGCCTCGTGGGTCTCGGTCTGCTCAGGAGGCTCTCCGACTCTTGCTCCTTTGTTGAAAATCCATTTGGATCCAAGGGGAAAGATTAATGCTGACGGATCGAATTATCGGGCGCGTCGGCGCAGATATATTGCAACGGCGCCTCATCGACTCAAGGCAAAGCAATGGTTCTCTAGCTGATTCGGCGGCACTGTTCCGTCTCGATAAGCTCGCTCCTGCACAAATTGCTTCAATCGTGCGAGAGATTCTGGCAAACCCGGAACTCGCTTCGCGGGTTGATTTAAAAATTCCTGCAGCACTGGTCGAGGGGGAGGATTTGCCGGTTGAAGCTCTGACAAATCTGAATGCAGGTGCGGTACGCAACGCGGGAACTGTCAAAGAAGCTCTGCTCACTGCTAACGGAAATGAACACAATTTAGCCGACACATTAGGACACGTGACAGCCCTAGGGGCAAAGGAATTTAAGGCAAATGAAGATGCTTGGGTAGAGTCGACATGCCATGTCGCTGGGATCGCTCCGACCCCGGAGGACAGAACTATATTCCGCGCAGCACTGAAAGGGCTGATGTCGGCTGCGGAACTTTCGTTAAATCAACTTGGAGATTATTGCTCCCTGGTAAGTGAAGCGACCATAACCCACGGGCATCCAATTCGCGACGCTATCGGATGGGCTTTGCCATGTGTCGGGCTGCCCAGGGATACATCACTTTTCTCAAACGCGAGGACCTATGGGCTAGCGTTAACGCCTTGGCGAAAGACTTTCGAAAAACTCATCGTAAACCGTGCCCCACTTCTCGCAAAAATGCGGCCCAATGGACAGCCACTAGATCCAGAGGAGCTGGGTCAGCGTTTGCAGGAAAATGCCGACTCGATCCAAGATCACGCACGTGTCTTACTTGAAGCATTTATTAGCGCTCCGCCGGGAGACGAGCAAACGGCGGCTGAGGTCGCCTGGCTTGAATGGGAGATGGACGGGGTTCACCTCATTTTCGACAAGCCCAGAGAGCGCCAGCTGGGTCTAGCGGATGCTACCATTCATTTCTTTGACCATGATTGCGAAGATCCAGATGTTCTTGATGCGCAGTGGCGCAAGCATCTTGAGGATTTGCGTGCACGGGAGAAGCGATCCGACTGGAACGAAGACGACGAAACATTCTTCGAGCTTTACCGGCGATATATTGAGCAAAACCAAAAGCTGCATGCTCGTTGGGAAAAGGTCATCTTCGGTAAACCCATTGAGTGTCACGACTTTTTGGACGGATTCGCCAGCGTCGCCCACAGGCTTCTAGTCGGAGCCGAAGACCCGAAGGGTGAGCGATTTCTGCGATTCACCGTCACCAAAGGTCGTAAGGAATGGCGCGAGCGCTTCAACTACGATGTCGGAGCCTACTTTTCCGCGATGAATCGCGGACTCAAAGAGCTTATGGGAGTTCGAGCCGAATGGCGCGTCGAACGGATGGGCTCGGCGAACTTACCCGACCCACTGTTTGACTATCCAGCTTTCTTCGCGAAAGAAAAAGAAATCCGCGGCGAAAAACTCAAAGTGTGCACTTCACTGGCTAAGAATTCAGTTCAGATCAAATTCGAGGTCGCACTGGTTGAAAAAACAGACGCCACCGAGTCGATTCTTGAGAAGACGCAATTGCTTTGGTTATATCGGCCCGAGTCGATAGGATTGTCATTGGTTGATGATATGCGTAGGCTTCAAGAGAAAGGTTCTGTTGGCTGCACGGAAGTTCCTCGGAGGCTTGTTAGCAAGAAGGGCGGAATGCAAAGCGTGTCGCTATTTGATACCGCAACCTTAGAGGCAACTTATTCGCGTGACGCCGGTTCATTGGTTCCACCGCCAAACAAGCTGAAGAGCATGCGAGCCGATATCAAGCGAAAGATGGACGAACTAGCCTCGGAGGGACGCTTCTCCAAAGAACAGCGCGACGAACTTCGGGTTGCTTGGGATTCCTTCGAGGCAGACTACATCCTAGCTTTAGAGGATTTCATTCATATAGGGCTTCACGGTGAGGCTGTGTTGCGCCAAGCCGAGTCTTTTGGCGCGCTGCTTCGAGCATTGGGCGTTCACGCGCGAGGCGACATTTGCCGCTCAAAACTTGTAGCCGAAGTTCTGTCCATAGGAACGGTGAGGGTTTCCGGAGAGCAATCATCTCTGATAATTCCTCCTTGGCATCCTGAGCGAATGAAGGCTCTGGCGGTAAAAACCCGGCGCGTCGCCGGCCTTGTGACACATATATTGAACGGCAAGAACGTCTTGTTTGGCGACCGTGGAATATTTTTCCGCGAGTTTTCTGATGAAATCGCTCATCCATTCTATCCGGAGATCGCTGCCACTAATCGAGGAGGCTCGCCGGTTCTTGTTTGCGAGAGCAGTACCGTAAATGGATATAGTTTGCTCGAGAGACCGGTGCGAGGGGGAGAAGATTTGCTCACAGACGTCAATCCTTCGGCGGCAGCCAAGCAAGTGCGCGAGCTTCTGGAGCGCTATGTCGGTTTGCAGCCACACGAAGCGTCCAATCTAAGCGTGTTGCTCTACAACGCCGACGCGGCTGAACTGCCATTGGCTGTTGTGCGCGAGCTATCGGGCATGCAGGCCGACACCGATTTCCAGTGTAATGTTTCGGTGCGCCATCGCGATTCGGCGAAGCTGCGTCGCGTTTATGCAGAGCTTGTCACGAAAACAGGAGATGATCCTGATTTGCCGGTTGTGAGCGAAACATCCGATAACTTCATGTCCAAGCTGCGTATCTCTGTAGCTCCACCGTCGTCTACCCCGCCTAGGACCAACGATGGATTCCGAGCCTTTGACATCGCCTTTCTCCACGACGTCGTATCAAGAACTGCTGCTGTGGAATGGATACCTGTTGACTGGACTAATGATCGACCGACCATGGAGCACGCTCCTTCTCGTTGGTCATATCGAAGTGTCTCAGGGGAGAATGAGCTTAAATCTACAACCTTCCTGACGTGCCCAAGACAGACGGCTTCAGGTTGGGCATATGTGGGGGCGGTCGCATCTGTCGTGCGACAAACTGATGTTGCCTCCGGCACCCAGTTATTGCCATCCCGCCGTATTTCACTTCAAAACGAAACCTTGCGCTCAACTCTGGACGATGCCCACTCGCTGGCCGAATGGGTGGCGACTTACGACGAATTGCTCGATAAACGGCAGCTTCAAGCTAATGGTGTCAACGTGGTCAGATATCGACGGGCATCTACCAATGGCCGCAACACAATCGTGAGCTCGACATCCGAGCTTCGGCTTCTGGGGGTGCTTGCGCGACGCCGCCTCCGCGAACTGGGTTTGCCGTTCAACGATAACGAGTTGGTTGAATTGGCCGAGCGAGTGAAAAATGATGCACTTTCGATCTCTGGTGACATCGTGTTACGGGCTGCAAAGCGAGGTGTCTCCGCCGGAGAGATGATCGGACTTGTTATGAGCCGCCATTTATTAGAAGAAGAATTTAAAATCATATCCGGCTCCGGAACGAGACCTTCCTTCAGCGTCTTCTTTCTTTTGGATGACTACGCCGACTGGCTGGCACAGAAGGAAAACCGTATTGCCGACATACTCGGCCTTTGCGTTGAAGAGGGAGAAGATGGACCGCGTCTGCATGTGGCCGTCATCGAGTCGAAGTACGTATCCGCTACCGGAGCAGCGGAAGCCCGGCGGTCGTCGAAGGCACAGCTTATGGCGACACTTTCTACTTTCCGTGCTGCACTTTTTGGCGATCCTGGCCGTCTGGATCGCGACGTGTGGCTGTCGCGGCTTGCAGACTTGCTCATAGACGCCAATATTCCGCCGGGCTGTTCTGGATTGCTTGAGCGAGCCCGGGCTAAGTTGCGAGATGGCGAGGCTGGAATTTCTCTACGAGGATATTCGCATGTGTTTGTTCATTCCGCCGACCCAGCATCGACTCCATCTGTCTCAGAGCAAGTCCTAATCGACGAAACAGACGGCATACAAGCCTGGCAAGAGGTATTCGAGAGGCCCGAACTCAGGCAGCTTGTCGAAGCATACTCGCGCAAAGAAGACCCATCGTTGATTCGATCAAAGCTTGGTTCCGCCAAGCCATGGCTTTCTGCACAACCAAAGCTGCCTGCCCCTCGCGTTGCCTGGGGAGCAATGATTGAATTGCTTGCTTCGAGCGACAAGCCTGAAGTGGAAATCAAGCCCGTTGTCGATCAGACTCCTGTGATTACAACTCAACCGACACATACGCCTGAGCCGATGGTTCCCAGTACCCAATCTTCAGGGGACATTTTAAACGCTTCACCGGGCTCAAGGCTGGAAGCGCTAATTGCGGCCAAAACATCAAGTTTATCTGCAGCAGTCGACGAGCGCGAGGCATGGGCAGAGGAGACGACTCGCAAGCTAAGAACCGCCCTTAACGGATATGGACTTCAGGCAGGAGTGTTGGGTACGCGACTTACACCCAATGGATGCTTGGTCAGGCTTGCCGGTTCAGATCGGCTGCGTGTTGAAGATATTGAAGCAAAACGAATGCAATTGCTAACGACGCACGCGATAAATTTAGTTACTGTGCAGCCAAAGCCTGGCGAGATTGTCGTCACGATTGCAGGTTCAAAGAGGCAATCTGTTTCGCTTTGGGATTTGTGGGCGAGCAGGACTTTTAACAGGAATGCGGCAGGAATCAATACCTCGTTCATCCTTGGCTTGCAAGAAATCAATGGAGCGTTACTGTATCTTAATCTGGGTAGTGAATTTGGCGGACTCTCCGCACATGAGCCACATTCGTTAGTTGCCGGAGCCACAGGCAGCGGGAAATCTGTGCTTATTCAAGCCTTGATTCTTGATATCGCAGCAACTAATCGCAAAGAACTTGCGCAGATTGTTTTAATCGACCCGAAGATGGGAGTCGACTATTCGGCATTGGAAGAATTGCCTCACATGCGAGAGCCGATTATAACGACAAAGGAGCGAGCCACCATTGTCCTAGCCGAGCTCGTTGAAGAAATGGAAAATCGATACAGATTATTTGCTTCTAAGCGTGCGCGTGATTTAGCAACTTACAATACAAAATCTGCAGAGGCAGACAGGCTGCCAATGGTTTTTCTGATTCATGATGAATTCGCAGACTGGATGCTTGATGATGCCTACAAAGGTGCAGTTAGCGCTGCCGTACAGCGGCTGGGTGTCAAAGCCAGAGCGGCAGGTATTCACTTGATCTTTGCTGCCCAGCGCCCCGACAAGGATGTTATGCCGATGCAGTTGCGCGAAAACTTGGGTAATAGACTGATACTAAAAGTTGCGAGCGAGGCCACCTCAAAAATCGCACTTGACCGGCCTGGAGCTGAACTTCTCCTTGGTAAAGGGCATCTAGCAGCGAAGCTGAATGGTGAGCAAGGCTTGGTTTTTGCGCAAGCACCATTTTTGACTGATGAGGACATTTCACTTGCAGTTGAGGCAATCGCAAGCGAAAACAACCTAGGCTGCTGACTATGTTGACTGATTTAGTCTGCACACATAGGTTCCCGTTCAGGCTTGCATTGGCGTCATACGCAAGCTATTCGGGATATCGTCCTTAATTAGCTTCACGACATACACGCCTCTTCTGGAAAGTTTTGGTGTGGCGCTTCGTGAGGAGTTAGTCCAGCCGTTCTTGGCTGAACAGCAGTCGAATGTCGAGAACCGAGACTTCGAGGAGCGCTTGGCCATCATGCACCTTGACGTCATGACGGCGTTGATAGGCAGTCTCAGCATGTACCCGAATTCCGCCTGTAGCGTGCCGGTGACCATAGCGGAAGTTGGACATTTCGCGGATCTGTGCTACCAACAACTAGATTGGGGATGGAAAATATTTCGACTCTTCGACTGGCTTGCGGCATACATGGCCCGTTGTCACGGTCTTGATAGTCTCAGCGCATCGCAATTGCAAGACGCTGCGATAGAGGCTGCAGCCAGCGGAAAGCCGTTTTATCTTCAGCAATAACCCTATGTGGAGCCGGTGAGCATAGAGAGGAGACTTAGGTGCACAAGGCAAAGTTGAAGCTGAGATTCTCATTGGGCGCGTTAACTTCCGACATCATCCACAGCTGGGGTGGGATGCTCTACCGTGAGCTTGGTAGAAACATTGGGCACTTTTAACCCACTGCGGAAGGCATGGCTACGGCTGGCGACGGTGCTTCTATTACAACAGGTTCGGCGACATCGATATTCTGAACACCGTCCATCGTCGTGTCAGCGTCTGCTGAATCCACTAATTCGTCAGTTTCATCCGGATTAAAAACCGACAAAATGATGCCAGCTTTCTCAATGAATTTGTTTAAGACCAAGTCTTTTTCAAGATCAATCCTTGTACGCTTAATGAGTCCAATGCCGATATTTTCTGGTGTATTGATTACTTTAAAATCGAGCTGCTGTGACGACGGAAGTGGTATTCCACGTTCTAAAGCTTGCAACAGCTCTTCTGATTGCCGTATTCGGGTAATTATCTTTCGACTTCGTTCATGAACCGTCTGCAAGTCTATTGTTTCAAGCTTTCTAAATATTGCCTCGCATGCGCTCTCCGTAAGAACCAGCCGTTCTTGAGCCTTTGTAGAGTCCCGCTCTCTCCCTACATAACAAACTCCGCCGTCATCCAAAAATGGGATGTCGAGTTTGAAAAGTTTGCTGTCAAGTCCCGGAAGAAATGCTTCGATCTTCATCGGAAAAGTAGCGGGCATCGGGGCCAATAAGCCTACACGGCCCATAGTCGCCAATAATTTTTGTTGCAACTCAAGAGCATGAGTATCACGTAGCCGGGCAATGACTTCGAACGCACAGTCCTCTTTCTTCAAAACATGCTCAAGCTCCTCAGGTGACAGTGTTTCAATGTGCTTCACATTCCATTTAATCCAGCAACGCTTACCATCACCAAAATCGATTACAGGAGTCTTTGGCCCTTCGTCTTTATAGCTCCAGTCTGTTGCGCTAAGGGGCCGCAATTTGCCAACTAGTAGCAATATTCTGCTCACGCCTTTTCGTTGGAGATCGCATGCAGGACTGAGAATTGCCAATACATCATCTAGCTCAATATTCCTCAATAAGGAATCGTAGCGATCAATTTCTTGCGATGGCATCAAAGACGGAACTTTTCTCGTGAGGACATCACCAAACGCAACTATAGATTCCAAGCTGCCAGGAAGTTGGAGGCGCGCTCGATTATGGAATAATGAACGTTGAACTAAATCCAGTAAATCGTTCGCACCAGGCACAAATGGCGGCGGGTAGTCGTCAACGGACAATTGATTGAGCAAAGCGGCGGACTTGATAATTGAAGGATCCGCCTCGATTTCGTGTTGCAGTACTTTATCGAATACATCGACAAGATAGCTGCCAGCAGGCTCGCCTTCTGCAGATAGAAGCAGGTGGTGAATTTGCGCGATTTCGGCCAATCCTAATTTTCGGATAAGTGCTGTAGTCCGGTTACTCGCGTTAGTAAGACCATCTTCCCATGACCCTACAAATGCCGACAATTTTAAAGAATCTTCATAGTGTTGGGCCAATCGACGAAGTATGCGATTCACAACTCCTGGTTCAAGGAGTTCGTCTTTACGAATAATCCGAAAACAACTTTCGAACAAACGCGTCTTTTCCTGAAACTCGACACGTTTTGCCGGTAGGCGCGTGCTGCGAGACATTAGAACCACCAATGGAGGGGACTCCTTGCGCTTTGCGATGCTACTGGCCAAGCCGTCGATTGAGATATTTATGTCCTCGGTGCGTTGGGCAGTACTCAAATACAAATCGATAATAATAAGATCTGCAGAAGCTACTTTGCCAACGAAATTTCGGCCGACAGTTTCCGTTGCCAATCCAAGCTCGGTCAACTGCGCTTCGAGTTTTGACAGACGGTCAAGGTCGGTTTGGGTATCAGACTTGTACCGTGAAAAGAGGGGATTTATAAGTGCCGGTGTTAGGGCCGCCTGATTTAGCCACAGCACCTCAACAAATTTATCTGAATGGCGTAATTCGTCAGCACTAATTGTGTCGTAATCTGAGTAAAGCTCTTCAACTTTTTGTTCGTCTATGCCTGCAATGTCGTCAAAAAAATGCGTCCACTCATCGATTTCATTCGCGAGATCAGAAGCCGTTGGAATAGAATCATATGCATCGTCTACTATAAGCACATGTTTTACATTGACGTCAAAAAGAAGCTCCTTAAGGCTGATCATCGATTGGTGCTCTGAGGTAGTTCAAGAATAAACCGGCTTAACCGTCCAGTATTTGAAGTTGGCTCTGGATCAAGAACTAATGAGCCCCCCATATATTCCGCACATTCGCGTGCGATGAAAAGACCGAGCCCGCGACGCTTCGCCTTTTCCTTCAGTGAAAAAAAAGAGCGAAATACTCGTTCAATATTTTCTGGTGCTATCCCGGGACCGTTATCTTCAAAAATTATGGTTGGAGGATTTTCATGCAAGGTGATTCTAATTGTGGGGGTGAAAGCAGTTGGATTTTTTGATTTCATATCAAGCCAATATTTTGAGTTTGATATTAGATTTTCCAAGATTTGCACTACCATCCCTTTGATTGTGCGGACATTGACCGGCTGCTTTGGAAGAATAATTTCTTCGTGAATATTATGTCTTTCAAATTGAGCTATGTGCGCATCAATAGTGTTCTTTATGAGTTCGCTTAAGTCGAATGATTCAACACGCTGCCTGCCTGAAACACTCATCGGATCGAGGACGCGGACACGCTTACCAAGGCTCTTCATTTGTGCCCGCAAGGAATCAAGTTTTTTCTTTACTTCTTCTGGTATGTTTTTGCCACGTAGAGTTTCAAGATTTTCAAGTGCATTTTCTGACGCTCGCGCTAATTCGTGAGCGACAACCTCAACCATCAAACCGACACCGGCCATCTCGATCATTTGGCGGCTTTCTTGCTCTACTTCTTCAATCCGTTGACGAGCTCGCTCTGCAAATTCGGAAAATTCAAACAAAGTTTGTTGGAGTTCTTCGACGGCCTCGTCGCCAGGGGGCACTAATTTACGAAGTCTGTTCAGCGCAGATTTTGCCCGTCCATCTAAGGTGGCCACTTCTTTTTTTGCATCGGATAAATCTATTTTTTGACCTTTATATTGTCGCTCAACGTTCTTCATTGCCCTAAAGAGCAAATCTTGAACGACGTATTGCATGATGCCGACTAGGACCTGTTGTTCGGGTGTTTCCCTTAACCCTTCACGATTAGTTTGATCGACTAGCGACGGATTTAGGACTCGCGATATTTCAACTCGACCGACGAACTGTGCCTTGTTTAACGTGTAGCCTGATCTGCCTAGAGCTTTGCGATCCAATCCAAGCCAATCATCTTCATTTTCTCCGTATGGGAACACTCTAAAGCTATCGCGAAACAGCAGAATTCCTGACCAGCGCTGTTGTTGCTCTCGCACTACGCTAAGATCACCAATCCCATCAATAGCAGTTAGCAATCGTCGGTTATACCAGTACGCCTGAAACGTAAATGGGCCGACGCTTGATAGAGCTGTGTCTGGGAGTACTCCAGACGTTCCAATAAGGGCGGATTCAAGGTCTTCGATTGGTATAAGATATTCCTCGATCTCCTTTGGATGAGGAAAGCCCAAGTTTCTCAGTTCCACAGTGCAACGTAACTGGGGAACATCGTTAACAAATTCGTATACCCCTTCTACCTCAGCATGGGCTTTGTCGAGCAATATTTTGGGCATCCAAGGAATACTGATTCGCTCTTCGTTCCAATACAGCACTACTCTAGGACGCTTCTTGGGGTCGAGGAATGGGTCCGTGAGGCGAGAAAAGTCATTATTGGCCATGTACTGGACTCGCTCAGCAGTCCAATCTTCTGACAAATTTCCGATGATAATCCTAGTGCCGGCCCAATCTTTTTTCGGTTTGGGAGAGCCCCGCTTTGGTACGATCTTGATGTCGCTTAGCATTGCATCAATTTCATCGAAATCTGACCAGTCAATATCCAAGCAATTTATAGCGTCATCCTCTATTCTTGCGGTTTCAACTCGGAGCCTGTTTCCTAGTCGCATTGCCGAAAGTCGACCAATACCTTTTTCGCCTAAATATGGAGTTGCAGAAGCGCCGCTTTTAAGCGCGGCATCTACTTCTTTTTTTCGCGAAGAGGTTCCAATTACAAGAAAACTATTTTTGAGGTCATCCATGGACATACCAGACCCACAGTCCGAGACTGTAATGCTGCTCATGTTATAGATTTCTATTAGAGCTTCCTCAATTTGTATATAAGTGGTTGCTTTCTGCAATAAAGCTTGCGCGCGCTGAAGAAGGTGAATTGCAGCATTTGAAGTCAGTTGGCCCAATGCGTGAGCTACAATAGTCTCAACTGCCTCAGCCATTTTTCCAGCATTCTTTGCTTCGTTCGCTTTCTCTGTTCTTGTCCGCAGGGCAAGATAAGCATTTCGTCTCAAAATAATGCTAAATCTTATCTCGACCCCATCAGTTGTCTTCGCGTCAAATCCGTTCTTGATCAGCTCATAAAACGCGATTATGTCCGAGCTAATTAGCTCGGACCCGAGTTCCAAAACTGTTCGGGCCGTAATTGTAAACACTGGTTAGCACCCCTTGTAAATGCACTTTCTGACTACTTGTGACACATTATGCACGTTCCGCCACCCTCGTCATCACCATATAGTTCATCGATATCGACGTTACTGAGCGTCGGCCGCAACGGATTAACTGGTCGTTTGCTCAAATCTCGCTGGCGTCTACGTGCGAAATCCTCAATGATCTGATTCACACGTTCTGGCTTTTCCAGATCTTCTAGCGGCTCTCCCTTTGTCCATGTAAATGGCGAACCATGTTCCAACGCGCTTTTTTCGTATGCCTTAGCCTCCTCAAAAGCATCAGGGTGGCGCTCTTTTAAGCGTACCCATTCAATTTTTTGTTGGAAGAAGCAAAACGTGCATCCGCTTCTAGAGCGCCACTCATAATACTTGGGAAATCCTACTCCGGAAGTTTCCAAAATATCCATGACACCCTGTTTATCTATGCCATCCTCACGGAATGGTAATTTTATTATCAGATTATCTTCGGACGATATGTATCCTTGGCGATACTCTTCATCTGAGCGAATTGCCACATAACTTGTCACGACATCTCCGTTGGCGAGCCAAGGTTTGAGCCATTGCTTAAACGGAAGTAATTTAAGTTGTTTAGTGCACCAGCGCGCATTAGGAGAAGGAAGAAAATGACCAAATTCACGAAGCCAGAAATCAAAATCTCGATTTGGGTTTAAACGCAGGATTGGTTTACCTAGAAAGCCTTCGAGAGATCCAAGAAACTCATATACTTCAGGCAGCTCTTTTCCTGTGTCAGTAAAAAAATAATCAATATTCAACTCAGAATGATGTTGGCGCATATAAACTGCAAGGGCGGCGCTATCTTTTCCACCAGATATTCCTAGTACATGGCGTTCCATCATAAGGTCTCTTTCATTTTGTCTATGGTTTGAGTACCTGCCTTAGCAAGTGCAGCCAAAAAGATCTCTGGTTTGACGTCATTCATGTGGGACATAATCGATTTAGCCAAATCATGAACGTGATTTTGTTCTTGTTCCGAAATATCGAATGATTCTGATACGGTCTTTCCGTGTTCGCCCGTTCCAAAAACTACCGCAATGGCCTGCCTTGTTGGATTTCGATCGCGCACTGCTGCAAAAACCTCTATTTGACGGAATCTCAAGGCAAAATTTGCAAGAGCCATCAATGCAAGATCAATATCTTGATCATTCCAGTCACGGGATGGTTTATTTACAGCAAGGCCTAACAAGCTTTCGTAATATTCTCGAGTATTCTCAAATACTGATAACCGAGAAGCAAAACTATCTAGTCGCAAATCACCTGAAATTCCAATAACAACTTGAGCGCGAAGCTTGATTGAGTCTATGTCATCAAATTCGGCATCAAGGGCCCCAAGCATTTTTGCGATGACTTTCTCCAACATCGAATCATAAGCGTTCGTCATTTCTGAAAGTGCTGTTCCGATCCCTTCAACATATTTCTCTATGTTTCCTCCCTCAAACAATAATGGGAGGTCTACGAAAAGCACTTTGTGAGGGTCGCTAGCTCGTAGGAGGATGTCTCGGATTTCGCGCGTTTTATCCGAAATCCTTGTTGTTCTTTGAGCCCAAATGGGCAAGTCATACACGATTGCGACAAGCGTTCTTGCAGAATCAAGTGGATCTAGATGGCTTGTACGTCCAAGCCTATTTTGCATTTGCTTATTCAGTCCTTCCAAAATATCGTGATGATATTCATCAAGTTGAACGTGGCGCAGAGATATACGTGAAGGATCCTGCAGGCATTCATCAATATCAGCTTCTTGCAACTTGGGCACAAACATTCCGTTTTTGTAGATTGCCAAGCGATTCTTATTGGCCAAAACGAAAGCAAGCATGAGTATCGGGAGAACACCCTCACGAATACCGAATGGAGGTTTTTTCCAAAGTTGATATAAGAGAGGTAATTCTATTCGTTCACCAGTCCCAAATATTAGTTGTTCAGCGGAAGTCCATGCCTTAATGAATGTTTCTCCTTTACCATCTTTAACAGGTGGTAGAAAAGAAAATTTCTCTGTTTTATCTTTTCTGTAAAGTGAGGTTGATCTAAGCAAGGTATGGAAAAGTCCAGCCTCTACAGGATAGCCTTCGAAGCCCAGTGCTGGGAGTCCTTCATTATTAAGCATGGCGTAAAGCAAACCCCTTCTAGCCTTTGTGATGGTGCCGGAAGGTTTGTCACGGTTTAACAACTCGCTAAATATATAGGGACTATCAACATATAATTGATCTGCCAAATTTGAAGCTAAAGGTGACAATCCGATTTGACCTGGATTTGGTAATCGCTCACCGTTGAGATACCAGTTTGCATTAATGAATGCATCCCTAAGTTCATTCTCCAGTTGTGCTCGAATGGTGGACATGCGCCCGCCAATTTCTCTCCTAGCGACAGAGTCACCATCAAGTTCTGGACGTTGCTTTCGAACCGATTCTATGGCTAACAATTCACGCCCAAGTTCTCTTATAACCTCGCCACTTTTTGGGGATCCAAGAACAACTGGGTACGTTGCTTCTTTCTTAGAGGCAGCCTTGCAGCGATTGTCTAATTGTCGAATTGTTGTGTCTCGATCAGGAATTGCCAATACGAATTGGCCAAAACTTCCATCGGAGGGTTCAAAATTTGCGACTTGTGAATCAAGCTCTGATACATGACACAATGAAATATTCATCCAGCGCAATGTCCCGTGCATGTAGTAGTGCCGCTTTGCAATAATAGGGAATAGGTTGCTGAGCTTGGTTAAGTTCTCAAGATTAGGATCACCAATAGTTACGAGGACATCGTCAACAGCTGCATCAATGTCAAAATCACTACCAGCAAACACTCCCCAAGCCCCCAAGTGTTTGCGGTAGGCTATAACGGACCATTCCCGAAGGTCACCTAATGCTGTCCGTATATCTTCTTCATGTTGCTCGGGCAAGCAGGAGTAAAGTGTTTCATCGTCTGCAGCGAGACCGGACCCGTTCCGAAACAATTCTATCAACGCAATGGTCTTGGTTAACTGAACATGTAAGGTGTGTCCCTTAGCTTCTGCGCGTTCAACAGCATCTGCTGCTTGAGCCCATCGATGCCCGTCTGGTGATGCAAGGATAGCTGTTTCAAGATTGACTTTGAGATAGTCCCAATAGGAGGCCGGTATGTATAGATTTTTACTGTTAGTTTGGGTTGACTGTAAAAATTCTGTGAATCCTTTTGGTTCAACTGACACAAGAAACCCAAATGTACTACGTTCATTCTGCCCAAAACGACGTTTGGATGTCGGGCCCAGCAGGGCTGCAGTGGTTGGATGCAATGGCCAGCAATTATCAAGTCGTGCCCAGAAATCTGCATTAACAGTTGGCTTGCGGGTCTTGATAGAGTCCGCCACCTTTTTCGACAGAGATTCTGTCCAAGAATGCGGGAAACTTGTGTTGATAGCCTTGCCAGTAAGTTCTACCAACTCATCGCTTCCCGCAACTAGAGGTATATCAACATATCTGCCTTGTATCTTTGACCACTCTTCACGAGCATCGCGCCCTAGCTTGGTTGCATATTGCTCGAATGCTTGATGCAGAACCCCAATAACCACCAACTTTCCATGGCTGCGACTAGCAATTTCAGCCAACTCTTGGTAGAAATAAACGTCGTCGCCGTTATGTACCGCATTCTCTAAGAATTTTCCTAGCTCATCAATTACAACCAAAACACCCGAATGTTCTCTTGATGCGGCCTCGCTCACTAGCATTTCTAATAGTTCTGCAGAAGTAACATGACGTATATTTTTGCTTTGTGATTCTGGTGAACGAGATTTAACAAGAGCTCGATATAGTTCTTGGATAATGCTGGTTCTTCTGCCAACAACAGGTACAACTAACCAGCCCTTTTTGCCTGGATTGAATGCCTTAAGAATTGAGTCGTCATTATCAAGGCCAAGCAGATTTTTGGCAGCTTTACGTATAGACGATTGGGGATAAACTAAGGAACAGAGCGCCAAAGCAAGGGAAGATTTTCCTCCACCATAAGGACCTGTCCATGTAAATGCCCTTTGATTAGTTTCCAAAATTTGACGTGCAGTGTTATCAAGTACGGATCTTGCCGTTCCTTGACAAATATACCCTTGCAAGCTGTCTTCCCTACCAAGATCTGTATCAATTCTTATTGATCTTTGAAATTGTCTGGATATATGAACCACACCTGCTAGCATCTGAATTTCATGGTTCTTCATGCTTTACTCCCGAGGAGGGCATCAATAGGAGAAATTGCACCTTTTACACAAAGAACATTTCGTTGCCCCGCTGTGTCCGACCACACATATCTCCCGTGAGTGGAAACCTCGAGATTTATTAAACGCTCTGCAATTGAATCCTCATCAAGCTTAAAAGTACGCCCAGGAGATCCGGGGTCATATGCAATTGATTCAAATGACAATGTGTTCTGATTTGGCGCCACGCATTCCCAGAATTCTGCGAGGGCATATAGAAATACGTCATCTGGAAGAGTTGATTTTGGACCGCGCCGGAACTCATAGTGTCCACCGGTGCTAACTTGAATCAAGCCTAACTCTCCGAGCATCGGCTCAGCAATATCTTCCATTGTGGCATTTCTCGACTTGGGAACGTAACTCCGCAGGAACACTTCAACATCGCGAGCCATTGAGTTTCCAGATACCTTTATCTTTGGTGTTTTTTCATTAATGTATTCAATCAAACCTTCTTCCAATTGTGTGGTGGAGAAGCTCTGCTCGCTTACATGATTAAAGACCCAGTACCAAGTTGTAGCACGAGGTGTGGATGTCGTTAGGCCCGCCAGTTTCCAGTGCATGAGCCAGGAAGTTGCATAGTGCTCGCAGTAAGGATCTAGCCCGTCATCAGCAAATAATATTTTGCCGAGATCTGTTACTACGTGGCCACCATTTTTGCTTTCAATAATCCCGCATGCAAGAGCCCAATGACGGATAGAGCCCACCATGTTCTTCCCGACACCAAAAGTGACGATGGCGTCTTCGCTGGAAAATGCGCCCCTTTGCTCGCAACTAACTGCATCGAAAGCCTTTTTAAGCCACATCTGCCGGAGCGGAAAAGTCTCATGCCCGGAAAAATGTGGTGCATAATTAACATCAAAAATTACACTTCGCATATAGCTCCTCTTCACTGGATGATTTTACCAGCTTAAAAGTGGACTGGAGGTTTCCACCAGTAAATAAAAAATCATAAAAATAGCGTAATAACACACAACTATTTGTATTAAAAGAATTTATATTGTGATGCCTTAATTTTTGTAGGTTTGCCTAACTTATCTGACATCAAATTCGCTTTCTGAGTCCGGCTTTAGTGTTCCATGAGTACGTATTCAGCGGTCATTCGATCCTAGTCCACGGCAATACTTGGAGATAAAAAAGGGATACAAAAAATTCGAAATGCTTTTCCATTTACGAAAGAATATTTTTGATAGCATTTTTTATGTCGAGTACAGCCTAGTTGGAAGTGGTCTAAATCTTTCTAGAACGATCCTTGATTGTCGAAAATAGGGCAAAAAACCGATTCTAGCGCAATTCAATAACATATTGAAAAAATGGAGAAATATAGGGTAATAGTAATAACAGGCGTTTTGTTATGTTATAAATGACAATTCTTATTTTTACAACTTTCTTTGCTGTCAAAAACCTGGTTTTCGAGGAAAGAAACATGACGTTATTATGCCCATTCAGCAATGCGTTTTGATCCTCTTTATTGGTTACACGACCAGTACCTTCAATAGCCACAAATTTAGTAATGAAATTTTGTAAAATTGTCTGAAGTAGGGTTATCTCTTTATATATTAAAGACGCATCTTCACTTTAGACTGCTTTGATGAAAAAAACATCTTTTCTGATGGCACTGAAATGATGACCAAGCGATAGCATAGGGGGGCTGAGTGTGCGGATAAATATTCTGTTGAAAGTTACATTGCAAATTATTGAGTATCGTACTGCCTTTGGTGCTTACTACACCTAGGTCATGATTACGGAGCGAAAAAAATGGCAAATGTTGCAGATACCAAAAATGTAGTAAATAGAAATGTATTGAAAAAACGCCCAGATGGAACTGATCCTGTTCGATATAGAAACATTGGAAAGTGGAGCTATCATCAGTGGGCTTGGGAACTTCTTCGAAGATACGATAAATATATAGATGCATGCAAAATGGTAAGGGACGGAAAGAAAAGTAAACAGGTTGTTGCAAGGGACTTTGGATTGAAGAAATTCAAACATTACAGTGAAAGTTATTCAAAGCAATCTGGCTACCCACAATTTTCTATTGAGTCCCCGTTTATCTGGAAAAACTTAGATGCAAGCAATCACAAAGCCCACAAAATTAAACTTTATCTAAGGCCAGGCCAAATGATTATTCGCCTAGATTTTGATGCTGCTATCAAACATAAGGGCGCGATAGACAAGCAAGTAAGTAAAGCGATAAACAAAATAAAAGAAAACGCTGCTGAATTCAAAATGCATAACCAAGCAAAAATTAAGCCTCATACCACTCAGGTTCACACCTTCGGGATTTATATTCGGCTGCTTGATTTAAAGGCCGCACGCAAATCAAATCTTGAATGCGCCAAGATAATCCTAAAATCCAAAGTGCAGGATGGGGTGACGAATCATTTTCTACGAGAAGACATAAAGCAGCGATTGAGGTCAGCCAGAAAAATAGCAGAAGAAAACTATAAATATTTGTCTGTCAGAGATGGAACTCCAACAGAAGGAACTCAGATACCAATAGAGCTTTAAATTGTTTGGGGGTAAGTCCGAATCAGCAATATCGACTATCTTTCATACCCAGGATAAATTTATTTTTCTAGTAAATTGAAATTCGCCCGATCCTTTCGGAACGAGTGAGTTCAATTTTGCTAGGAGAACTTAATGGATTCAATCAATCAGAAATCAGTAGCTGCAATAGCTGATCTTGTGGCTGGTGCAACACCAGCAAATATACAGGTAAAAAAACTACCAATTGCACAAAGCCCAACCCAGTTTACGATAGCGCACTTTGATGAACTGCCAGACTGCGGGTACGTTCGTCTCCCTGTTGTGCTGGCTCTCTTTGGATGCTCTAGGCCCACGTGGTATCGTTGGATCAAGAGCGGTCGGGTGCCGACCCCCAAGAAGGCAGGGAGCCGAATTTCTCTTTATCAGGTTGGATCACTGCGTGTATCTCTGAAGAATTTCGAGGTATCAGGGCAATTAGGCTCTAAAGTGGGGAATTGATAGTGAAACCCACTTCGAAATCCAAAGAAACGAAGACTACCAAGACGCGCGCAGTCATAAATCCGTTGGTAGAGTCCATTAGTCCTATCCCGCTAGGGTTGACCATTATATGTATCCGTGACGCATCACTTACGCCACATGCTCGGAATGCCATTGAACAGTTGGCGTTGACCGGTAGCAAAAAGCTCGATACCCCCATGCCTAAAGTTAATACGTTGCTTTCTCTTTATTCCGGCAATGTTCGCCAGCTTGAACAAGCTCAGGCCTTGAATAATGCCAACAGGCCGACAGAAAAACAGGTCAAGCATAGTTATCGAACTTGCGGATCGCGGGATGGGTTCGATTGGTTTAGCGATGAAGCCCTGTGCATTTTGCTGCCCATTATCAAAAAGACCGAAGGATGGCTGACACTTGAGCAATGCATTGTTGGCCCTGTCACCGTCTCAATTGCAGATGGACTGTTTCGAATTCGAAATGCTGCTCAGCAGGCGGGCGTATGGGTCATGGTGTTTCTCGTCTACATGGATGGCTACGAAAAGTCGCGGCTCCATGAATTCTGCGACGAATACATCGAAGTTTCCCCGTGCGAACCGGATATTGGCGGGGAAACTGCGTTCTTTATTGATTGCGTCGGTCTCCGCAACCTGAACCCGCTCGGCATCGGAAGGACCATGTGCAATGTCAAACTGTCCCAGGGTCAATTTCGCCGCAGCTATACGCCATTTATTTCATCCAATTTGGAAACTCGGGTGATGTGGATACTTCGCGGTCAGGGGAAGACGCTGGAAGAAATCGGCACCCTTCTGAAAAGGAACAAATCGTCTGTTCTACGTCGCCTGCAAGGCCTACCGACTCCTATGCGCAGGGATATGGGCAAGGATTGGTTAGCGCGATATCTTGAAGCATCGGCGCGAACCCAGGGCCCTGAAAGTTCCAAATAGGGCGACGCGCGTAATGGCGATGATGACGAGGGCACCGATGCCAGTTATATCCACTCAAACCCGTTGCGTTGCTACCGCTCAACTTGCGCAACCCGCGCAACAAGGGTGGATGCAATCGCGGAGGCTGATATTGAGACCAGTTTTTCCGTGATCTCGCTAATTACATTTACTAGACAAGCTTCCAGAACGGCAGAGAAAGCAATTCCTATGAAAACCAATGTTAACCAATCCGGTGCAGATACTGATGATGTCGATATAAGCCATGAACCATTAGTGAAATTTGGTTTCGACCGTGTCACCCTGTGGATCGACCGCCCAGAATTCCCCATAGCGATGGCGCGTCTAAAGAAGCTCTGCACAAAAATAAAAGTGCATTTGGAACAGATGCCGTATCAAGCCAGATGGAAATTACGTTTGGAAATTTATCAACCAACTATTGAGTGCCTTGAGGTCTTAGCAAAGGCATTGGGTGATTATATTGCTGTCCAGTTAACCTATGTCGAGATGGCCTGCGATTTTCCTGGAAACGGCAAAAAGCAAACTCGGGAATGGCGCAACGCATTCCTGGGGGCTGCCAAAATGAAGTATCAGCGGCAGCCTGTCGTGCGGGACAAGAATACTTTCTACTACGGTCGCCGTACCGATGAAAATGGGAATAAGCGGGGCAATGTATTGGCCGTTTATGCCGACAGGCACAGCAAAATACTCAATGCGCGGCCAGTGGATGGTACTCCTCCCTGCCTGCATCTCGACTGGAGGGCTAGTGGCTCAGCTCCGTTGGAATCACATGGAATCATCACCATTCAGGATTTGATTAACTTCAATCATCCGCGGTTTTGGAGCGAAAACATTAAAATGTACGAACTCCCCAAACCGACTGAATTTGGAAGACTCTTGTCTATCGCAGACGACGTGGAGTTGAAAATAGGCAAACCGGCGATGCGTAAGCGTGCAAGAAAATTCAAAGATGATAATCGTATTGGCGAAATATTCATCATGCACAACGCACTATTGGGCAGGCCAGATAATGCCAAACGTCTAAAGGCTATGCAATTTGAAGAGTGGATAAAAACGCTGTTGCAGTGAAATTCAAATACTGAAATCACTTTGCGGGATTGCCTACTGATATAGATGTTAATTATTTCAATTTATTTGTTCGACTAAATCAGTGTAATCACAATACATTGCAAAATAATCAATGGTTTTTATCAATTATTGAATTACATGGATTGATATGGACGCCGAAAAGCGTAACCACCGTGGGCTTTACTTGTATTTCTAACAATCAACATTATTGAAAAAGAAGAGTGGTATGAATACTCACCAAAATCGAATAATAAAGACCAAAGCTAATCGTGTAGAAGTAAAGGCCAGTCCTGGAAGTGGGAAAACCCACATACTAATTCAGCGGCTGCAACATTTGATTTCAACTGGAGTGCAGGCTGAACAGATTCTTGTGCTGAGCTTTTCTAAAATTGCAGTGGCTGAAATTCGTAGACGGATGCTGCCAGTTACTACAAGTAGAGATTTATCCAAGGTTACGGTCAGTACAGCTCATTCGTTTGCCTGTTGGCTCATCAAAAGGAAAGTAGTGCTGAATGATAAGGCTGCGGAGCTGTTGTTGAGCAGGGCAATAAAATCGGTGCTGAAAGATTGCAAGAAACGTGTGCTATGGCCAGATGATCCACCCGATATCAGGCGGAGGAGATTGAAACTACTAGATGAGCTGTCAGAGCCGTTCCAAATAATGCAGGTTCTGCGCTTGTTGGCATTTTCCCGTGCTTCACGCAAGAATGTCGCTGAATCATTATCGGGGCAGTTTGAAACGCTTAGAATATATTCTAGAGTGCTACCCGTTATCCGCAAAAGGTACTCAGCCCTTAAGAAAGCAAAGGGTGCGATTGACTACGGGGATATGCTGGTTCAAGCGGTCACAGCCATTGAAGGCGGAGCTTCAGTGCCCTACACCCACATCTTGGTCGATGAGTATCAAGATTGCAGTGCGGCTCAAACACACTTGCTGGCTCAGTTAGGAAGGTTGCAAGGTCGCAGCATTATGGTATTTGGAGACCAGCACCAGGGAATTTTCGGCTTTGCTGGAGGCGGCTACATGTCACTTTCCAATGTCCTTGATGGTGTGCGAGAATTTACTTTACCAACGTCCTGGCGGCTTACCGCGCAAACAGCTGCCCTGGCATCAGCGGTGGCCCAGCACAGTCTGAAACAAGCTATTAATACCCGCCGTAAGGGTGAATTACCTGTCTTGGTCACCGATAGCACGCTGGATAATCAAACCAAGCATATTGTTCAAGACATCCAGACGTTGATTGATGGTGGCACACCACCTGAGCAAATTGTGGTGCTGGCTCGAATTAAGGCGTTGTTGAATCCTATTGAACAGTTGTTGTTGGCCAGAAATGTGAAGACCAAGCGGATGGGCACCATCAGAAACCGTAAACACGTACTGCGCGTATTAAAGCTGGTTCGTATGGTGGAGCGGTGCGAGCAGGCTAAAGAGAAGGTTATGCTGAAAATGTTAATTAAGGCGCTGCCCCTCATTAAAGATGTAGATGATGAGGTCTGTAAGAAAGAGTTGCTGAAGCTTAAAAAGGTATCTCGTGTACCTTCGCTAGAGGGCCGGTATCGACTGTGTGCCGGAGTTTACTTGCGGTTTATGGGTGGGGTACGCAAGAATGCAGATTTGCGTGCAGATGTTAGCCGTTGGGAACCTCTATGCTGTGGCCATAATGATGCACGTGCTATGCGCGCTGCTGTCCGTGCTATGTCTGCCAAAGGTGTGGTGACCGGCACTATCCATTCAGCCAAGGGAGGTGAATGGGATCATGTTTTGGTAGTGGGCGTAACGGATGGTCTCCTGCCTCTGTATTTGAACCGAGACGACGATATTTCTCTTATCGAGGAGCGAAACCTGTTGTATGTCGCCATCACGCGCGCCCGTGATACGGTTCGGCTTTACCACACACCAGCCAATCATGCACGTAGCAGGCGGCGGTTTAAAAACGTGAGTCGCTTCCTTGAAGAAAGTGCCGTGCGTAAAACCTTAATGCTTGGGTGACGGAAAAATTACAAGCGTCGGGCAGGGTGGCAGACCGGGCGGTACCCGGTCACTGGGAAGGTGACTTAATATGTGGAAGTGGGAACAGTCAGATTGCAACCCTGGTCGAACGTCATACACGCTATGTGATGCTGGTGAAGGTTGCCAGAAAAGATACCGAAACAGTCATCAACGCGCTAATCAAAAACGCGCGCAAGTTACCGCATGAACTCTACAAAACGCTGACTTGGGATCGAGGGAGTGAGATGGCCGACCATAAGCGCTTCACCTTGGCAACCGACATCAAAGTCTATTTCTGTGACCCGCAGAATCCTTGGCAACGTGGAACGAATGAGAATACAAACGGCTTATTGAGACAGTACTTCCCAAAAGGAACAGATTTATCGGTGCACTCTCAATCGAAACTCAATGCAGTAGCCCGTAGACTGAATGAACGTCCACGAAAGACGTTAAACTTCGAAACACCGGCTGAACGGTTTAACCAATGTGTTGCATCGACCGGTTGAAACCGCAGCACGGAGCGGAAGTAACCAGACCTTCACACAAACGGCAGCTTTGGCCGAAATGAAGACGGTCTGGAAGTCGGCCTTTGCGGAAGTCCAGGACGGACTAACGAGACGTCTGTTCTATGCAGCTAAGCGGACTTATTGCTGTTGCGTCTCACGTCCGCATCGCTCACATTGCGGACTAAATAATTTTTTTTGAAAAAATCCTACCGCAACGTCCGCTATGTAAACCACGGATGCGTACTATCGACCCTGAAGAGACAATAGCCTTGTAATTTCGACGCCCGAAACCGGACGGTCATGAAGTTCAGCAAGCGACACGGTCGGACGATCTCCTCCGGAGTGGACGTTCAGCATTTTACTTGAGCGGCAGTTGAAGGCAGTCTGTTGAGGCCGACCGAAAACTGACCCACCTATAGGCGTTATGCCGATCCAAAATTGACCCAGGTGTTCTACTTACCCTGCCTAATTTTTAGGCAGGAGATAAAAGGTGATCACTATGGAAATGTTT
>Ga0307375_10001273_pt1 | contig 27944 bp, 22 predicted proteins | sample TR1MG_FD_202531 | JGI IMG/M metagenome (GOLD analysis project Ga0307375, IMG submission 202531) | Soil microbial communities from Risofladan, Vaasa, Finland - TR-1 | ecosystem: Environmental > Terrestrial > Soil > Coastal area > Acid sulfate soil | place: Finland: Risofladan, Vaasa | collected...
ATAGGCACTAAACCCGTTTATAAACTAACTCTAGATGGGATAAAGCTTCATAGTGATATTGGAGAATATTTTAGAGCATTGTCAATTTTTCCTGGTTTACCTTCTAAGAATGAAAGATGTATCTTTGGAATAGACTTAGGCTATACAGAACCAACTGCTATTATAATATTAGTAGAGGATTCCGTAGGGAGGTTACATTTCCATGGAAGAATTAAACTAAATAAAGTTAATTACTATATTCAAGAGAAGATTATAGACTGGTTGGACACTAAATTTGAACCTATGATAATAGGAATTGATGAGGGTTCTGCTGGAAAAGCAGTAATTCCAAGATTAAAAGAACATGAGGAGTTTATCCATAAAGACTTTGCTAAAAAGATTATTCCCATAAACTTCTCATCTAATATTGTTTTAGGAACTGATTCAGAGGGGAATGAAATTAAAAGTAAAACAAAACCTTTTTCTGTTGGAGTATTACAAAATTATACTAACAATCATAAGATTGTATACTCCTCTACAGATTTAGAGATGATAACAGAATTAGAAAGAATGACTTATTCTAAAACTCCTACTGGAGATATCGTATATAGAACTTTAACTCAGACAGGAGGTAAGAAGGGAGAAGACCATTTCACTGCTGCTTTATTATGTGGAGCATTAGCATATTATTTGGAAGTAGAGAGTTTGGATTTTAGAGCAAGAAAGAAAAAACTAGCCAAAACACAATGGTTTATAGGTGGTTAAGATGAAAGAAGAAACTGCTGATATAAAAGAAAAGAAAATAAAACACGCATTTTCAGCTACATATATGAATACATGGGGAGGACTAACTAATTGGAGTCCTGAAGATGTAGATAAATTAGATGTAGATGATATAAATAAATATTGGAAGGTAATAGAAGAGTGTAGATTCTATTATAAAAGAGACCCAATAGCTTCAACTGTAGTAAATAAATTAGTTGAAATAGCAATAACTGATCTACAGTTGGAACAAAATAAACTCTCTGATAATGAATTTAGACTCTTTGAACGTCTCCTACCAAGATTACAAGAATTCTCAGAATCTTGTGCCTTAGAGTTTCTAGTAACTGGATTAGTAGTTCCAGAAATTAAGTATAATTTACTTACACAAGATGAAGTTAAAAAATTGGGAGTTAAAAAGAAAAGTACATTATCACTTCCAACTAAAATGTGGCTACGTGATCCTACAACTATTAAAATAAAATCTCCACTTGTAGGAGGAGATATATCTTATTTTGTAGTTCTTCCAGAAGAGCTAGTACATTTTATCCAAACTAAAGGTAGATATCCAGATGGAACTCTTGATGAAGAATTGTATCAAGAGATCGTTAGAGATTACCCTGAATTTGTAAAAGCTGTGGAAGATGGAAATAAAGAACTTCTCTTAGAAAATGATTTAATTATCCGAAGAAGGGTAATTACTGGTACAGAATTCCCAATTCCTTATCTATATTCTGCATTAGAATCTCTTAAACATAAGAGGAATATTAGAAGGATGGATTATGCAATTGCTGCTAGAATCATAGGAGCTATCCAACTCTTTAGATTAGGAGATAAAGATTTTCCTATAACAGAAGATGATGAAGATGCTTTTGAAGATATAAGACAGCAAATGACATGGAGAAACTCTGGAGAAAGGGACATAGAAAAGATATTCCAATTGTTTGCTAATCATACTTTACAGATTGATTGGATTATGCCAGATGCTAAAGCCCTTTTAGATGAGAAAAAATATGCTGAGATAAATCAGGATATTTTCTTCGCTTTAGGGTTTCCTAGAATTCTTACTACTGGTGAAACAGAACGTTCTCAATCTTCTGATCCAGATTTTGCAGTTATTTCTCCTACTAAGACTATGGAGAGTATGCAAAGAAAGCTTATTACAATTGTAGAAGATATTGTTTATAACATATCTGATAGAAATGGATTTAAAGATGTACCAACTGTTTCCTTTGGGAGGATTAATCTTAACAAGTTAGAAGACTTTACTAATGCTTGGGTTCAGTTATATGAAACTGGAAATCTTTCTAGAGAGACATTTGTAGGAGCATTTGGATATGACTTCAATGAGGAAATTAAAAAGAGAAAACAAGAGGAGGACCTCTTAGAAGAGTTGGGAGTTCCTGCGTATGCACCAGTTCCTTTCTCTCCTCAACCAGAAAGTCCCAATAACACTCAAGAAAAACCAAAAAATACACCTAAAAATTCTGATAAATAGGGTAAATAAAAGGCTAAACGGTGTTTTTGGAAGATTTTTGGTATAATATAGATGAGTGAATACGGTTGCATATATACAGATTCTATAATTAGAGGTATTTAATGAAAAATGCTTTTAAGATAAATACTGACATAGAATTAATACAAGATAAGGACACTGCTGGTGAGGCATTCGCCTCTATCAGTTTAAATCCTTTTTATCAATGGGCAAAGATTGTCGTTACTGACAATAAACCTAATGCGAATAAACACAGGATTCCACAAAGTGAGTTTGTTAATCTCACTAATACAGGTATCTTTGCTCCAGTTAAAATGGCTGAGTCCGAAATTTCTCCAGGACATGATAAAACAACTGGTAAACCAATTGGTACAATTACACAGTTTGCAGTAGAAGGGAACCGACTAATAGCTCTATCTGCACTTTGGAAAAAAGAACGTCCAGATGATATAAATCTGTTAAAAGAAATGTATTTAAATGGAAAACCTCCACAAGTTTCTTGGGAGGTATCTTATGAAAAAGAGCAAGAAGAGGATGATGGTGTTACGGCACTGCTCGGCACAACCCTTACTGGACTTGCAGTTGTATCAAATCCAGCTTATGTTGGTAGGACTACTTTTGTTGCAATGTCCTCGAAAGATAATAATGAAGAAGAGGAGGCTGATTCCGTGGATGAATTAGAAAAAGCTAAAACTCGTATTGCAGAAATGGATATCGAACTAGAAACACTTAAGGAGCAGTTGAAAGCTAAAGAGGACTATGAAGATTTAAAAGCGGAGCTGGAGAATCTCAAAGAATTCAAAGCTGAAATTGAACGTCTAGAGCAAGAGATAGAATTAATTGCGAAAATAAAAGACAAGTTTGATGAGGCTGGCGTTGAAAAAGAAGATGCCTATTTTAGTGAGAATAAGAAACTGCTCTTAGGTCTAGATGCAAATGCGTTAGACTTTATGATACAGGAAATGGTGTCTTTTGCTGCAAAGCAATCACAGGCATCTATAGAAGATGATAATCCAAAAATTCCTGATTTTAAAGGTAAGAAACCTGTTAAAATGACTCCTAAGGAGTTGGCAGACGGTTTACGTGATGTTGATGAAAATAAACGTAAGCAAAAATAATTTTATAAGTAGGAGATAATTAAATCATGGAAATTAATCACTACGGCGATACCCTTTTGGGGCTTGTTGCTCAAGAAAACATCGTTGAAGGTCGTATGATTTTGCTGACTACAAATGTTCACTCTCGGAACTTTGGTAGTCAATCTGACCTTCCAGGAGCTAAACTTCCTGATGATGCTACTGAGTCTACAAGAGCTAAATTTTGTGTAGCGTTTGAGCAAGACAACCGTTCCCTGCCAATCTATCAACCACACCCCGCCTATTCTTGGGCTTTAAGGTATGGATTCGATCAAGATGCTAATGCCCCATTTGAGGCTGAAGTTTATCTTACACATCCTGGGGTTCAGGAAGGTCAAACAATTCCATCCGGTCAGGGTGCAGTAGGAATTGGTGATGAAAGTATTCTCACTGTTCCTTCTGGTGCATATGTCTATAGTGCTGAGATAGAAGTTCCTGGCGCTTATCTAGATGTTTGTAATACTGATGAAGACGGTGCTGATGAGGCTGGAAAACTTAAAGTGGGAACAACGCACCCCGTTGCTGAGGTTGTTAGATACAACGATACAACTAACCGCTTGACCTTCAGAATCTTTGAATAGGAGGTATAAGAAAAATGAATGAGAATGAACTTAATACTGCTGTAGCTGAGCTATTTAAAGCTGGTGATAGGGATGCTTTAGCAGAAATGATCGTAGAGTATATTCAACCAAATCATATTACAGTTGATTTTGTGAGCATGTTGTTAAATGCACGTTCACTTAAGCCTGGAGATAGTTTGGTGAAGAAACTCAGAAAAGGTATTGAAGTTCGTACATTAGTTCCTGGTTCGATTCACTTGTCTAGTGAAGTTACTGTAACTGATCGTGTGAACTATATTCTTGATGGGTCAGACGTTAAAGTGACTTACAATGAATGGGAAATGGAAAACGGTGAGATTGGTACGGTTGGCGAGATACAACGAGAGATGCTTGCCAAACTAAAAGATAGTTTTCAAAACAAAGTATTCACAGCCCTATCCACAATATGGAGTGCTGTTAATACTCCAGATAACTATGTAGCTGTTGGTGGTACTATTACAGCTGAGGTACTTGAAGCTGCTATTGATAGAATAAATCAAACAACTGCTGGTGTGAAGGCTGTTATAGGTGTCAGGTCTGCTATGACCCCAATTACTAAGTTTGGTGGTTTTTGGAGTGATGGGACTAATGTTGGTTATACAGAAACAGCATTAGAAGAAATCCGAAACAAGGGTTATCTTGGCAAGTATTACGGTGCTGATCTACTCATGTTAGACCAAATTTGGGATAACTTTGAAGATGTAAATGCACTATTACCTACAGACAAAATTCTAGTTATTGGAGAGAATGTTGGTGAGTTTATTACTTATGGGGATGTAAAAACTAAAAACTATAGCGATATGAGACCCACGCCTCCACAATGGTTCTTAGAGCTATATCAGCAATTTGGTTTGCTAATATGGGCTGCTCAAGGAATTTATGTGATAGGTGATCTCAGCTAAACAATATAACTTTCAGTTTTTGGGGGTGGTTATGGCTTATTATTTAATTTATTGGATTAACTTTTATTGCCTATCCACCCCCATTTGTATTAAAGGAGGATTAAAATGGATGTCTCTACTTATGGACTAATGCAGACCAATAAACCAATCAGGTCTTACATTAAAACAATATTAGGAAAGGTATTTGTAAATGTTCTAAACCCCTTTACAGATTCTATAGAGGGACGGATTTTAACAGGTGATCCTAGAAAACATCTTAATGGGTCAATAATAGATGTATGGTCAGAAAAGGAAGATGTCTACCTAAGAAATGCTAATCAAAAGCATTTTGAAGAGGGATATATAATTCCTTATGTCAGAGAAGATAAAGAGCAAACTGAAGAGGAACATCTAAACACTTTAAATGATGATGAAGTTGAGAAATTATTGAAGAGTAAGTTTTTTACTCTTAGCAATGCAGTAAATAAAATGACAGCCGTTGCTCCTATTTATAGGACATTAGAGATGGCTAAAGATATGGAAAAGTCTGAAAAAATTATAAAATTTTTAGAGGGAAGAATTTCTGAAATCCAAATGAAGGAATATGAACTCCCTGAAGAAGATTAAAAAAGAATTATATGGCTATTGATGAAAATAATAGGATAGAAGTTGTTCTTCCAGATGACACAATAATAGGTGCTATTGATGGTACAGTCATAGCAGATGTTACAGGTCAAGGTGACGTTCCTATTACATTAGATTCTGAAGTGGTCGATGTTGATGCAACCGGTCAGGGAGACATTCCAATTACACTCGATTCCGAAGTTGTGGATGTTGATGCAACAGGTCAAGGTGATATACCTGTAACATTAGATTCTGAAGTGGTTGATGTTGATGCTACTGGTCAGGGTGATATTCCAATCACATTAGATTCTGAAGTAATTACTGCTGATATAGCAACTATAAGCAATATTGTTCCACAATTTGATGACACCGATAAACAGGCTATAAGTCTGTACGCTAAAAATATTATCGCTGGTGATACCCCTCTAGTGAGTTCTGACTGTGGTGGGCTAAAGACCATGAGTTCTCGCCACTGGCACATGCACAACGGAAACATGTTCACAGCACACATAGACCAAGCTGTGACGAACATTGGTGAAATGACTGTTATTGCTTTCAATACACCAGCGACAGGAGAGATTCACTTATGGATCACAGCGTCTTCAACACACGTCGCAGAATTGTATCTGTATGAGAACCCAAGCATAGACGTAGACGAAGGCGTAGACCTAACACCTATAAACCGCCGTAGAATTGTACCAATACCAACTTCTGTGCTGTCAACTATAGAAACTGCGCCAGAAGTAGGTAAGGTAACGTACTTCTTGGAAGCAGCAGCAGATACGGCGAACATTACCACGACCACAGAAATTGACCATACACCCCTAATTGGTGGTGAGGGAAAAAAAGCGTTGGGCGATAATGCTGACGAACGGTATGGATATATCCTTGCTACTTCACAGCAATACGCTGTTGTGTTGAAGACTGGCACAGACGATGATGCCACACATCACTTAGCGTTGTTATGGATTGAGAGATAAATAGAATATTCGATCTAAACCAGGAAATTTTGGTACTAAAATTTTTATAAAGTAGAGGAACTAGATGGCTATTGATAGTGAAAATAGAGTAGAAGTTGTACTTCCAGACGATACAATAATAGGCACTATTACTGATGCAGTTACAGTTTCTAGATCGGGGACTGCAATTCTAGCATCATCGCCTGTTTCGGCAGGGACTATTTATACAGCTGGCGACAATCTCGGTGGATTACTAACGTTCACTAATGCTGCAAAGGTAGTTGGTGGTGGCGGTAAAATAATGGGCGTTATAATTACAGATGATGCCGGACAAGATGCGGACACAGAATTATGGTTGTTTGATAGAACATTCACAGCCGGAGTAGATAACGCTCCTTGGTCTCCAGTCGAGGTTGAACTACATAATTTGGTTGCTATCATAAGCACTAAAGAGAGTTCCCAAGGCTGGATTGATGCTGGTACGCCGAGTGTATGTGATATTGAAGTAGCCAGACGCTTTAATTGTATTGGAACAAGTCTATTTGGTAGACTAGTAACACGGGGAACACCAACAGAAGTAGCGATTGATGATATTAGAGTTCGTTTAATGTTGAGTCAAGATTAAGACAATGGCAACTTATGATTTAGACAACTTAATCCCTATCTTAAGATTAAAGATTGGTGATATAGATGATACAGCTTATAGATATCCAGATGAATGGCTTTCCATAGCCTTAATAGCTGGTGCTGATAATTTAAGTAAGTGGATGAATTTTAAATATCTATTAGACGATTCTAATCTAATTTATAGGAATCCTAATTCATCTACATTTATCTTTGATGAGGATACCTATGGAGTCCTCGAACCTGGGATTTCCATGATTTTTGTGATCATGGCTGCTTATATTATCTTAGAAGGAAGTTTGGAAAACTCAGCTTGGGATTATGTAAGTTGGAAAGATGCTGAAATTTCTTTTTCTAATTTAGAATCTTCTAGGGCTAGAAATAGAATTCTAGAGAGTCTATGGCAAGAACTCTTAGCTAATATAAAACCTCCTACAAAGAGATTAGCAAGAGCACTAAAAAACTCATTGCCTGGATATTTACAAAACCAATATGAAACAGGAGAACCATCACGGAAAATAAATAAATAAGGAGATACAATGAAAAAAAGGGTACTTTTTTGGGGCGATGCAATCGCTTCGACTGGCTTTGCAACAGTGTTACATAATATTATAGGAAATTTACCTAAAAGAAGTTTTGATAGACACCAGTTAGGAATTAATTATAAAGGCGATCCTCATGATTATGATTGGAGAATATATCCAGCATTAATTGGAGGAGATTATTTAGGACTAAATCGTATAGCTGAGTTTGCAACATTAAAACCAGATGGAATTTTTATACTAAATGATGTTTGGGTAGTAGGAAGATTTCTTAAAAAGATAAAAGAAACTTGGAAAAATATTCCACCTATAGTTGTTTATTTTCCAGTAGATTCAATAGACTTAGATTTAGATTGGTTTAAAGATTTCGATATTGTAAAGAAAATAGTAGTCTACACTAAGTTTGGATATAACGAAGTTAAAAAAATTATTCCCAATTCTGAGATTGAAATTATTCCACATGGAACAGACACATCAATCTTTTATAAAAAATTTGAAACTAGAGAAGAAGCTAAAAAATTATTGTTTCCCAATCAAGATTTAAAAGAATCTTGTATAGTTTTGAATGCTAATAGAAATCAACCAAGAAAAAGAATAGATTTAACCATACAAGCTTTCTCCATATTTGCTAAAAATAAACCTAAGGATGTTAAATTATATCTCCATATGGGTATAAAAGATATGGGGTTTGATATCCTAAAGTTATGTTACCGTTATGGAGTAGATGAAAGATTAATAATTTCTAATACTAAAAAAATTAACCAATCAGTACCTATAGAAAAATTAAATTTAATTTATAATGCAGCGGATATAGGTTTAAATACTGCAATAGGGGAGGGTTGGGGACTCGTAAACTCTGAACATGCAACTACAGGAGCACCACAAATTGTGCCAAATCATAGTGCTCTTACTGAAATATATAATGACTCTGGTTTATTAGTGCCAATATTTCAATGGCTTACAAATCCAGATACTTTAACAGTTAGTGGGTATGTTCATCCGGTAAATGTAGCGAATAGGTTAGAAGAACTTTACCAAAATAAAGAATTATATAATGAATTGTCTAAAAAATCATTAGATAAATGGACAGATGAGAAAGCATCTTGGGAATACATAGTTAAAAACCAATGGGTCCCTCTATTAAAAGATGCCTATAAAGTTTAACTATGGATACTATAACATTAGACCCTACTTTATTTGGACCAATAGTTATACTCATAAGGATAACTTTTGATGGCGAGGTCTATCATGAATTTTTAAATGCTTCTGTAGCTGTTTGTGAATTACTAGATAGTCCTGAAAATGGAGAATTTTATTATAGAGGTTGGATAAACTGGAATCTTGAAAAAATAAATTCTAGAAATTGGGATACATCACCATGACTACAATAACCTTTCCAGAAGATACCGAATCTACTATAGATTCAATAAGAGATGCTATAGGTAGAGAAACAGAATGGCATACAGTTACTTTATCTGGATGTTCAGAATGTAGTCTAGACCCCATTACTAATACATCAACAGATTCCTTCTGTACAGTTTGTAGTGGAGTTTATTGGATACCTACTTATGAGGTAGTAATTATTTCTGGACATATTACTTGGGGATTTTCTGAGCAATTAGGATGGGTATCTGGTGGTCAATTAGCAGAGGGAGAATGTAGAGTTCAAATTAAATACACAGTAGCTAATCTTGGTGTGGTTGAAAATGCTAAAAAGATATTTGTTGATGGAAAAGAAATGCAAATAGAAAAAAAAACATTAAGAGGAGTTAAGAATATTAATAGAATATTAATAGACTTGATTGAAAAGGAGAGTTAAATGGAAGACCTAGATATTAAGGGATTTAAAAAGACTGGTGTAATAATGCAGGGATTTGATATCCTTGATGTTGTAGCTTTTATAGGAAGATTAACTAAAAGATACCAAGCAGTTCTACTATCAAATGTAGAGGAAATTTTAGGTAACAGTCATAAAGACTACCCCCAAATAAGAAAGTTAATCTTAGACTCTAGTAATAATTTTTCTAGGGCGGTTGTTAGTGAGATATTTGGCGAGATTGAGTAATGGTTGATTGGGATATTGGTGAGCCTTATCTAGATAATTTAGGAAAAAACCTGGAACTTTTGAAAGACAAAGTTGAAGATGCTGGTAGATTAAAAGATAGGGCAGAGGTTAAAAAGGTTGCAAGTAAAGCAGCACTTGTTTTAGCTATGGATGATATTCTAGCAGGAGAAGAAGGAAGATCAATAGCTACAAAAGTTTTAATTGAATCCGCTTTAAGAGCTTGTGTAAAAACTGGAGAATATGATTATCCACCATTTACAAGTAAACTAACAGCAGCTATTATAAATCATGGTACTAGATTGTTTGGAATTAGTATTGCAGATAAGAGTATTAAAGTAGACCTATTTCCGTTAGGACACGCTGATCAATGGATAGCTGCCGCTAATGTAACTAGATTAAAATTTCAAATAGGGGATGCTAGAAAAGCTCAAAAACCAATTAAGGGTATGCAAGCTTCTCTACAATTCTGGATGGAAAAGATTTATAAACCAGCCAGAGAGGGTCAACCAGAGCCAGAAAAAAAGAAAGAACGGGCTTATTTATCTCCTGAAATGGAGAGAATGGGAAAACTACTTAAACCAAAAGTATCAGCAGACCGACAAGAGAAATATGATAAAGTTATTAAAGATAGATTAAGCCAGTTTTCTAGTAAAGAGGCTCCATTTTGGCAAGTGATTAATTATGGAAATGCGACAGTTGGACATGGAGGCAAGTCTATGCCATATCCACTGTTTGAACCAACTCACTTTGTTGATGATGCTAGTAGAATTTTAACTAGTTTATTTAGAGAATCAATTAGTATCTGGACACCAAAAGTAGAAGATGCTCTTTATAAGTCAATGGTCAAGGATGTAGAAGTAGAAGCAGAGGGGAGAACTGAGCAAGAATATGTTCAAGAAGTAGTTAGAATTATAAATGAAGAGACTAGGGAAATTGAAGCCGGAAAAGGTCCAAAAGCTATTGGTACAAAAACTGAAACAAGGATTAAAGCAATAGATAAGCTTTATGGATTGTACACAACAAAAACAGGGGTACATCGTAGAGTTCAAGGAGAAGGTGGTAGATTTATCAGGGATACATTAAATATATAATAGGAGATCATATGCTTAGAGAGAGAAAAGAGGACTTATCAGTTTATTATTTTATTGTGGATTTATTTGCCGATATTGGCGATTTTCTCAACATAGTTGATGGTTTCCCAATGGAAGGTTTAGAATTACCAACCTTAGCAATAGATGCTAGAAGTATTGATACAGCTAAGTGGGAGCTAGGCAACCGTACCCGTGTACAATTTAGAACCTGGTATATAGACGTATTCGCTAAAAATAAAACTCAAAGAGATGAACTTGCTTATCGGCTTTTAAATGGATTGGAGGCTTGCATACCTGTGTATGATTATGATGAAGGATTTCCTCCAGATGTAAGCCCAACTGAGTTGGGATGTCTAGAAGTAGAAGATTTAAAGTTAGAGATTATCTTAGTTTTCCCCGAATTAGTAGATAAGTTATATTACAGAGCAACCGTAGCATTCGTGGCAACTTATAATCAATTAACTTAGGAGGCTTTAATATATGGCGAAACGACTCGCAATCCCTTCAGAGGAACTTAAATTAACTATTGTTGGTATTTTTGATGAACTTGATGTCACAAGAGTTCAAAGACTAACAATTAATAAGGATGTTCCTTCTACCGATGTTTATGAAATCGGTAATAACCAGATGGTAGGAGTTACAACTGATGCCGCTAATGTTACATTAACATTTAGTGTGTTTGATGTTGGTATTAGAACTTTTGCTGTGTTATCAGGTAATGATCCAGATGACTATCCTGCTGATGGTGCTGATATCGCTGATTTGGGAGAAGTAGACGCTATTCTTTATGTAAAGAGTGCGACTGTCGCTGACTTTGCTAAATCTGCCCACGCTCATAGATTACAGGTAAGAGACTTTACTTTCAATTATTCTGTTGATGCTGAATCTTCAGAGGATTATACTTTGATAGGTTCATCTAGTAGGTGGTTCAAGAATGATGTTATGGTAGATAGGTTTACTGAAGGAACAACTTCATTCTCTCTTAGTGAGACCCCTATTGTGCTTAATAATGGCAATTATGGTCTATCTGTAATTCTTGATGGAGAGTATCTTGAGGAAGTAGCTGTTGCTCCTGCAACTGGTGAATACAGAATCGTAGATACTACATTAACAACGTTTGACACAAGAACAGAACAAGTTCTTGTTGTTTACCATGCTAATCCTGCTGGTTCAGCTTGGAGTTATGTATCCGATACTAGCTCTCCTGCTGCTACTAAGGGACGTGATGTAACCATTGTAATCGTTGCGGAAACTATCCCTAGAGTACAATCAGTTACCATCAATGGTACACTAAATGTCCAACCTGTTAGTGAAATGGGTAATGCAAATATTGTTGGCTATCAGAGCCAAACTCCTGCTGTAGATGGTACTTTAACCGTATTTGATACAGACACTGAATTACTTGATCTTTTGTTATATGGATCAATAGATTCTGGTGCAACTGAATTTGAATTCGGTGTTGAATGCGTTGCATCTGGTGTAGACCTTGAAGTTCAGATTTACGATCCTTGTGATGACGAATCAATCTTAAAGACCGTTTATATTCCGGAGTTAATACTTACTGGAGATAGTTATACTTCAACAGTAAATCAAAATGCCCAACATACATTCAACTGGAAGTCTAACACTGCTCAAATTGTAGTGTATAGTGGTGCAAAACCTTAAAAATAGAATAGATTTTTAGCCATTTGGTAAAGGAGTAGTTTTAAGGGGCTATAGGGGCGAATAATTTCGCTCATCTATAGCTCCTTTTACATATAAAGAGGAGTTTATAATGGAATCAATAGATAAAAATGACGTGGATATTAGTAGATTATTTCAATGGAAGAAAAAAGTTAGCATAGAATTTATGGGCAAAACATTAAATGCCTATTTAAGAATCATAGGAGATGCTGAGACAAATAGAGCTAGAGTATTTGCTTTACGTAAATCAGCAGAAATGAGGAAAATTCTTAGGGATAAAGATTCTGATGAGAAACTAGCTTATCTTCCAGAAAGTGGAGTTGTACGAAAGGAAGAATTAATACAAGGTTTATTAGTTCTTTATACTAAAGATGCTGGAAATGAAGCTGTTAGGAGTCTAAAATATAATCTTCCTACCGAACCTAAAGCTGATGATAAATTAGAAAAACATGAGGATTACCAAGAAAAAATAGACGACTTCCCTCAATGGAGAGAAGATGCAATTAAAGAATTTATAACTGATAGAGTTAAGCAGTATGAAGAAAAACTATTAAATAAAGATTATGATGAAATATATGAAGAATACATTCATAATTTAATAGACCAAATATGTGAATTAGAAATGCTAACTAAATATAGAGAGATGTGTGTATTTTATGCTACTTATAAAGATGAAGACTTAACTGAAAAAGTTTTTAATGAGTTTGAGGTATTAGAAAATCTTCCTAAAGATGTTAAAAGTCAATTAATTGGCGAGTATAACTCATTAGAGATTAGTGGAGAAGACCTAAAAAAATAGCTAGGAGTAACGCAATAGCTCACTTGTGGTCTATTACAAAAGAGCTAAAAGTTCCTCTAGTTACTCAAATCACACAAATAGAGGACATACCTTATACGGTATCATACGTTGTAAGAAAGAGACAACAAGTGGATAATATTAATGAACTTCCAGAAGAAAAACGTCCTCCTGAACTAATGATTTGGGATGGTAGCGTAGATGAATTAAACGAATGGATTAATAACACTCTTTCTGGAAAACGAAAAAGTACCGCAGATATTGTTATAGATAATGTAGAGGGCTAATATGGCTAACGATCTTAGTAAATTAACTCAAGATGTAAAAAATACACAATCAGAAGTAGATATTTTAAAGGGTAAGATAGTTGAACTTACCCAAGCCCTTGAACAACTTCTACTTACTGCTTCAAAATCTGGTGGAATTGCCACACCTGCTGGACTAGAAGCTAGTAAACAACGTGTGTTGGAAGACCCTGAGAAATGGGGTGGTAGGACTGGTGGTGGTTCTAGAATACGAATCAAAGAAGAAGCAGAAGAAATAAGAAAACAAGCACAAGCAGTTAATAATGTATCTAAAGAGTGGAGAGAACAATCTACCCTTTTGGATAGAGTAAAAGGTCAGTTAAAAGAATTACAGAAAACACCAATTCAATTAGACCTTGACATTACTAATGCACAACAAAAATTAGATAATCTTAGAAAATTAATACGACAGGCTCAGGCTGAACTAAAAGACCTTGCATTTGGTTCAGGTGGTCAAGTAATGAGACCTAGTGTAGGTAGTGATGATCCAAGTAAGTATAGAGTTCTTACAGATAAACAAATTGATAAAAGTTGGGGAGGAGAAGATGCAGAATCCTTTAAAAAGTCTGCACAAAGTATTAGAGATAAAATTGCTGCTTTAAACGATTTACAAAAAGAGGAAAAAGAACTAACCTCTACATTTGAAGAGAGGGCAGAAGCCCAACGAGAATTAAATAAAATTCAAGATGCAGAGAATGCTGAGAAAAGGGTTGCTGATATTGCACAAGAAGTTTCTCAGGAGAAAGAACTAACTGGTGCAATAAGGGAACAGACACAAGCTCGTCAAGAATTAGCTCAAGAGAGGAAGAGGGTAAGGGACACACTTCCTCCATCCCCTGATGAATTAATGGATGGATTGGGTACGGGACCAAAAGGTACAAAAGAACAAAGAATTTTTAGTGAAGATGAGGGACTCAAAGCATTAGCTGGACAAAGTAAAGAGGCAGAGGTAGCAGCCAAGAGTTTGCAAGTAGCAATAGAGAATGTTAATAAAGAAATTGGTAAATATGGCGATAGCGTTACTGGACAACAGACATCCATAAGGCTTTTAGAGAATGGACTTAGACAATACGATACTACAATAGTAACTGCTGGTGGAGCTACTCGTAAGTTTACTCAATATTTAGATGAAAATAATAGAATTTTAACTAAAGCCCAGGTAGAGGCTAGAGAAACTGCGGCTGCTGCTAAAGAACTAGCTACTGCATTCAAAAATGCTGATGCGGCTAGATATGATATTGCAGCTAAAGCTGCAGCAAAAGCTGGATTTGATCCAGAGAAAGATTTAAAAGATGTATATACCCAACATCCATCCGGAGTAAGTTTCTTAAAATATGAAATGGAGGATGGTATGGGAGTAACCCAAAAGTATGAGGTAGTTCTAGATAAGTTTGGTAAAGAATTAAATAGAACTAACAGACGACTTTTGGGTTTTGCGGAATCTGTTAAAAAGAATACAATTGAGTTAATTAAATGGTCAGTTGGTGTTACATTAGTTTATGGTACTTATTATAAATTTCAGCAATTATTAGAAACAGCTATAGATAATCAATCTAAACTAGCCGTTGTTGCAGTTACTTTGGGTAATGCCCAAAGAGATTTAAATGACATTTTTGATGATGCGGCTAAAGTAGCATTATTAACTGGTGAAAGTATTAATGCTGTATTAGAGACTTATACATACGCTTATAGAGCAGTTGGTGCAATTGCCGATCCAATGATAAGAACTGCTAAAGCAAATCAATTATTAACAGATGCTACTATCCTTAACAAACTATCTTCATTAGATGCAGCCTCATCTATTGATGTGTTAGCAGGTTCTTTACGACAGTTGCAAGGTCCAGCTATGACTGTGGGAGAGGCATTTGATTATGGTACTGATCTATTAGATAAATGGGTAGTAACTACAAGAAATGCTAATGTTGATTTAGCTACATTAGCCACAGCTTTTTCAGTAACTGCTGAGAGTGCAATGAATGCGGGTATGTCTGTAGAGGAATTAAATGCTGTTATTGCCTCATTAGCAGAAAAAATTGGTGGTTTAGGAGGAAGAGAAACTGGTAATGCAGTAAGAGCATTAATTGGTGGTGTTTACCAAGAACAAGCTACCACTATTTTAGCTAAGTATGGTATTGCTGTGAAAGATACTGCTGGACAAATGAGAGACTTCTTAGAAATCTCTAGAGATATCTATGAATTATACGACCAAGAAATTATTTCAGCTAGTGAATTAAATAAAATTGGTTTAGTATTGGGTGGTGGAGTTAGACGTGGGCAGCAATATGTAGCCTACTTATCAGATTTTGGCAATGTTTTGGAGATAGTAGAAAAGCAGTCAAATTCCTCTGGAGCATCTCAACAAGCTCTCGGAATTATAATGGATACACTCCAAGTTACATTAACTAAATTAAGTAACTCTGTTCAAAACCTTGCACAAACAATGGGAACTGAGGGAGGATTACTAGGAGCAGCTAATTCAGTTCTAAAGGTGATGACATTTTTAGTAGATACAACAGAACAACTTGTATCTCTATTTGGTAAATTAACACTTCCAGCTGCATTACTTGGGTTAGGTGCTGGTTACTTTAGTTTAGGTGGGTCAATAGGACAGGCTAAACGTGCTGATTTTGCTGGTAAAATAGGTAGTGGTACTCAAAATATGATGGGTGGAATGATGGGAATGCTTCCATTTTTCCAAAAATCAGACCTTCAAAATATAAAACCTGTAGTTGGTTCAGATGGAAAGATAAGTCATTTCCAAAAAGTCCCAACTGGTCTTATTGCTCTTCCTCCTGGTGTATCTATGGGCGGGATACAAAAAACAGGAGCACAAACGATCCCTGCACGTGCAGGAGCATTTATGCAGCAGAACTATTGGGGAATGATGCCTGGTGCATTAGCTGCTGTAAGTAGAGTGGGAGAAGAAGATTATGCTGGTGCTGGAATAACCATGGCTGCTACTATTGGTGGAGCTTTAGTAGGAGGACCTTGGGGAGCGTTATTTGGTACTATGATTGCAGAAACATTTATAGCAGGGATGAGAGATGCTGAAGCTGATCTAACTGATATATTAGTTTCTCCATTACAAGAGTATACAGAAGAGGAGAAAGGAGTAGTAGAGCTATCTGATTTAGAGGCAAGACGAAAAATAAATACAGAAGCAGTCTTAGCAGAAGGAACGATTCCAATATTAGGTTTGCTTGATACATTCGTAAATAATATGAATGCTAAGATTTTTCAAGCATTTGGAGCAGAAGGTGCTCCCATATATGGTCAACCAACTAATCTTTTTGAAAAGCCAGAAAAACTTGGTTATATAAAACCAGGTGTAAAAGTAGATGAGATGGCTCTAATGTATCTAGAGTTAGAAGCAGCTAGATATGATGCATTGAAGAAGTCTGGAAGAGCACTTAATGATGCTACCAAAGCAAGACATCAAGAAATTCAAGTTTTAATAGAAGAAGCAAAACTATTAAGTTCCAGATCATTAGACCCAATCTCAATAGATAAATCTACTTTTTCTATAGAAATGAAACGACTTAATGAAGATTTTGGAGGTTATCTCAATGACCTATCAGTAGGATTTCAAAAGCAATTACGTACTCAAGTGACAGAAGGAGAAATCCCTACTAAAGAATTTACAACAGGTCTTGAAACTGCTCAAGGTGCTAGACCTAACGTTCTTGCAATACAAGCAGCATTATCAATTGCATCAGGAATTGCTGAAATGAGGGGTGAGGGAGAAAAGATACCTATAACCAAAAAGAACATGGAAGAGTTTTTTAATTTAGTAACTGAGGCATCTCCAGATGTTGTTACTACCCTTACACAAATGACCACTAAAATAGTTGACCTTTCAGCAGGATTAGATTCTTTAGAGGGATTGGATGTAACTGCTACAGTAAATATAGAAGGAATAGATTGGACTAGGGAACAATTAGAGGATCAAATAATAGAAACTCTTAAAGATATACCGATTTATGCCGAGTTTGCTAAAGATGCATTAGAAGACATGGCAATGGCTAAAATTCCTCAACCTCAAATGGTTATGACAGGATTTGAAGATCGAACTACCGCACAAATGGATATGGTAATTCAGAAAGCTAGGGATTTACAAGACGAACAATTAAAAGCCATATATCAAGCCGATCCTACAGATGAAATGGGTATAGATTGGTATGAATGGCAAACAAAACAAGCTGGAGATGCTCAACCTATTTTCGTTTATTTAGGTGAATTAATGGGATATCATATGGCAAAGGGACTTCTTGGTACAGAATACCTAAATCAAGCTCTTGAAGATTTAGTTAATTCAATGCAAATTCCTGATTTAGAATTTGGATATCAATTTCTTGATACAACCCAAGCCCAAATGCAAACTATAATGCCACAATATGAGGCGATAAGACAATCTATTCTATCTGCTGGTGGAAAATCTGAAGAATCTGCATTACTAACATTTTTTAGTAATTCTTCTAGTCCAGTTTATATGCAAAAAGATTGGACAATTATACAGTTTCTATTAGGTCAACTTCTAAAAACAGAACAAAATGCATTAAAAACAAATAGAGACCAGCTAAAAGCCGCAGAGAAGCAATTGGAAGGCATTTATAACCTCCCTGGTGGAGCCAGTTTTTATGTGCCATTTGATGCCTATGCTATGAAGTATAAACCAGAGGAAGAAGGTGGTATTCCAGATTTTGAAATACCAGTTCAAGATTTTCAGATTGCAGTTGATAAATTTGGAAGTATATTAGATCAATATAAGAATTATAATGTAGAGGCTATTCAATCTCTTGTAGGTGTATTTGAGTATATGGAAACTCAATTTGATAAGAATAGACCAACTCAACCAAAAACCTATGATGTAGAGGCTATTCAATCCCTTGCAGGTATGAAATTTCCTGAAGAACCTATTGATACAAATGTTTTAAATATTGGAGATATACTTATGACTGCTGGTGGAAATCTTTTAGAAAATATAGTAACAGCCCTGACAAAAACTTTTGAAGTATTCTTTCCACCGAAAACTGAAGAATCAACTTCTGCTGAGGATGCAAAAACCATCAAAACCTATGACGTAGAGGCTATTCAATCTAGTCTATCTCCTTTAACATCTAAACTTAGTGAACTTGTATCCCAATTAACCCTTCAAAATAAGCAAGGTCTCGGAAGTACTGAGTTTGATCTAGCAGAAACTCTATCTGGAGGGGCAATTACTTTGTCAGATATTAACTTCACAACTCCAGATGTTTCTACTAAACTATCAATGAATGTAGATGTGAGAACCACACTACACCTTGATGGACAGGAAATATGGGATTCTATTAAAGATTATGCCCGTACAGACCTAGTTAATTATGGTGGAGTAGCTGGATCAGCTAGTGCGAATTACACATTTGCATAAGGAGTAAATTATGCCTTGGACTTATAATAGTATACGTATCTATGTAAACGAACTAAATGATACCGATATACAGGAAGTAGCTAAACTTACTCCATTTGGTGGAGGAAGTATTTACCATGTATTTGGTTATCAAGACCCTGCTACAAAAATATCTGGTATCATAGTTGGATTAGATGATAGAGATTCTTTACGTGCTTGTAAAGAAGATGGTGGTATCTATGAATTAGATACTCCTTGGGGGGTGTGGTGTAGTGGTTATCTAAAGCAACTGACCAGTAAATTACAGAATTCATATTGTCAGACCATGAGAGCAGATTTACCTGATGATTCTCCAGTATTTGTAGTTGAATTGGAGATATATAACGAGGAGTAATGGGAAATCCTTCTAAAACTTTAAGTGCTACTATAACTGGTGTTGATGTAAATAAAAAAACATCAGTTAACATATCTAATTCACATGATTCTGCCGTAGCAATAGCTACTATTTCTTGTACAAATACTTCTCTAGAAATAGGAGACCCTATTATAATAAACTTAGGTTACACAACTGGAGTTGTAAAGGTATTTGAAGGTTATGTTAAAAATGTTAATTATGATGTACCAAATGGATTATATGCAATAACTTCTCATGATAAAATGGTTAGAGCAGTAGACTTCTTTATGGTTTCAGAAAGTGCAGAAGACCCATTTACTTTTAACAACATGTCTGGTGAGGATTTAGTTCAATGGGTTTTAGAAATGAGTGGGCTAACAAGTTTTCACCTAGATGAAACCTATTTTACATTTGCAGTTCATCATGATGGAGAGTTTAATGTAGTAAGTTCGTACGACTATGCTAAAAATATATCTAGAATCTTAGCTTGGAATTTATGGATGGATGAGAATGGAGTTGTCCAATTTACAAATAGAAAACCCTTTCCAATGGATGGTTCTTTACTCCAACCAGGAGACCCACCATTTGGCATAAATGACGCATCAGGTATTTCCCTAACTGATGATGATATCCTTAGTATAGGATTAAACAAACATGAGAGAGACTTAAGAAACAAGGTAGTTGTTTATGGGTCAGAAGCTATAAGTGCTAATTCTTCGAGTGCAACTTCTTATAATCCTTTAACCGATGCCTACGAACAGGTTCTTCCGATTGATTATTACAAAACATCCGTTTTAGCTTCTCCCATAATTACTGATCAAAACTTTGCACAAGATGCTTGCGATTATAACTTATCTTTATTAAATAGGATATCAGTTGAAGTTTCAATAAGTATAGAAGGAAACCCAAATCTACAGTGTAGAGATTGTGTTAATTTAAATCAAACTACTTTAGACGCTACTGCAAATAGGTTATGGTACATTTATCAAGCAGAACACAACTGGAGTAGCCAAGGCTATTTAACAACTATGACTTTAAGAATTTAATATGATTGAAATACTTCATAATACAACAGATATAACAAGTTTAGTTATATCCTATTCTAGAACACAAGAGATATGCTCTGGAACAGGAACTCTTGATATTGTATTATCAAATGAGGGAAGGTCTTATTCTGTTTGGGATGTTATTGAATTATCTGAAGATGGGACTAAAAAGGGTGAATATTTCATAACAGAGACAGATGATGATAAGAATACTGGCACTACATTAATAAATGCTCAGGATGGTTCTAAAAAATTAACAGATTATTATGTTGATGAGGTTTATGAAGTTGAATCAGATACATATACACGCCCACTAATCACCATGTATTTAGACTTAGCTGGTGTTTCCTATTCATTTACAGCAGGAAATGGGGTTCTTATAGGTGCAGGAGCTTCCTTTGGAATGGGAAGTGCATATGAAAATATTATGACTTTGCTTCAATATAGTGGTTGGTATATGTATTTCAATTCGGTTAATACTTGTATCATAGGTAAATTGGCAGTTAACCCAAGTGGTGCTGAAGAAATAACAGATGCTACTATTCTATATATAAAAAAGCATAAAAATGATGATATGCTAAGAAATAAAGCAGTAGTATGGGGAGGTAGTGCATATCCAGAAGGAGGGATGGTTGGTGTAAGTAAACAAGTCCATACACCTTGGAATTATGATAGAAATGATTTAAGAGCAGTTGTTATATCTAATGGAAATATTAGAGATTATCCCTCTGCCAATTTAATGGCTAATAAATTAATACAGGAATTTGCTAGAATAACTATAGAAAAAGTAATAAACATAGCCGGTCCAACCACACTTTCTATAGGAGATTATGTAAGCATAGATTCTAAATGGTGGAGAGGTTCTGGACTAATAACTACTAATGCAGCTTCGTTTAGTGCAAATGATGGATTTCTAACTAATATTGTTTTGGATCAAAGATGTCCACGATTGTTTGGTTTTTGGAAAAAATATCCCGATCCAGAAGACCCAACTGATTTTGATTATATTTATGTTGGTACTAATGGAGCAGGAGTGCGAAGAAAACAAATTAGTGATATAATTTGGAGCAATTATTCAGAAGGTCTTGAAAATTTATCCATTATAGATTTATTTGTTAAAGATGGAACAGTCGTATGTGTAGCAGAAGATGGATACTTATATATAAGAACAGAGAAAGAATTATCTTGGACTAAATACTCTCATGGAAATTTAATAGGAACAGGTGAAGCATCCTATTTAGAAGAAGATATACAGGCAGTAGCTTGTTCAATTAATAGCGAGGGAGTTGTTATTTGTGGATATAATTCCTCACCTGATGCATGGGTAATAGGAATAAATAATGAGGGAAACCAAGTTTTTGTAGATCAAGTTCAATATACACCCCTTGGAGGAGGAGATTTAGTAACAGATGTTACCATATTTGATTTAGAAGCTTATAATTCTAATACTAATGTTATTACAACCGCAGGATCACTTCAAGCAGAAGGATATAGAGCACGCCAAAGTACCAGGATGACCGCCTATCCTACTAGTACTTCCACTGGTACTTTTACTATTGGAGATGATTCCAATATAGTATCTACTTTAGGAGAGGGTGGTTTATATGATTATCGAGAAGAAGATATTGATCCAGAATCTGTTACTTTTCCAAGTGGTATTACTCCATTAATAGATAAATTTGGAAGTAATTACATGTTTGCATTTAGCATTGCTGATGCATGGTGTACTTGTTCTAAAATAAATTTAAGTACTCTTGATGTAGAAACACATACTTTTTTATATCCTCCTGAAATTCTTGGTTATCCAGCTTTAGGAGGAGGAGTGAATGCAGTTTATCAAAGGGATGAAAATAGTTTTGCTATTATTACTTCTGGATATGATAGCCCATATTCACTTGTTTACGGATTTGAATACACATTTGGAGAGACAGTACATCCAACCGCATATTTAATGGGAAGACTTACTGGTGGAAGTGTAATAGATTATACTTTATTAGGAAATACTGTTTTAATAAGACACGATGGAGAATGGGATGAAGAAACTCAAACTCCACCCCATATGGCTGCAATGAGTAGACTGTGGACTTATAATCTAGATTCTTTCTCTGCATTCGCTTATGTTTTTAATTCAATTTCAGAAACATCATCTATAGATGGAAATGATAGTCAATATTGGCAAGAACTTCTATATGGTACTCCTATGACTGCTATGATGCCAGGTCCAAATTCTGCAACATTCACAACTTTATGGACAAAATTATGGCAATGGCACTGGACTCCTCCTCCCCCCTATCAATATTTCTTTCAAGATGCAATTAAAATAGTACATCAGAGTTTTGTAGTAACAAAAGATTCTGATAGTGAAAATGTTACTATATTTATGGGAGGAGAAATTATAGATGAATATTACACTAAAGAAAATGATAGACGTATTGATGAAACTATAAATAGAGCTGGATTGACTGCTGGTGGGGGGTGCATGATGCAGTTCGATATAGTTGATAGAGAAGATGATACACCATCTGGTATTGAATATGCCCATCGTATCTATTCATTTAATCAAGATGGTATCAGAGTTGGAAGAATGGCAACTTATAAAGGAGTAGAATGGGGTACTGCTTGGACTGACATTTATGCAGGAACATATTATCATTTTGGAGTAAGTGGGAAATTTTATGAACCTATTTGGCTTTCATTATATACAGAAGGTACTGATAAATATATCATTTTTAGGAATTTAACAAACGCTACCTATAGAGTAAAATGTTATCCAAATTACATTACAACAACTTTAGGAACTGAAGCGGAGGTTGGCTCATTAAGTTTTGCCTATGTATTTGATGACAATGATCGTACTATTTATGTTAGAGGAAAAGATAGAACTTTTGCTAGTGTAAATGCATTATTTGGATTTAGTCTTGTTGGTGGAGAATGGAAAATAACTAAGGAATTTATTACAGGACATACTTATACAAGTCCTAGTCTTTTAAGAGAATTTGTAATTGTCCTAGTAAGTGGAACAACTTATAGGCTTATAAAAGGATTTCCAGTTGGACCACCTAGCAATACATTAGCTCATGTTATTGGTGAAAGTTTTGAGGCAATTCATGAACCTGGAGGAAATCCTACTGTAGAAATTAGCAAAGGTTCTCCTATAGAAGTTTATCATAAAGCAGGTGTTTTTGCAACAGATAGTGCATTCTTATACCAAAATTCTTTTCCAACTATATCTGGATGGTCAGAAATAGAATCAGCAATACCAATACACGATTTAAGAGTTTTTGATATTATTGACCCGACTACATTTACTATAGCTAGTGGATATATAGGAGATGAATTACGTTGGGTTGGGGTGGCAACAACTACTAATCTTAAAGCTTTCCCAACATCTTTATCTGGTGATCCTATTACAATTGCTGAGTTTGATGGTACTGTCACTCATTTTGAAACAACAAACTATAATGAAAACCCTTATCTTTTTGTGGCAATATCGGGTAGTGGGGCAGGTTTTTGGCAACGTAGCCAAGATGGGGCTGAGTTTGAAGAGTATTCTCTTGGATTACCATCTGAGCATGTAACAATTATCAGGGCAGACGATAGGATTTAATATGCCAAATTATTATAGATTTGAACAGCAATTTTTCCAATATTTCCAAAATTTGGAAAGAAATATTAAGGCTATGCCTCTCTATTTAGGTGCAGGTAGCGGTGCTGGAGGTACTATTGTTGGACAACTTCCACAAATTAGGGTTTCATATGACTACGAAGAATTAGCCACTAATACTACATCTGGAGCACCTAGTTTATTAGATAATCTTAATCATATTAGATATGATATAGAAACACTACAAGATGCTTATCTAAGTGGATCAGGCTCTGGAGCAGGATTAACCCAAGGTCATATTATTTATGATGAAGAAATTGAATTAACACAAAGAGAGAAATTAACTTTAAGTGGTGCAGGAGTTACTATTGTTGATAATGAATCTAATGATTCAACTGATATATTCTTAGAATCTGTTCTATCATTTCCTGAGCTAACAGATACTCCTAGTGGGTCTTATGTAACAGAATCTGGTAAATATATAAAAGTTAATTCAGATGGAACAGAATTAGAATATGGAACTCCTCCAGTATGGGGAAATACAATTTTAAGGTTGGATGGTGAAGGGGAAGTTACTGAACAATACGATGCTGATGAACCTGGATTAAGAAGTGCTTTAGATGATTCAGCAAGTGGAGATGTTATATTATTACCACCAAAAACAATTACAATAGTCAATGATGGCATAATAGCAAATGGTACAGGTGCTTTAGTTGTTCCTGATGGTGTTTGTATTAAAGGAATGGATAGAGAAAAAACAGTAATCTATGCTGATATTTCTACTGCAACAGCTAGTAGTAGGTGTTTAATCTTTATGGAAGGTAGTTCTGATCTAGACAATTTAACTGTTAATTACACTAGAAGTACAAATGCTGGACATCTTGCCTATGCTATTTATAGGACAATAGATTCGGGATCAAATACTGGTGTTACTTTTGCAGATGTAACGGTTGTAGCAACTGGAGTACGTGTAAGTGGAGTACATGCACAAATTTATAACGACTCAAATAAAATACGTGTACCAGTTGATAATTGTTGTTTTATGGTATACGGTGGGGCTGGTTCATTAAATAAATTAAAAGGGTATTCTAGTACTGGTCGTGAGCCAATTATTATAAGAGATAGTGTTTTTTATACTGATGATTCTTCTGTAGAAAGTGGAACAACTTCTGTAACTATATATGGATTAAAAGTAGAAAGTAATAGTTATGTAGATAATAAAATAATATTAGAAAATTGTAGAACTTATTCTCATATAACTGACCCATTTAATGAATATATTTATACACGTTCTTACGGATTATTTGGAAGTGATTTTAATTATACTCTAAATAATTGTACATCTTTTGCAATAAGTGATAGTGATTGTAGTTATGCAGGAGCACTTGGTATAAATATTACTAATTATTCCACATTAGGTGGAAAAATAAATGACTGTATTGCAATTGCTACATCAAATGCAACATTAATAGGAAATGAGACCACAGACTATGTTACCTATCCTACATATGGACTCTCACCTGGAAGTTCTATTGTAGAGGGTGGTTATTTTGAAGGTATTGATAATAATGTAGGTAAGGCTTTAGGTATTCATCTTTCTTTATCCGATGCCTATATTTATAATACAGTAGCTAAGGGTGATGATGGAGATATTTACATTTATAGGGCTAATTATGTTTATCTATATGGATGTCAATATGATACAATAACTAAACATAGTGCTCCCCCAAGTGGTTCACAAACCGTAGTATATTTACAGGGGGATAGAAGTGCATACGGAGTAGAAGATTATCATGCATCAGATATAGAAAATGATATTTTAACCAGACATTTACCTCTACCGACTATTTCTGGCTATGTTGCTGTATCCACAGGAAGCAAATGGATATTAGATCAAGTAAGTGGGGCTGGTGGGGGAGTAGATACTTTTCTAGAATTAACTGATGCACCTTCTTCATATGTAGGAGAGGGTAATAAAATAATTGCAGTTAAGAACACAGAAGATGGGTTGGAATTTATAGTTCAAAGTGGTGCTGGTTCGGGGGCTGGTGCAAGTACTTTATTAGAACTAACAGATACTCCTTCCTTATACACTGGTGAAATTGGGAAAGTTTTAGTAGTGAATGAAACTGAAGATGGTATGGAATTTACTACTATGAGTGGAGCAGGGGCTTCTGAATTTATAGAACTAATAGATACACCTTCTAGTTATGCAGGTCAAGCTGGTAAGTCTGTGGTGGTTGCTTCTGGTGAGACTGGATTAGAATTTACTGCAATAAGTGGAGCAGGAGGAGCTTCAGATTTTGTGGATTTGGGTGATACCCCATCTAGTTATTCAGGAGAAGGTAATAAATATTTAGTTGTTAGTAATGAAGAAGATGCAGTTGGATTTACAAATTTACCTGCTGACTTAATAAGCGGAGCAGGAACAGATAAATACATTGCCGTCTTTAATGGTCCTACATCTATTGCTGGCGATAGTGGTCTCCAGTGGGATGGAACAATACTAACAATCAACTCTGGATTGATTGTTAATGAGGTTGGTGATGACGTAGATAGTAGGTTTGAAGGCAGTACAGATGAAAATCTATGGTATTTAGATGCTGGAAATAACAGGATTGGCATTGGAACTCCAAGCCCTGCACACTCCCTTGATATTCAACAAGTTTGGGGAGCATTACGTGTTAAATCTACAACCGCCACCAACATGGCACAGATATATGCTTCTAACGCAGCAGGAGGTGGAACACAGATTGCTAAAGAAGGCAGTGCGGGTGGTCATGCGCTTACTGGTTCAATTCCATATGCATCAATTTTAGCTACAAGCGGTAATTATCCTCTCCAGTATGGTATTGATAACGTAATTGTATCAACATGGTATAAAGATCATAGAATCGGTTTTGGATTAGTTCCAACCGCAAACATGGAAGGATTGTCAATTGAAGCAGGACTTTTAACTCTTAAAGAGAGAGCAACTCCAACCGCTGATGCTAACTACGGGAAAATATATACAAAAGATGATAATGATCTCTATTTTCAAGATGGAGAAGGGGTAGAGCATAATGTTAGTAGTGGTGCTGGAGGAGGAGTTGATACTTTCCTGGAATTAACTGATACTCCAGCAGATTATACAGACCAAGCAGGTAAATATACAATAGTTAATGAAAGTGAAGATGCACTAGAATTTGTCACTCTTAGTGGATATGTTGATACCTTATTAGAATTAAATGACACACCTGCCACTTATAGTGGAGCTAGTGGACAATCCTTAGTAGTAACTTCAGGAGAAGATGGAATTGAGTTTGTTACTATAAGTGGTGGTGGTGGTGTAGAAACCTTCTTAGAATTAACTGATACTCCTGCGGACTATACAGATCAGGCAGGTAAAGTTGTTGTAGTTAATGTAGGTGAAGATGCACTAGAGTTTGTTGAACCTTCAAGTGGAGGATCAGTTTCAACCTTATTGATATTTACGGCATTACATGCCGAATTACCAGCTACTAATTTTGCTACATTTGATACTAGAAACCTGCACGCTGTTTTAGATTTTGATGATACAACTGATGAATCAGCGATTTTTTCTGCGATCCTACCACGATCATATGCAGAAGGTGGACTTAAAGTTTGGATTCATTTTTGTATGGAAACGGCTACCTCAGATAATGTGATCTGGAATGTTGCATTTGAAAGGATAGGAGAAGTTCTAGATATTGACGGGGATAGTTTTGCAGCTGCTCAATCATCTGGTGCAATAACTGTACCTGGAACGTGTGGATTGGTTGAAATGTCTAGTATTTCATTTACAGATGGAGCACAAATTGATAGTTTAGAGGCAGGAGAAGGCTTCCGCATGATGGTAACTCGTGATGCTACCACAGATACAGCAGCGGATGATGCAGAAATTCTCTACATTGAGATCGAGGCAATATAATGTCTAAAGGTGTATTTTCAACATCAAATCACTATTATGGAA
>Ga0307375_10001274_pt1 | contig 27934 bp, 18 predicted proteins | sample TR1MG_FD_202531 | JGI IMG/M metagenome (GOLD analysis project Ga0307375, IMG submission 202531) | Soil microbial communities from Risofladan, Vaasa, Finland - TR-1 | ecosystem: Environmental > Terrestrial > Soil > Coastal area > Acid sulfate soil | place: Finland: Risofladan, Vaasa | collected...
TCATCTTCGATACAAGATTTAATTAGGTAGTAATCATATATATAGCAAGGTATTACCAAAGCGTCTAACAACACACCAGTCGCAAGTGTCACATCAACATGTTCAGAATATCTGAGCGAATCAGGATTTGGATCGTACGGCTTGGGTAAACACACATGATAATTTTTCAGCTTCTTCCTGACAATCATTGCATGGTCTGGTAAGGGCCGTTGAAGCTCAAAAAATTCAATCATGCTTTGCCCTGGAGTTGATCCTGAAAATATTGTCATGGTTTACTCCAATTGATTCCTGGTTGAAATAATTCCGATTGCGATGCGAGTCTTGATAAATCATTATGAGAAGGTTGCACGGCACAACTCTTCCGCCCGTAACGTTTCTTTCCATAGTGAGCAGTTGCAGTTTCGGCGCTTGCGTGCCCCATGAGCGCAGCTACCTCGACTGTGGTCCTTCCAGCGGATTTCGCGTCCGCTGAGAATTGATGTCGAAGCGAATACAGCGTTGGATATTTTTTACGGTTCGGCCACAGGTCACGTGATGCTCGATACAACGTCTTTCTGCAGCCATTGTAGAGCCGTTTCCACTCGCCAAATTTATCCAGCTTTCGAATTGTCATTATGAATTGAACGATTATGTCGATCATTTCATCCGGTAAATCATCAAGCAGCAATGTACGAAAATCCCCATTAGCTCGACCATTGGTAGCTTTCGCATTACCAACACGTAGTTCATATCCACTATTTTCATTCATTACCACTCGTGCATTTTTGAATTCGCATGGACGTAGTCCAATCGTTGCACCTATTCTCAGAAAGCCACACAGCACAGCACTATATCGAGTGTGGTGATCATTCAGCCAATTAATAATTGCTTGTCGATCAGCATCTGAAAACTTCTTTTCCTTAGTAGCTGATGTTCTTGCCGATAGATGACGTTTAAGATACGGGACAGTATTTACTGTATTCAGCAAATCAATCGCCGCGGGACCGTCTGGGTGCGTGATTTCTCCTAGCCACATTTGTATCGCAGCCCGATATTGTCGATATGTCGCTGCGCAATAATTGCTCTTTTTTGATATCAACCAATACGCAATCTCTTTGGGATTCGGATTTATTGAGTCATTTACAAATCCATCTTTGCTTGCTTGCTTGATTATTCCCTTGACACGATAACGATACATTTCAATCGTTTCATTAGTTCTCGTTACTTGATCATTGATTATTGTGCTCTCCACGTTACTGTCCCAGTCTGTTGTTTTCTTAGTCATCGTTATTGCCCTCATATGAATTTAAGATTTAAATCTAAACACATAACCGCATGAATATGTGGGCCGCGAAAGATTTGAAATGACCGAAAGATTTGACAGAGTAAATAAATGGCTTCCTATTTTTTGTTACGGCATCATTACTACATGACAACTGCATTCATACCGCCAATGAATTGCATATCGACTGCATCTTTACGGCGCAAAAGCTGCATTAATGGAAATGAGGTACGAAATGGAGATGGAACAATTAACAGAATCACTAAAAGCGCTTGCGAGCAGTCACGCCCGGTCAGAAACAGCGCGCCTTCGTGATATTTTAGATGAGATAGAAACTGCATTAAGCGCAGGAGTAAGCCGGGTCGTGGTATTTAATACGCTGCGTGAACAAGGATTCCGGATGACATTTAAGAGCTTTGAATCTGCTCTTTATCGGATCCGTAAAAAGCAAAGCTCCCACACCAAAGTTGGCAAATTATTAAACGGAAAAATGATGAAGATTGCAGGTTTTGATGTGACTTCCCCAAGCCGATTTTTTCACAATCCAAAGCCCGACAACGATTTATTAACCTAAATAAAGGAAATTAATATGAAGAAGTCAGCACCTGTTTTACTTACTGGAAATGGTGGAGTCGGAAAAACATTCATGGCAACAATGCTCAATGATATTTATTCTGTATCTACCATACCTGCCACACAGAAAGTAATTGGTAAAGATCGCAGCAGTAAAAACCGTATATGCATTGATTCTAGGCGATCGAAACAAAAGCCATAAATACATCATTTTATAAATTTACAAGGAGATTTAAGATGCACAACACAATACATTTAGTGCTTCAGGGTAAGGGTGGAATTGGTAAATCGTTCATTTCATCTCTGCTTGCCCAGTATTTTACAAACAATGAAAGCGTAAAGTTTCTTGGTTTTGACACGGACCAGGAAAACACCACGTTTGCGCAATACCAGGGATTAGGCGTTGAGCACATTCCAGTTATGGATGGCTCACGCCAGATCAACGCAAAAAAGTTCGATATTCTCATTGAAAAATTGTTGCTGTCCGATGGCGTATCTGTCGTCGACAATGGTGCCAACACATTTTCCCCACTTATCTCGTACATACTCGAAAACGACGTGATAACACTGCTCAATGAAAACGGCAAAAAGGTCTACATTCACACCATTGTCGGTGGGGGAGATACGATGAGCGACACTGCTAATGGCTTTCATTCACTTGCCACTTGTTTGAACGCGCCAATTGTTTTATGGCTTAACGAATTTTTTGGCGATATGAAAACTGCGGATGGAAAGCCATTTTGCGAAACCAAGGTTTACCAAATGCACAAAAGCAAGTTGGCCGGATTTGTCACCTTGCACAGGCGTAATAGTTCGACCTTTGGTGACGATATTAAACGGATGGCGACTCGCCGTCTCACGATCGCTGAAGTCATGGAAAATCCCGAATTTACAATCATGGAAAAGCAACGTATTGGTACTTTTTCACGAAAAGTTTTTTCACAGCTTGACATGATTGATTGGTGATCGTATGAAATTGGATAGAAATGAATTGATTGGGGTAATTGCAAAGGAATTGAATATTTTAATCAGTGAGGACGATCCGGTTTTTGCCTGCGTCCTGTTGAACGAAATTGTACTCAATGCCCTGGTAGACAGGGCCATAGACCGTATTGAAACAGCAATTACTCACGCAGAAAAAAGTATCGAAAGGTCATCGGAAAGAATTGAGAAATCTGTAACCAAGGCATCAAAAATCTGCGTTTATCTTGATAAAACGATTAAGACCATCTGGTGGGAAGTTGGCTCTGTCGCCACTTTGGTTATTTTGGTATGCCTGATCATATTCGCATTCCTCTTTCCATCTATTTTGCTGTCCAAACAAGATCAACAACAGATAATACACGGCCGAATGATTGAGTTTGTCTGGGACAAATTGGATCTACAAACGCAGGATAAAATTAGCGCAATTGCCCAGGATAAAAAATAGCTTTTCTGATTTATAGATGGCGAATTCAGGAATAAAGTGCAATTTTGATTAACGCAGGTCAGGTGGGCGGGATGCTGTCGCATCCATGCCTTTTGGACCGGCCAGTCGAAATTTCAGAAATGAACTACACACAGACTGCGCACCCTCCCTGCGCTCTCCCCCGAGAAGAACGATACCAGATTTACGCCTTGAAGAAGGCAGGACACACACAAATCGAGATAGCCAACGTGCTGGAGCGAAACAAATCGACCATCTGCAGAGAGTTGTCCCGTAACGGTGGACGACGCGTTTATCGACCGAAACAGGCGAACAGCATGACCGAAGAACGCTGGGCGACAAATGCACGGACGATAGACGATGCAACCTGGCAATTTACTCATGAGATGCTGTTGGAGCAATGGAGTCCAGAGCAGATCAGTTGGCATGCCGCCATCAGTCCAGAGACCATATATCAGCGTGTCTATGCGGACAAGCGAACAGGTGGCCTGCTATGGAAGAACCTGCGCTGCCAGAAGCAGCGCAAGAAACGTTATGGCAAGATCGATCGGCGGGGCATAATCCTCAATCGGATCTCCATCGAAGAACGACCTGCCATTGTCGAGACACGCAGCCGGATCGGCAACTGAGAAGCAGATACCATTATTGGCAAGAACTACCGCGTCAGGCTATCGTTACCATCGTCGAACGCAAGACGGGTTTTACGCTGATCCGAAAGGTCGAGCGCAAGACCACACTACAGTGCTGCCAAGCAATGGTTGGGCTACTCAAACCCTATCTGAATAGGATGCACACTATTACTTCTGAAAACGGTCGGGAGTTTTCTGGGCACGAAGAGATTGCCGGCAGGCTGAAATCTGACTTCTATTGTGGTCACCTTTTCTCATCCTGGGAGCGGGGCACCAACAAGGGCACCAACGGATTAATACTGCAGTATTTCCCGAATAACGCCTTACACCATATACCTGCCTCAAGGTATTTTGCGAACTGCTGCTCCACTGCTCCACTAATTCCATAGGTATTTCTATATATATGTCTATATTTCTAATTCCAATATTTACTTGTTCTTTTCTCTGAATTTAAAATAATAGTGGAGCAGTGGAGCAGTAGTTATAACCCTTTGTAATATTTAATATAATAACAACCATGGTCGTTGGAGCAGGACAGGAACAGTGGAGCAGACGAAACCGGTTTACGTATTCTACGGTCATTCAGACACTGATTCCATGCGCATCCGGCCACCCAGTCCAGGGTGATCCGGTCGCAGATCATTGCTGCGATCACACTTTTCCAGAATTAATAAAGGCATCTGGGATATGGGATAGAAATACAACGACGCCGCGCTTACTTGCCTTGACGGAACTCTCACCTGCAGACTCATAAACGCGAACTCGTCCCGTGCAAGCCTCTGTGCGCATATGCAACTTCATGGCAATTTCATCGCACTTATGCTGCATTTTTGCGATCGTGCTTCGATCCAAAGAAAGTGCTATGTATTGCTTAATAAAAGCAGCTGAGTCTCCCAACAAAATGGCATTATGACGCTGTTTACTGCCATCGCCCTCGCTAACATATCCCAAAACGGCATTTCGTCTAAGTGTATTAAGAAGCGTTTGTCCGATACCTTGAACAACTTCAGGGAGTGGCTGATTCAAATTATTGGAGTTGTGCCAATTGGCATACTCGATCAAACATTGTTTAATTCCTACAACAATGTCATCGACAGCATCAGTCAGGTTACAAAATGTCATATCTAAACGATGTTCAGCTTGATATGTCTCAATAAATTTATCAGCCAATTTGGAAGACTCTATCTGTCCCATTGCCCGAAGCCGATCAACACCATTGTTCAAATAATTACTGACGTAATTGACCATCGCGTTGAGATAAACCACCTTGCCGATATCGTTAAACAGTTGGCGATGCTCCAACTTCTTGTCATTTGTGGTTGGCGACAAGTATGCAAACCGATTATTGAACTGCGCTTCAACACCGACGCCAACAAGTGACTGGACCTTTTCCGTACTGGCAAACAGTTTTGTGTAGAGCTGTACAGTACAGCGAAGCTGATTTTTTGGTGCGATGGAAATTCGCGTGTTTAGTAACTTCAGCTCGCTTGACGCTGCCTTGAACTCATCTACAAATAGTATCCATGATCGTAACGTGTCTGTCAGCGACAGTCCAACTGGACCTCCAGCCAAAGCCTTCTCTATTTCAGATGAGGATACGTTGACAACCAACCCAAGTTGCTCAAAGATTGCAAGGAGGAATCCTTTACCCCAAGATGACGATGAATGCAACCAAACAAAGGCGTGCCGCCTGTCTGTGGCGAAACGCGCGTGCAATATTAAATCCAGAAATATAGGGAATTCAGGAAAGTGTTGTACAAAGTCGTCGAAAACCTGTTTGATAACGTTTAGTTCAATAATTAATTTAGGCGCAAAGGGATGGTGCGGCAGCGCAATCGTAGCGATTCCGTTCGCAACACTCAATATTCCATGCTTGGCAAAAATATCAACTGCCATATCCAAAGACTTGGCTTGTTTGCTAAGTTTGATGCTTTCGCAAAATGGTTGATGCTTAACTAGGCCAATTTTTTTGTCCAGGATATCTAATTCCTCTTCAGTTAGTTTCATTTCTGCAATAATTTCTTTCAGAAAGTCATCGTAAAATATGTTTCCAAAAGTTTTTCTAAAACCGAACTTTTTGAAATCTGCATCTGACAAATCGATAAGTTCATCATTTGCATTTATTACTTTTACTTTATTACATGTCGGTGAAAAGAATGTTGAATCCCATGCTTTACGTAATACATCTTCGTTCAATACAACATCGACGTTGTGATCACCAATCAGTTGTCCCAATCTATACTTAACCTCACGTATTAGCCTTTCACAATCCTTGTCGACCTTCTTACGATTGACTGTATCCAACAATCTGTGAGTAGTGTCAGTGCCACTATCAAACACAAATGGTTCACCATTGCGATTAATCGAGAAGAATGCAGCCATCGAATGGGATGCTCGAAATGGAGACTGGCATCGAAGTTTCCCTTTGAAGTTTTCAATCAAGTCACGCACGATTTTGACACTGCCATCTTCTAATTCGATCTCGGTTTCCATACGTAGGTTGAGCATTACCGCGCGATACCCCCTATTATCATTGCGCAACAATCGTAGCGGTACGCCATGTTTGGCAGAGGCACGAAACGTTTTAAGTGCGCTGATATCAGCCTTAGCTGTATCAAGCGCGTCATCTTCACCCTCGATCATCTCAAACTGCTGCGCGATGACTTTCAGATTGTGCGAGCATGTGGGGCGTCCAACGAAGATAAGCCTGCCAGTTGTCCATACAGAAGGATCCACAATAGCGGAAAATCCCTGGCCACATTCATTCCCTGTTGTTTTTGAAAAGCGCGGTTTAGGCCATGCCAAATTATTCTCAAGTGCACGAGCCATGATAGCCGTGCGGGTGCGCTCGGCATCTGCGGCATCTTTCACCCGAATCCAAACGTGACCATTTCCTACGGCATCTGGCGAACCATCAGAACGTATCACACGGGCTGAGGATGATTTTGCGCGTAGCATTTTCACTTTAGCCACCCCAGGCAAGATCTTGTCTAGGTTGGCCAGCCATTCAGAAAATGACTGTTTAACTGCCCATTCAGGCGTGAACTTGTCTTCATCTCGGTCGAGCAGTTGCCATGTAGAGGGACTCGCGTGGACTTTCAAACGAGCAAAAGCCCTCATGCCGTTTACATTCGTAACCGCCTCATGGTCCAGCCCCATTCCTATTATTTTTTTCTGCGACAAAAATACAAACTTTTCGCCAATTTTTGCGTGTTTCCACCCGGAATTGATGATAGCGGCATGGGGATTGTCACCTACTATGGTCAGAACGTTCTGTAAAGTGGCATGATTGGGAACATTAAACTGGCAAGCAATCCCGCGCGAAATAGAAACGACTGAGTTTTTATTGATGATACCGTCAGAAAGAATCTTGAATTTTTTGCCGATCACATTCTGCTCATCGATCACAACGGTAATAATGTCGGACATATCGCAATCATTATTTTGGCAAATATTCGCGAGTGTCACGAAGATGTCACTTGGATTTTCTGAACAAGCAAAATCCTCCATCACGGGTAGAGTGACTGGATCTTCTTCTATTCGCAAATAATCTAAATGACTATCGCTTTTATAGGTAACAAACTTCTCACCTGAAAAATCGCCGATAGATTTCTTCTGTCTGTCGTTTATGTTTTGCGTCCAGGTAATCATTTATTATCCTCCGAATCATTTCTCTTTTCGGCTAAAGTACTCCACCCATCATTAGAGATAAATTCGTCAACATCAGCCGAGGACATAAATAATCTTCTCCCGATCATATAAATTTTAATTGGAAAATTTTTATGGTGGTGTCTGATATATATATTGTTTGGTGTAATGCGAAGCTTGTGTGCTCCAACCTTTATTGCAATCAAATCTTCTGGGAAGTAAGTCATATTCTTATCCAAATATAAATATAGAAATGATTTTCCGAAAACAAATATAAATAACTATTTGTTGCATGTCCGCGAACGAAACTATCGTTGAAATTTTCATAACTCACTCTCAAATAATTAGAATAAATGCTATCTGCAGTGAAATTATTCTAAACGCACTTTTAAGTTTATTGTCAACTATTTTCAATGAAAACAGTTGTTTATAAAATTATCCTTGACAAATTTTGTGCATAAATTGAATTTTAAAATGTATTTTCTTTCATATTGATTTCGAGATTTATCAATTGAATTAGTGAAGTGACAAAATTAGTTCGTTTACCCAGAGTATTAGCGTATTGGGGTTTTTTAAGTTGAAAATAAATGTAGAGTTTTATGATTTTCGGAAGAAATTAGTACTGCAAGAGGACATATTTTGATTCTCGATTTTTCTAATATGAATAAAACCTCATTTTATTAATCATCATGTTGAATCTTTCAATTCTTTCATGCACGTTGATAACATTTTATTTGGTAGAAAATACATCCATCGATAACTTAATTTTCAATTGATAGATTTTCGAATAAAACAACAGTGAAATGAAATTATGATGAATGACTTGAAAATTACCGCACTTGATTTACCAAAGATTGTTATGCAACAACCGGATTCATCACCATTACAAAAAGCAGTTGAATGCTACATCAGACGACAAAATCGAGATGAACATCCTGAGGGGCATTTTGACAATGCAAAGCGATGGTATCCAAGTGAGCATGAGGGATGCACATGCTGCAAATATATACGTTCACCAAGTCGCGGATTTCCATTCAGTTTGATGGTTCATTGCCGTACTGTGTCGCACGTTGCCCAGTTATTTGGGGTGGAAAAGTCCGAGCTAAGAAAATCAGTTAATGCTTTTAAAAAGGTACAAACGAAAGCATCCATTATCGGAATTGATGCATGAAACTTGTTATAAAGGAAGTCATGACAAGGTTGAAGAGTGCGTTGAGCGCAGTGTTGATCATGTATGAAGTAATTTAAATGTTACCCTCAACTTTCATCGGCAAGACGTAATCATGATTCTCAGTCAGAAAGAGCTGATCGAGTTGACCGGACGATCTCAAAAGAACGCACAGGTTCGTGTGCTTCGCTTTATGTGCATAGATCATCGATTACGCCCCGATGGAAGTGTTGCAGTACTGAGATCACACGTTGAACGTATACTTTCCAATCAATCAACTGATAAACTGCAGAGAAGCATAGAACCAAACTGGGAGGGAATCTAATGTCGCGAGCACGTAATGCTGAAAACAAAGGACTACCTGCCCGATGGAGACTAGCGCACGGGGCGTATTATTTTCAAGTACCGATAGGACTTGAAGCCAAGTGGGATGGTAAAAAATTGTTCAGATTGGGAAAGACACTTTCTGAAGCCTATCGCAACTGGTCAACGCGTATTGAGTGGGATGAAAAAGCAGTAAATGTTGCAGCTCTGCTTGATCGCTACTTGATGGAAGTGGTTCCAACCAAAGCACCGATGAACCAGACATTGAATGCTCTCTGGATCAAACAATTACGTATCGTTTTTGGTGAAATGCCACTTAATAGCATCAAACCAACTCACGTGTATCAGTACGTTGATAAGCGTAGTCAGAAGAAAGTTAATCCTGATGGGCGCGTCACCGGTGGAAAAACCGCTGCGCATAGAGAAATTGAAGTACTCAGCCATGCCTTCACTAAAGCAGTTGAATGGGGTTTTGTTGATCGTCACCCATTCAAGGGAGAGGTTCGCCTAGAGGGTGAAAGGCCTAGAGACCGATACGTAGAAGATTGGGAAGTGCTTGAATGCCTATCACTCAGCAACACTAGGATGAAAGGTAGTGTGCTTGCCATTCAGGCGTATATGCGCCTCAAATTAATGACGGGTATGTCTCGCTCAGATATGTTGCGACTAACCGCATCAAACATGAAGGGAGATGGAATTCATATCCAGCGCCACAAAACCGCAGCCAGCACCGGCAAACGAACGATTTATGAATGGACGCCAGAACTACGTGCCGCAGTAGAGATGGCAAAAGCAGCACGCCCCGCTCTTTCACCATTCCTCTTCTGCACTCGGAAAGGTGAAGGCTATATCAACGAGGTTACCGGTGAGTCCCACAGTTGGAATTCCATGTGGCAGCGCTTCATGGATCGTGTTTTAAAAGAAACCAAGGTTGTCATTCGGTTTACAGAGCACGACTTGCGGGCCAAGTGCGCGAGCGATGCAACGTCACTGGAACATGCGCGAGCTTTGCTTTCTCACGCTGACGCGAGAACAACTGATGCTATATATCGACGCAAACCTGAGATGGTAAAACCATTGGGCGGTATTGGTTGAGTAGCGCATTTCTACATAAAGAGAAATTGGTTGGAAGAATTTCTGAACAAACAAAGTAAAGCGCGTTTTCCACATTGTATTGTTAAAAAGTGTCGCGCAAAGCCACAACAACACTTCCAGATCCTTCAGATCTATTTTCTAATATTGAACTATTCGATACAAGATAGGCCGGTGACTGTCCAAGTATGAATGGGTAAATAACGGCTAATGATTGCAGCGACGAAACGGAAACTGGCTTACCGGTATATCGTACTGCTGCCTCTATAAGCCAGGTTGTAACCTGGTCATTAGTTATAGCGATTGAATCGCAGCGAATTAGACGATTATCCTTTTCTCCCCTCACGATAGCACCCCAGTTAGCCTGGGATTGCAGCACCATGTTAGTCATTCGATAAGTACCTTCACGTTCACCATAAGTCTCACTCATCCGCCGGTGCACTTCGGCCGAAGAGCAATCGCCTTGCAACGTAGTAAGACGCCCAACTAACTCGGCCACCTTACCAAAAAATGGATAAGTAGCAATAGCCGCTCCCCAACTTAAAGCCCGTATGGAGACATCAGTATTTTTATTGAATATATCGATACCTCGATCCACAAACTCGACAAGCTCGGGGCGTGGCGCCAACCAAAGACGGTTAAGAACGGTGCGGGTCTTTTTCCTAGCTTCAATGCTTAGTCCTGCGCTCACCAAGACATCATTCAGATCCTCAATACTGGCTAACCCAGCGCGTACCTTAAGAGCGGCAGATACCCAATCGATATGAATGAATCGATCAAAGCCTATCTTTGGAGCAGCAGAATTCATTCAGTTCAACTCACTTAACTTATATTTACAAAAGGCACAATCAGTTCCTCAACCGAGATGCCACCATGCACAACGACTTGTTCACCTTGCGGCACAAAGGCGGTGTAACCATCTGCGAATAGCGGCAAAAAGTTGGCAGGCAGTCCTGTTATATCCAGACGATATGTGTTTGTATGAGTGGCAGCCGATTCTGCCGCAAGATTTTCAGTACGGTATGTTCTAACACGCTCACCGCGCAAATCGGATGTTACGCCCTGATTCAGACGTCCCTGCCCCACAGCGTCAACGTTACCATGATCAGAAGTCAGATAAATATGAAATCCTTTGCCAAGCAGCAGCGCAAATAGTCGGTCAACGAAGCCAGTCTCACACCATTTAGCGATCTGGCCTGTGATACCGCTCTTACCTAAGGTTGCTCCATGTACGATTTCATCAACCATATCGACGACGATCCCCGCCACCTTTATAGATGAGTTAGAAAGTGCAGCATCCAGATCGACAAGTTGATCCGTGCGTTTGATCCCTTTGCGGTATAGCACCTCGTTGGCACGCAGACCTTGATCCTGCCAAAAGCGTGACCATTGTGTAGGCTCCGGTGATGTTGTCTCAATTGTGTCGGCGAACTCTCGCGGCTTAAGCCCGGAAAACAACGCCTGCCTCGATACAGACGTCAGCGTCGGCAACCAAGCAAAACACGCATTTTCATCAAAGACTAGCTTGGGCGATTGCTTGACAAGATTTTCGCGGATATGAATCCACTGATCAACAGCCAAACCATCAAACACCAGCAGTGCGATCTTGGTTTCTCCTGCACTGCGCCGCATCGATAGGAAACGCGGAACGTGGTGCACCATGACCGGCCCCTTCACCACTGGCAGCGATGATAGATCAGCGTAATGCTTTTTCACCCACTCGCGCAAACGCAAGTCAGCGGTCGTTTGCAACTCAATAACCTTATCTTTGATAAGGTCGGCACGGGCAGTATCTAAATTATGAAACCTTGCCAGTACTTCGCCCATACGACGTGACAAGTGAGTCCAGTCCCTATGTGATGACTCAATAGTCGGCATTGTCTGCATGAGGTTTTTAATGCCCTCCAGAACCAAGTCCCGCATAGAGGCAGGATCTTGGACGATACCGACTTTTACCCACTCTGGTATATTTTTCAATTCGCCCTGTACAGCCATCGGATGCAGCGTGCCTTCCAGAAACATCGAGTCGATGATCACCCAAACATCCGGATGCTCGAAAGGGATATTCAACTTATCAATATAATCAGCTGTTGTTGGATCTTCCTTACGTAATCCAGTAATGCCCCTTTGAGCCAGATACCGAAACCACGCATCCTGTACAACTCGCAGAAGTACGCTCTTGGATGAAAAGAGTTCGGCTAACGGCAAACCAATGAACGCATAGTGGTTGACAAGAATATGTTCCACATGGTCCGCCAACATTTTTGGCAGTTCTCCATCGCGGTAATGCAAGCGCAGCAGTTCACGCCACAGATCCTCCGACCTGGAGATCAAATGTGGGCTGATACGGAATATGTGCAACAGGATGAATTCTTTAGTCGCCGTCTCGCCGCAAATTTGCACTGCATACTTAGTCTGCGCCTCGAAAAGTTGCTCAAGATATTCCGCCCCAATCTGCCGCACTACTGGATAACTCAGCTTTGGAAATAGATCGGCCAAACTCAGACTAACTTTTCGCGCTTGCCGCAGGTAGTCCCACGGCAGATCATTAATGTTCGTCCCTCGAAGATGAAGCACAAGTGATCTGGCTGGGCCAGCTTTACCTTGATCCCAATCAGCCCGGTAACGTTCCTCATACTCAGTCCGAAACACAATGGAATCCTCAAACGGCAACACATCGAAGCCACGCGCACGCATCTCCGATAGCACCCGCTCATCCAGCAGCACATCATCTGGATCAGCCACGATCCATAAGCGAGCCAGCTCAGCAGGAAACTCATTAAGGATTCTTTCTATCCAGAGACTCATACGCCCCGTACTCCAAGACCATCTTTATTGATGGGCAACAATTCACCTACCCGAAGCATCATCACCGTGTTTAGATCCGGCACAATCGCTTCGGCGTCATCTATAGTAGCCATTCGTGCCTGATGTTCCGCATCCAAGCGTTTACGGCGATGATCGCGCACTGCGGGAAGCCCAATCCGCCCGATTGCTTGGTAACGTGAATTGTAGGCATAAAGTGCTCGTTCCCGCTCTTCCTTGAGTCGCGTATGATGCTCCACCAGCAATTCAGTAAATAAACCCTCGCCTTGGCCTTTCGCAGCCGACAAGGCGTCTTCAAACCATCGTGTAGCATCAGCGACATCCGTAGCTCCCTTGATCGTCACGCTCTCTGTCAACAACAAATCCCATATTCGCTTGGCGGTGGGTACAAAGGTACGACCATCATCAGTAGAGAATAAGGGTAGGAAACGCCTTCGGTTGAAGCCATCGGCCGCAAGGCTGATCTCCCACAAAGACCAAACACCGCGAATGCTAACCGGCAACCCAGTGATAGAAACGATAGGTAACGGCTGCCCGGTAACACAACGTGGCAACTCGCTGATTAATGCCTGCGCCCTTGGGTCTTCCAACGTCACCCACTCTAACTCAGGATTCTGCTCAGCAGTTCGGGCATCGAAGCACACCTGTGCAGACTCACTACCGTCCACCCATTTCACACGCCATGCTTTGTCTACCTTAACGGCAGAACCACCACGCGCAGGCAATCCACTGGTAATCGCACGTTCCAACCAAAACTGAGCCGGGTGATCGCGCCACTTTCGGGCATCATCGGCATCAAGCTCGTGGCTGTCGGATAGAAGATCCTCGCTCTGCTTGGCCTCTGAAATCTTCTCTTTAATCTGGGTGACAACAACATCACACTCCTGCTCAATAGACTCAGGATTCTGCAATCCATGCACGAATAGTTCATCGAACATGGCTTCCGATTCCACCGAGTCCATCACATCAGAAGCCTTGTCCACGCCAAATTCCTCGGCGATAACCGCCAACTTATCCTCTAACACCTGGCGCACACGATGCTCGACTGTGTCTTCCAGTACAAAGTTGATCGCTCGCACTACATGACGCTGGCCGATACGATCCACGCGGCCAATACGTTGCTCGATTTTCATTGGGTTCCACGGCATGTCAAAATTCACGACGACATGGCAGAATTGTAGATTTAGACCTTCACCACCAGCATCAGTCGAAATCAATACCCGTACTTCATGCGCAAAGGCCTGTTGTGCCTTTGAACGCGCATCGAGATCCATTCCGCCATTGAGTAGCGCGACCGAGAACCCACGACTTTCAAAGAATCCAGTCAGCATGGCTTGCGTCGGGACGAACTCTGTGAAGACCAACACCTTGAGCGACGGATCGCTTTCCTCTTGTTGCAGTTTATACACCAGCTCCAGCAATGCTTCGGCTTTGGCATCAGTCCCAGCAGCTTCTGTCTCGCGAGCCAAGATAAGTAGCGCTTCAACTTCTGATTTTTCCATCTCCAAGGCATTCGCGTTGATAGCGATGTCCACTTGCGACTGACCATCCAACTCTGCCCACTCATCCAGATCGGTATTCTCAAACAGAGATGCCTGTGGCTGAGGCGTATCCAGTGCTAACAAGCGTCGTTCCAACGTTGTGCGGATAGCAGCGGTGCTGGATGTCACCAAACGCTGCATTAAAATCATCAGGAAGCCGATGTGCCGCTGATTGGTCGCCAAGGCTTGGTTGTAACCGTGCCGCACATAGTTGGTCACTGCTTCATACAAGCGCTGCTGGGCATTGTGGCGAGCCTGCCAGGCCACGGCTTGCAAGCGCGTCAACCTTGGTTTGAAAAGTGGCTGACCTTCGGCATCAATAGAGGCACGTTTTTCGGTACGGATCACAAACGGACGCACACGATCACGACTCACGCTACTTTCGTCTGGGAATGAATCCCGGTCGATAAGCTGCATCAACCGCATGAATTGATCCGTTTTGCCTTGGTGTGGCGTGCCAGAGAGCAACAGAAAATACGGTGCGGCTTCCGCAAGTGCCGCGCCAAGTTTGTAGCGAGCCACTTGCTCCGTGCTGCCACCTAGCCGGTGCGCTTCATCAATGATCACTAGATCCCAAGAGACCGAAATCAAATCTTCAAATCGTTCGCGGTTGTAGTTGTTCAGTTGCTCAAGGCTCCAACCACGGCGACCTTCGATGGGTTTAACCGAGTCCAACGAACAGATCACCTGATCGTGTACACGCCAGAGGTTCTCTTCTTCATTACGCCATTGCCGGAAAGCGGCAAGTTCCGCAGGCTCGATGAATTGTAATTTTTCATTGAAGTGCAGACGCATTTCTGCCTGCCACTGACGCACCAGACCTTTCGGTGCCACCACCAAAATCCGACGTGCCATGCCGCGTAGCTTCAGCTCTCGCAGAATAAGCCCAGCTTCAATCGTTTTACCCAAGCCGACTTCGTCCGCCAGTAGGTAGCGAATGCGATCGCGACTCATAGCACGATTCAAGGCATAAAGTTGATGTGGTAAGGGAACAACGCTGGATTGGATCGGCGCCAGCAACAGATTATCTTCCAGTGCGTCTAATAGCTTGGCCGCCGCTGCCGTGTGCAGAATGTGGTCAACCGTAGGCTTGATTGTGTCCAGTGTAGCCAGATCCTGGGACCGAACGCGCACGACAGCGTCCCTGGTGGGCAGCCACACACGAAAGACCGATTCGCCCCACATGTCTTGGCGTTCCACCACTCGACAGGGCGTGGCATGGCGCTTATGCCAGCACCAATCACCAACGCCTAGCCTGATCGCTTCTAGTGTCACTCACCAGCCTCCGAGCGAGTCAGTGCTTGGTCATACCAAAGCAATAGTTTTTCATCTTCCTGTAGAGAATCTTCTGGGATCTTCTGCGCGATAATGATTATGGTTTTGTAGTCCTTGTTTGCCCAAGCTGTCTTGAAGCCCGCACGCATTACCTCAAGGCGGAATTCTTTAAGTTTCCTTCCCGTAAACGCCCGATAAGTTTCAAACTCTTTCAGCAAAGCCTTCTCACGCTTTTTCTCCAAGTCTTGCGCCTTGTTTGGGTCAGGCACGTACCAACGGTCTTTCGCTTTGGCTATGAGTAGCGAATCGCTCTTCTCCAGACCACGCATATCTTTAAAGTTTGTGGACAACAGGCTATGGATTTGGCTCGGCACGACGCCTTGGCCATCGTACTGAATAAAGTTCTCATCCAGCAGTCTGGATAGCTCTGGGATCACCTCACCTATCTTCTTGGCTGCCCCAACTGCAGGCATGTATTCTGGTGTGATTTCGGAATATGTCGACGGACGCTTCTTCAAGAATTCTGATAACCAGTCGATAGCACTGCGTTCGTCGGAAACAAACATTTCCATTTGCGGTGCTAATGCAACCTGCATCCTCTTCTTGTCGTACTCGGCTGCCTGTCCTGGCAAGAAAACCATACCATCGCGCGGCTCGAAGCGCTGCGCGAGACCAGCCTGGAATTCCTGGCTGGACACTGGTACTGCGAATCCGTGTTTCACAAACCAAGCCACCATTCGGTCGAAGATGATCCGTGGATCACGTTCCTTGATGAACTCAAGTTCGCCGCCCTTCATTTTGACGGGCGGCAAGTAGCCGAGATGCGTCCGCACGAAGTCCCAAACTGAATCTGTATTTCCCCCCGATTTCCGGAACCGTTCCTCTAATCCGCCATTAGGTTTATAGGCAGAAATGACTAAGTCCTGCTTCACAGACGTAGCGTTCGTGACAGCGTTGAAACTGCCTTGTTGTTTGTTGAGAGCAGACACATTTGCAATTACAAAGCCGGCTTCCTGCAGTGCGGTTTGAATACCGTTCCAGACAGCCGCTTGTGTGTTGGAAAACACGACGGTCATCCAGTGTCCTGGCTTGAGCACGCGAAAATACTCGGCGAAGCAGGCCCGCATTAAGCGGTGATATTCCGGCAGACCCTTATGCTGGCAGCTACTCATTACTGCTTCTTCTGCTTGATGGGTAAATACGCCGTGAAATGCTTCTACCAGAAAGTTCAGTTCTGAGTACGCCAAGTTGTCACCAAAGGGCGGATCGGTAAAGATGTAATCAATTGATGTATCGGGTATAGGAATTTTTGTAGCAGATCCAACCGTAGTAACTGCGCTTCCGGTACTGGCTTTGTAATCACCAAAAGCTTTGACGAGTCGATTCAATTTTCCGCCAAGGTTGTATCGAGGGCTGCACTCTGAATGTTGCGACGCAATGTAATAAACACCTGTCAGTTGGCGATTTACTTGGGAAAAATGGGTTGGCCCATACCGATTAAGGATCGACATCCCCCAAATCGACTGCTCAACGAAGTAAAGCATCATCTGACGTAACCGATGATCCTTCACGGCTTTAGCTTTACTCCAAAGTGCAGCTAGGGCATGTGCAGGGCGAGGCAAAAATAAATGGTGCACATGTGAAAACGAGGCAGAGCCTGCCCGCCATTTATCACCCCAATTATCCTGCTCATTTGGTGCGTGCATCATCCGGTCTGTCGGAAGATCTGCCGAAAAAGGCAGAGATGCAATTGTTGCCAAGATGTCTAGATCAACCTGATCGGGCTTCTTCTCATACCGTTTGCCATTTACTGAGTAGCAAATCAGGCTTGGCGTGCGCTTGGCTTGATAGATGGTTTTTTGAAGAGCCGAGTCAATTTTGGACTCAAAGAGTTTCTCCAACCGCTTTTTGTTGAGTTCAGCCCCACAATTTGGACAAGGGAAAGTGTCCCGCACCTTCTTAGTGTCGTCATCAAGAGCTTCGTCTAGGAAGTTCACTTCACCAGAGCACTCAGGGCAGGTGAATACCTCACTCCAGACCGTGAATTCAATCCGACCTTTGGATTTTCCATCTGTATGCAGCGTCTCGTACATCCAGCTGAGTTCTTGCTCGACCTCATTCAGCAGTTGCTTACCCGCCTTGCTAAAGGCTTCAACGTCAAACGGCATATTGTAGTTGGCAGCAATGAATGTAGCAGCAGGCGAAAGATCATTCAGGATGACGCGTCGCGCACCCCACTTGGGCGCTACCTTACCTTGTTTTTTCCACTCGGTTTCCAGTTCGTGCCGGTAAGTGACGGGTGCTGTACCGCACCATTGCGCGGCAACGCCCGTCATTCCGGAACCTCCGAATCCATCGAGAACAATATCGCCCGGCTCCGTGTAGTGAAGGATCGATGGCACGATGGCTAGGTGCGGCACCTTGGTATGATATGAGTGTGCCTTGTAAAGCGGGTCAGTCTTGCCGACTGAAACATCTATCGTTTCAGGTTCGCGGCTGTAAGGCTCTGCTGGATCATATGGCTTCCCATAGTGCGATACAAAGTCAGCCAGAAACGGATTCGGGCACGCGGTGTAATACGGGGGATCGGACATCGCGAGGATCGCATCATCCGTGCCGAGCGGAAACCCTTCAATCTTGCGAAACTCAGGGTCTTTTAACTTCTCGCGCAACAGATGCAGAAAATGTTCGCGCCGAGCTTGATCGTTAATAAACGTCTGGCCTAGGCACTCGACCGGGGCAGTTTCCCTGATCGGTTCTTTGAATAATAGTTCGTTCATGCAATAGCTTCCATGCGGGTCAGTGCCTGGTCATACCAAAGCAGCAGCTTTTCATCTTCCTGAAGAGATTCTTCGGGAATCTTCTGTGCAATAGCGATAATGGTTTTGTAATCCTTATTCCCCCACGAATTCTTAAATCCTGCACGCAACACCTCCAGTCGAAACTCCTTTAACCGAAGTCTTGTGTCGGTACGGTAGGCTTCAAACTCTTTTAGCAAAGCCTTCTCGCGCTTCTTCTCCAGGTCTTGCGCCTTGTTTGGGTCCGGCACGTACCAACGGTCTTTTGCTTTGGCGACCAAAGCAGGGGCGCTCTTGTTAATGCTGCGCATATCTTTGAAATTGGTTGAGAGGTAACTGTGGATCTGGCTTGGGACATCATTCTCACCATCGTACTGAATAAAATTGTCCTCAAGCAGCGCAGATAGCTCCGGTTTAGATTCATGCTTCTTCCAGCCTGCACCGAGCTGGCTGATAAACTCAGGGTGAATCTCTTGGTAAGTTGAAGGCCGCTTTCTCAAGAAATCGGTCAACCAATCAATTGCACTTCGCTCATCAGAAACAAACATCTCCATTTGCGGAGCGATGGCAACCTGCATCCGTATCCTGTCATATTCGGCTACTTGTTCCGACAAAAAGAACATACCATCTCGATCTGAGAAACGCTGCTTAAGCCCTGCCTGAAATTCCTGCGTAGACATGGGCACAGGAACGTTATGCCTTACAAACCAAGCGACCATGCGATCAAAAATAATTCTCGGATCGCGCTCAGCAACGAACTCCAGTTCTCCGCCCCTTACCTTAACTGTCGGTAGATAATTCAGGTGAGTTCTGACGAAATCCCAAACAGAGTCCTCACTGCCGCCTGCTTTTGCAAAGCGATTCTCAAGACCACCGTTAGGTTTATAAGCTGAAATAATTAAGTCTTGCTTGACAGCTGTCGTGGTTGTAACAGCTTTGAAACTACCTTGTTTTTTATCGAGCGCAGAAACATTAGCAACGACGAACCCGGCTTCTTGTAGAGCTGTCTGAATGCTGTTCCACACCGCTGCCTGAGTGTTGGAAAACTCAACCGTCATCCACCTACCTGGCTTTAAAACTCTGTATGCCTCTAAAAACGCAGAAGTCATAAGACTACGGTAATTATTGAGGTCCTTTTTTTGGACCTTATTCTCAATGGCCTCTAACGTATTGTTTGTGTGAACACCCAGCCAACTTTCGCATAAAAAGTTCAATTCAGAATACATAATATTTCCACCAAAGGGTGGATCGATGAATAGGTAATCTACTGAGTCGTCAGGAATTTCTAGTTTAGCGGCGCTACCTGTAGAAATAAATTGCGGTGCTCGAATGTGTTGAAAAGATTCGACTATTATCCCTAGTTTTTGCTTTCTTAATCCTTCAATTATATTTTTCTCAACAGGCAAAGATGAGATGTACAGAGTCCCAGATTGATAACCTGTCAACACAGGTTTTTTTCCGCCAGCCTTAAATATCAAACGAGACATCATAGTACTGTGCGTCAAATCATAAGAGTTAATAAAAAAAGTAATCTCACGAGGGTAGCGAGAATCCATGGCCTTCTTTCTAAGTGCAGAAAGGATATGGAGACTGCGCCGTGTGTAAAACTGGTGAACAAATTCTACGTTATGAGACTCTTTAGGCTGACGAGTATTGAATCCGTCAGGCAATTGAGCTAATGGAACATGGCCTTCTATTTCAAACGCCTTAATTTTTTGTATGAGAGCTAGATCTGACGAATCAGGGCGTTTTTCGTATCGCTTGCCACTAAAACTATAATTGATTAATACTGGCACCTGACGACGACACTGTGTTGGCTTATTAAGCACAGGATCAATTTCGGTGGACCATAAGCGTTCAAGATCTTTTTTTGCAAGCTCCAATGAGCAACTTGGGCAAGAAAAGGTTTCATTGATCTTTCCTTTTTCTGCGTCTACAGCGACATCCCAAAATATCAACTCGTGCGAACAATGCGGACAAGCAAACACATCGGACCAAATCATGTAATTGATTCGGCCATATGATTTCTGATCTAAATGTTTGGTTTCATACATCCAACCAAACTCAAGCTCCACTTCATTCAAAACGGATTCAGCTTCCTCTCTGAATGAATTGACATCAATGGGGATATTCAAATTTGCTGCGATAAAAGTCGCTGCTGGTGAAAGGTCATTAAGGATTGCTGTGCGCCCACCCAACTTTGAGAAAGGACGCCAGATCTGCTTTCCTCCATCAAGAGTATCCTCGTAAATAACTCCCGCCTCGTCAACCTTGTAGCCAAGTGACTCAACGGTTTCTCGGTTTCCGCATAATTGTGCGGCGACGCCTGTCATTCCCGTCCCGCAAAAACTATCCAAAATAACATCACCTGGATTTGTGTAATGCAGCACGAAGCGCATAATGGCCTTGTGAGGAACTTTCGTGTGATAACTGTGAGCGTCATAAAATAGTCCGCTCCGACCTTCACTTACATTCGCCACAAAAGGTTGTCGTTCGTAAGAAGCTTCTATCGATTTATTCGGCAAAGTCGTTAACAGATCAATTAAGAATGGGTTTGGGCATGCCGTGTAAAAAGGAGGATCGGACAATGCCAGAATTTCGTCATCATTAGCAATAGGGAACCCCTCAATCTTCCTAAACTCGCGATCGCTCAACTTTTCTTTCAGCTTATTTAGAAAGAATCCACGTCGCTCATCGTCGCTTGCAAACTGACGACCCAGCACACTCACTGGTAATGTATTTGCTTTTTTAGTACGGAACAAATCACTCATTATTTTTTCCTTATTTATGCACTGATTCGTTATAGATGTCATAAATACTTCGGCGAATCAACAATTTTTCTAGTGAGGAATGGGCACGTTCTTCCCCATTTTGAATTCGATGAAGTTTCTGTATCAATTCTTGGTTAATCTCGCAGAATACGCATATTGCCTCGTCGTCAATCACAGCTGAACCATTGGCGTCCTTGAAATAGCCGTTCAAGTAATCACCGCTGGGTCCACGTGGTCTCAGAGTGTGTTGTCCATCAAACTCAAACCCAGACCAAAGCAGCTTGTGCAATACAAATACTAATTTTGTTGGCTTAGCACTTATATGCTGACTAATAAATATCCACTGGGCCATCATGGCGTCTAAGTTGTATGCTCCTTGCCTTTTCGTCAGAACATTCTCAAATTGCTGGTAAAAATACTTCCATGGTGCAACCTTCCATATTTCGGTCGCTTCAATACCAACGAAAATGTCAGAGAAAATTTCGATTGAATCAAGATCGCATGCACGTGTCCCCCTAGGGTTAGTTGCACGCCTGAAAGCTTCATAGCTATCGATGGACTGTTCTTCAAAGGAATCGTAAATATCATTTCTTCCTAAAGAAGAATTAAATGTTTCCGGCCACTTGTTTGTTGGAATGCCATCGATAGCTCCCAAACTCGGTGGCTCTAGATAAAGCTGAGGTTGAGCATGCCTAGAATCAATATAAAATATTGGTATCTTATTAATCCGGAGATGAGAATTAGCCGACTCCCAGAAAATAACTTCCTGGTTAATTAAATTAATTTCAAAAACTACGCCAATCGCAGCAACATCGCTTGTTTTAATGCTTCCGGTATAAATGATCTGTGGCCAAACATATTTTCCATATTTAACAGTGCAGGCTCCTCTCCAGTTCAAAAAAACATCCTTTTTGAATTGATGCAATAGTTGTTTCGCAGCCACGGCTATCTCCTTATAACTGTTCCACTAGCTTGCATCTCGTTGTGCATCAAGGGAGTAAAATTAATTCCGGTCACAATTAATAGTTTTATCAAATGATGTTTTAAGTTGTGCGATATTCTCTTGGATCGTCACTGAAATTCTTGTTTTTCTAATTAACAAATTCCATGGTTAGTGTTCATTGATACCATTGAATCTTTGGCGTATGGAAGAAGCCTTGGTTTCCCAAAGCCTTCGCGACAGACTGATACTGCGAGAGCTATGACTTCAACACCTGACGCGACTGCTTTCTCGAAGGCCTCGGCATAGGCCGGATCATGAGAATTACTTACCACGAAGCTGTGAGCATCAGCTCGTTGTACAAGAAAAAGAATTACTGATCGATGGCCTTCCGCAGCCTTGCGCTCCAAAGCTTTAAGGTGTTTGATACCTCTTGGTGTCGGTGAGTCCGGGTAGCGAGCCACTCCTTTTTCTACGACAGTGGCGCTCTTTACCTCTACAAGGCAAGCACCAAGATCGCCAGAGAGAAAAAAATCTACCCGAAAATCCTCTTCTACAAATTGCTCTCGGACCAGAGTGCTATAAGCTTCAAGTCCCGGCACTAACTTCAACCTTAATGCTTGTTCAACAATGCGGTTGGCAAGATGAGTGTCTGTACCAATCCAAAACCCTTCGAATTCAACAGCTCGCCAGGTGTAGCGACGTTTTCTTTTTAGATCTGCGCTATCCCAAATAAGAGCCTCACTGCCAGAAGTCAGACAACCTGTCATTGAGCCTGTATTAGCACAGTAGACAAGTTCGTTAGTTCCATCAGGGAAATGCATTTCTGCCAAAAACCGCTGAGGTCTTCTCATAAAAGTTGCATCGCGTTGCGGCTGAGGAAAAGCCATAAATATTTCACAGCCGCTCATTCTAAAACTAACCTTATCTTGGCCGGGTACTTCCCCCTGGACTCAAGAACGGGGCAGGCAAGTGCCAAGTGAAGAAACGAAAAGAATTTCGGCACCTGCACCAGCAATGTGGTTAGCTGCAAGCAGAACAGGTGCCAGTGTGTGACACCCAGAGGGCAAATATTGATGAAAGCGTCCTTGTCTTCATCACGTGCAAGGATGGCCAGTAATTCGTGCTGGTTCATCTTATCAATCCACAACGAATCTTAGCTTACTGGCGTCTTTGCCCTTGCATCGGTCATTGAGGAAGTTATCGAAGCGTTTGCGTAGATCATCCGGCGTTGCTGGTGACCCACCTTGAAGTAGCGCATTCTTGATGTCAATGCTGCTGACACTGATTTTTTCTAGGCCCGACAGCGCTTCCTGAACTGCACTGACAAAATCTGGAGTGATGGGATCAGGCAATTGTTTCGCCACAACAAAATTCTTGATTAGCTCGCGCTGCGATCGCTTCAGCAAATCGAAATTAGCTTGGATGATGGGGTCGTCCAAATTATCGAGCAGTGTCTGCTGCCAGCCGTCCAGCAATTTGTCCAGCTCTTCATCGAGTTGCTTTAGCACGTTGGCTGCGGGCAACAGATCGCCCTGTTCACTGGCAGGGCGGAAATTGCAGTGTGGGCAATAAGGGATGGTGCCAAGTTCTGATTCCACCAGAGATGCACAGCTCTTGAGCTTGTCCAGATTATCTTCAAAAGTAGTCAGTTGACTGGTCGGCATCAGCGAAATATTAGCCAGAGTACGCAAGGCGATAATGCGTAAATCTTTACGCAAGGCAGACTTGTTTTTGTCTTCCGCCACGCCTAGACGTGCCTTGCTGTGCTGGGCAATGTAGGCGTTGATAAATTCCTTTTTGAGTTGCGCGATTGTTTGACGGTACTCCGGCGCATGTTGTGAGGAACGATCAATTGCCAGTTTGTCGAGAATATCCTTGCGAGCGGCTTGAGCTTGTTTCACCCACGGGTGATCGGTGGTGAGCACCATTTCAGCTTGCGCGAGGTAGGAAGCCGCATTGCCAAGTTCTCCGACTAACTCCAGTAAGTGCTCGACGACAGTCAGTACATCGATGTTCTTTTTTTGGGTGTCGATGTCGTCTGATCCGAGACGCAAGTTTTTGAGTCTGCCTACCGTGTTGTAGGGAGATAGTCCCTCACTGAAAGTTTTAAGTGATTCCAGACGAATGCGCCAGTCGCGGATTTCTTCATCGCGTAGAAGTTGCTGACTCCAAAAGGTTAGCCTTCCTTGCATATCTGTACTAGCAGTGAGGACGCGGTGAACAAGTCCACCCACAGCGTCCAACAATTGCTTAACGGGTTCCTCAGAACCTTGAATAGCCAGTTGTGCCAGTCCCGGCGACAATCCCAGCAATTCAAATAGCGAACGCAAAACCGCTACATTTATTTCCTTTGGCGCTTCAACATGCTTGAACTGCTTAAGTTCTTCCAGCGAGCGTTCGGCAAGCAGCACGATCTTTCCGGAATCGATTTTGTCGCCAGTAATTGAAAGCACGATGTCACCGGAATATACTAGGCCACCCAACACGACGACGAGCAAATCAGGTTCCAAACGGAAGCGCACCGGTGCAAAATACTCAACGTCAATTGCACCACTAAGTATCTCGCTGCGATTGAGTACCTGACCCTGCCCTTTGGCTTTCAAACGCTTTAGCACCTCTTGGGCATACTTTGATCTACCCAGATCGATGCGGTCACCATCCAACATTTCCAGCGCGTCCAAAACAGCCGTGGCATCTTTAGTACGAGTACCACCGGCCAGCGCTTTGAGTGAGTTGTTAACCAGTTGCTTTCGATTTGCCTCAGTGACCAGCACAGAAAATGTCGGGTACTCGGGTGCCTGCTCTGCGAATTGTGGGTTGAGTGCTAACCCAGAGATGACGTTGACCACATCGCGGAAGTTGATGCGTTCATCCTGCCCAAGACGAGCCTTGTCACGCAGGGATACGCCTTTCGTCCAATCTTGAAGGGTCTTGCTCTTTCCCTGGTAGGTGACTTCATATGCAGTCATCTGCTTTTCTTGCAGCCATTTACTCATGTCGCGCAATGCGACTTTGGCCTTATCCAAATATATCGCCTTCGCACCACCGCTGGCGGTTGATGCTAGATCCTGTGCTGCCGCAAAAAACGACAGGTGTTGTTTGATAGCATCGTCCTTGCCCTTTAGTCGAAAAAACACTTCATCCGCTTTGCTTTCATCATGGAAGCGCGGAGGCTCGAAGGGCTGAATAAAGTAGATATAAAAATCCCTCTCAGGCTGTGCAGTGGGTCGATCATTGGGTGCGCCGAAAAAAAGGTAGCCATTTCGTTCTACACGTCGGTCTTGCCACTCAATTGGATATTGCCAAATCAGATGCCCGGGTACATAAGCCGCTTCGTCAGTGCGTTCCATCAATATTTTGATGGCTCCAAAATAGGCGCGATCCAGCAGATCATCGGATAGAGCTTCGGCACGCTTTTCAATCTGAGCGTCGTAGTCGACATCTTTCTCAAGATCGAGGTAATACTGTTCAGTATCTGCTGCCTTAGAGATGAACTGACCATTGACGGTCTTGACGATTTCGCGCAGCGTCGTTTGTACCGCCGTAAGCAGATCTTCCGCTGGCGACCCACCCATATCCTCAATGCCGGGTTGATACAGACATAACGTGTCACGAAGTTCTTCGGCTGTGGGTCCAACGGGTACATAAATGTCGCCACCCGTTGTCAGTCGTTGTACTGACAAACCGTTGATGATGCGCAGCGCCATAGCTTTGTAAGGTGGGCGTGTAAAAGCTTTTTGCACGCGCTCAGAGAGTACATCTGACACCTTTAGTACGGGGCCAATATTTGGGTCAGCCCTCAGCACAGAGTTCGTCACTACCGTATCCCAAAATTTGTCGTAGCCGATGAGTCCTGGCCGATCAGTGGGCACTTCATCTTTCAAGATGGCTTGGATTTGATCCCGAAGCGTAACCAAAGCTCCGCGCTTCTCAGTAAAGACCAGTCGCTCGAAGGTGCCGATGTATTCAGGATGCACGGGAAACAGCCGAACGTATTCGTCCATTCGCTCGTTCATTGAACCGTAAAACTTTGCGAAGGGCGTGAGATAAGTACGAATCTTGTCCTGTTGGTCTACAGATTTTTTCAGAAGGCGCTCGGCCACTACAAAACTCACATCCTGACGCGCAAGCAACACTTGAGTGAACCGATCTTTCACCCGGCGGAGGCTGTCAGCCACATGCTGGAAGCGGCTGCTATCAAAAATAGCTTCCTGTACACCAGCTACGAAGCGGAAGCGCAAGTGCTTGGCGACCTCGCCAATCTCGCGCAAAAAAGACAAATCCAGTACGAGATCGTGGTCTTTGCGTGAACGCAGAAATTCAAGAAATTCGTCTACCACCAGCAAGACGCCTTGATTGGGGTAGATCTCGGCAAAAGCCGCCATCATTTCCTCGAAGGCTGCCTTGTTGTTAACAACTTTGTCGGCAGGTGGAAACGAATAGTTGACGCCGTGCTTTTCGAGAAATACTTCGAGTTGCTGCGTAACGATGTCTCGCAAAGACATCTGACTGGAAATCTCAATGCGGTGAACTTTGAACTTGCCTGCAATCGCGCTGGCAGCTTCAGCTACTTTTGGGTGCCGGATCATTGACACGTAGGCTGCATTCTCTGCCACCAGAGATAACACCGACATCAAATGCGATTTACCCGTGCCGTAGTTACCGACCACCAGCACACCCTTGTGATCGACCGCCTCATCAAATGCAAGCTGAGGAATCACCTGTTTGGTGATTCGTTCCGCCATGTCGTCGGAGATAACATAGGTCGCAACAAGTTTTTTTGCTTCGTCTGGTCTATTGGCATCAAGCAGTTGAATGACCGATTCAATCGGTTCGAATTGGATAAGATCCCCGTAGCGCATGTTCCCCCTCCGCATTATTGATTATTGTTGTAATTCAAACGGAACAAACCCCTCTACAGGGTAGTCCTGAAATTCTGCGTGTCCCATTTCAGCATACACTAACCGTCCGTTGTGCACCCTACCTGGCCAGATAGCCACCACACGGATGCCATGGGCATATCGTTTAAGTAAATCAAGCGGGTTAAGTTGCAACGTCCGGTCAAACAAAAGTTCGATATTATCAACCAGCAGAATACCGTCCTTTACCCGCTGGTCTGCCAGTTCGCGCAGAATTGAATTCGCATGCAGGTGTCGTTGCTTCTGGGGAATTGCAGAAAGACGCCTACCTAGCTCCGTTCCAATGTTCAATACACTGCTCCCCCTGCTTTTCCCGAAGGCGCTCAGCAACGATGTCTTGCCTACCCCAGGCGTACCGACAAGCAGTATGAGCTTAACTTGCAGAGCTTCAACATCATCCAATAATTGATTAAGTTTTTCCAGCATATGAACTAACATATTAAATATGTATTCGAAGTTAACACAGCGATGCGAAATTCGATATGCCGAAAGACATCGGCATTTCATAAATTATCAGAAACAGGCCATAAATTTCCTACCAATTTAACCTTTGGTTGGCATTTTACCTGTCTGAAGTTTCCGCCTCACTTCTTTTAGGAAGAAGCAAACAAGCCGCCACATTAAGATTTCAGGCTCTTTTGAAAAACGAATGGGTTAAGCGGCATGAGGGTTGAACCTATGGAAATCGAGCTTCCCAGCAATGAGAAATATCACTGTGCGCATGGTATGAATGCTGGTGT
>Ga0307375_10001276_pt1 | contig 27894 bp, 20 predicted proteins | sample TR1MG_FD_202531 | JGI IMG/M metagenome (GOLD analysis project Ga0307375, IMG submission 202531) | Soil microbial communities from Risofladan, Vaasa, Finland - TR-1 | ecosystem: Environmental > Terrestrial > Soil > Coastal area > Acid sulfate soil | place: Finland: Risofladan, Vaasa | collected...
GATGAATGAATGGCAGCTCCACTTCGGCTACGCCTTCGTTCCGCTGCCATTCACGCTAACTAAAATAAAAAAATGATACCTTTGAATTTAGAAGAAGAGCATATTACACACAAAATGGGATACTACCTTAAGTCTGGTTGTGTGTCACTAGAGATTTAGTTTCTTTAGTGATGGCTATTCTGCCCATTTTTATGCAAATTTTTCAGCAATGTCTAATATATGTCATGAAATGCAATTTAGCATAAGTCATTTAAAAATAACCGATTAACGGGTATGAAGCTCGTTTACCTTTTCGTTGGTACTGGATGGAAGATTGGGAAATATCCATGTTCATGATGCCGTTTAGCCAATCTATCAAATCGGTAAAAACTCCTCTAAACAGAATCTTGTTCACTTTTGCATTACTGTAATATCACTTTGCAGATTTTTGAACAGGAACTTTTAATCCAGCTTCTTTTGCTTCACTTATTCCAATGGCAATAGCTTGTTTTCTGCTTTTTACTTTGCCATTTTTGCCCGACCTTAAGGTTCCTTCCTTAAATTCGTGCATTACTTCCTCAATTTTCTCTTGAGCTTTTTTTGAATATTTTGCCATACCGTTTTTGCTTAAAAAAATTAAATCATATAACCTCGCCCAAGTGCTTATAGTTGGATGAAATAATCTTAAATGCCTCATCCATACGCCCGCCTAACATCATTTTACCCATATATAAAGCAAAGCCTTTCATCTGGTCAAACTCCAACTTGGGAGGCATGGCGAGGGCATTCGGATCAGTCTGAATTGAAACCAATACTGGACCTTCATGCATAAAGGCCTTTTCTAATCCTGATTTTACCTCATTCGGATCATCAATACCAATACCGAGCATTCCCATTGCTTCCGCTATTTTTATGAAGTTGGGGTTTAACATATCCGTTTCCAGATCGGGAATCCCGGCTACTTGCATTTCTAACTTCACCATTCCCAACGACCGGTTGTTAAAAACTATGATCTTCACAGGTAACTGATACTGAACAATGGTCATGAGGTCGCCCAACATCATCGAAATGCCTCCGTCGCCGCAGAAGGCAATAACTTGTTGGTTAGGACGAGCAAACGCAGCACCAATGGCCTGTGGCATTGCATTTGCCATTGAACCATGATTGAACGAACCCAGCATTTTTCGCTCGCCTGTTCCATCAATATAGCGTGCAGCCCATACGCAACACATTCCGGTATCTACCGTGAAAATGGCATCTTTGGCAGCCAGCTCATTAATCACAGAGGCAACAAATTCAGGATGAATTTCATTGGGTTTCCCGGTGTCCTTTACATAGGATTGTAGATTCTTTTTGACTTCCTGATAAAATTCCAATTGCTGATCTAGAAATGCGACATCTTCCTTTATTTCCAACAGAGGCAAGAGCGCCTCCAAGGTATCTTTCACATCTCCGCAAAGTCCCAGATCGAGTTTAGCCCTTCGCCCGAGATTTTCGGGTTTAATGTCAATCTGTACAATTTTGTTTTCAACGGGCATGAAAGGTGTATAAGGAAAATCTGTCCCTAATAATACAAGCACTTCACATTCATGCATAGCGTGATAGGCCGATGGAATCCCCAACAGTCCTGTGAGTCCTACTTCATAGGGATTATCATGCTGGATCGCCATCTTAGCTTTATAGGAATAAGCTACCGGGGCCTTTAGCTTTTCAGCCAATTGGATAACTTCTTTGTGTGCCTCAGCAGCACCCTGCCCACAAAAAATGGTGATCTGTTTGTGCGAGTTTAACAGTTCGGACAGTTGCAATAGCTCATCTTCCGATGGCCTGACAACAGGCTGATTCCGGAAAAGTGTGGTAGTGGTTTCAGCCGCTACAGCGGGAAGCTCGGTAATATCGCCGGGCAATCCAATAACTGCTACACCTCTTTTGTGCACAGCATTCTGAAGGGCGGCCTGTAACATGCGTGGCAATTGTGCAGGTGTAGCAGCTATCTGATTGTAGCAACTGCAATCGTCAAAAAGTTTGATTGTGTTTGTTTCCTGAAAATAGCCGGTTCCAAACTCCTTTGTGGGAATAGTTGACGCGATAGCCAATACTGAAGCGGATGACCGATGTGCATCATACAAACCATTTATCAGGTGAACATGTCCGGGGCCACTGCTGCCAGCACAACATGCCAGACCATTCAGCTGAGCCTCTGCGCTAGCTGCATATGCAGCAGTCTCTTCGTGCCGTACGTGGATCCATTTGATTTTTCCATTGCGATGAACTGCAGCATTGACATGATTTAAACTATCGCCTGTTACTGCATATATCCTTTGGATACCTGCGTCAACCAATGTTTCCACCAGTTGGTCCGATATATTTTTGCTCATAGTAGATTTTTAAAATTCATGTTTTATGGTAGTCAAACTCTTTTCTTACTAAAAAACATACCTGCTGTAAGCAAATTACAACAAAACGTTAATGAATATCTCCAAAAATATTCTCTGAATTCATAAGTAAATCAACGTATTGGGCTCTTTTATAAACTAAAGAATTTTTATTGAGCTTATTTTTTGATAGGTTGCCTCTAAATTCATCGATGCTCTTGTAGTTTTTGATTTCCATCCAATCCGCCAATTCTTTCTTGATGCTTGTTATCTGTTTCAAACCATTTTTATAAAATGTACTTACACCCTGTACACATGATGACCCTGATAGGATCAGCTTAATTACATCTGCACCAGTAAATACCCCATGGCTACCACAAACGTCAGCTTTTATATTTTCGAATAGCAATCCCGAATATCTTAAAGATTGCTTGTAATCGCCTTCATTACTATAATTAAAAGATTTACTATGCTTTTCATTAGCAATATCGATATCGGGCTGGAAAAAGGAATTAAACAGAACAAATGCATCGATTCCGGTTTGGTCGAGCCTATTTATAAAATTCAGAATATTAGAGTAGTTGGTGCTTAACTTTACGCTAATGGGGATAGAACTATTTTTACTGATTGCGTTCACTATTTTGATCTGTTCATCCTCAATCTCCTTCGCATCTTTATTAAAGTCGGAGGGAATATGATAAAAATTCAGTTCAATTCCATCAACACCAGTCTCACTTAATAGCTTAGCATATTTGATCCAAGTATCATAGTTAATCGCATTTAAACTTGCAATTAAGGGAACTGATAAACTTTCCTTAGCTTTCCTAAGATTCACAAGATGATCATCGGGTCCAGCAAATTTAACATCTGGGTGAATAGTAAGCATTTCTGCATAGATGTCGTTGAATTCAGTAAGCTTCTCATCAAGCTGCAATGCTTCGAGTTGTATTTGCTCTTCGAATAATGATTTAAAAACAATTGCTCCAACGCCAAACTCTTCGGCCTTTTTAAGTTTATCCAAATCGTTGGCCATGTTGGAGGCTCCCAGAATTATGGGGTTATCTAACTCGATCCCCATATACTTTGTTTTAAGATTTGCCATTGAAGTAATTATTTGGTTTGGGATGGATAACAAATGTTTATTCCTCGGTATACTTAATAATTCCAACAGGACAGACTGCTGCTGCTTCCTTAATCTATCAAAATACCTCTTTGATGATTAGTTTTTCATCAACATGCAAATTGGATAAGAACTTCTCCACTGCAACCATCATGGGTGGAGGTCCACATACATAAATGTTTTTAGGGGAGTCCTTAACATAATCCTTAAGAAAGTCTTCGGTGATTTGTCCATGTGCGTACCCTTCAACTTTTTCATCGGATAAAATATTGATAAAATTCTTGCCTAGCAAAGTTTTAAACTCCTCGGCAAGTATAATATCGCCTTGCATTTTATTGGCAAAGATGAGCTTGTTATTGCCAATTTTATTCTCTGAATGAAGGTCTCTGAGGATGCAAATGAATGGAGTAATGCCTGCTCCTCCAGCAATAAATATACCCTCGCTTTTGTAAACAATTGACCCAAATACATCGTGAAGAATCAGCTCATCATTCTTTTTCAGCTTCAGAAGTTCGTTGGTGACGCCTTTGTGCGAAGGATAAATTTTAATGGAAAACTCCAAATAATTATGCTGTGGCAAACAGGTGAATGTGAATGACCTTTTTTTGTTCTTCCAGCCTTCTTTGTTTATAGTGATTTCTGTAGCCTGCCCCGGAGAAAAAGTGTAACCCTGAGGTTTCTCAGTTACAATTCTCAGCACATCATGGGTGATGTACTCAATTGATCTCACTTTTACATTATATTGTTCCATGTTGCTTAAGTTGAATTTAAACAGGAATGTTTTGTTTTCTCACACAACAAGATGTGCTTCAGAAGTAATTGCCACTTTTAGAGCTCTAGAAACAATACAGTTCTTTTCGGCTTCCTTCACTACGGCTTTAAACTCATCGGTATCTATACCCGAAATTGAACCTGATATCGATAGATGTATGGCAGTTATTGCTAACCCTTCAAGTGTAAGTGTTGCCAATGTCTCCAATAAACCAACTTTAAAACCTTTTTTATCCAGGATTGACGCAACCGACATAGTAAAACAGCCTGCATGTGCGGCAGCCAACAACTCTTCAGGATTAGTCCCTTTTACCCCTTCCTCGAAACGGGTTTTGAAGCTGTAATTGGTCTTAGCTAATATTCCACTTTGCGTGCTTATATTTCCTTTGCCCTCTTTAAGGTTTCCCTGCCATTGGGCTGTTGCAGTTCTTATCATATTTTAAATTTTTTTTGTTAATAAATTCGCAATTTACTATAGTCCACATACCTTTAAGAAACAATTTACCGGTTAATAATGTTCCAAAACGCATCTGTAAACCTGCTCTTTTGCTTTGATATTTAGATTGTAAGTACTAGTATTTCGAGAATTCTTTATTTTTTTAACTTTTTGATGAATTCTTCTACTTCATCCGCACCCGTGGCATAAAATTTTTTTTCATCGGGAGCAAGCTCTAGTAGCAATCTTAAAAACTCTCCAGCGTGAACACGCTCCTCGTCCGCTATGTCCTTGAGCACTGTCACCGCAAGCTTGTTGTCAGTAGACTCGGCAAGCTGCATGTATAATTGAGTTGCCTCATACTCCGCGGCAATCATGAAACGAATTGCTCTGATAAGCTCTGCATCCGTGAGCTGTTCATCTTTTGCTAAGCCCGAAAAGGGTGATCCAAATGTTGGCATATTTATTCTCCTTTATCTTCTTCTAAATCGTTGTGATCGTCGCCACCAAGACTGTAGTAATTATTCTCTTCATCTTCACTTCCAATATCTTCCTGAAGGTCGTCAAGCTCTGCACCGGGAATATCGAGGTCATTTCCACCGTGATCATCATCCAGTTCTTTCCTTCTTATTGCATTGTTGCTGTTGGTTTTTTTTGTTTTGGAAGTATCTTCCGGGTTTATATCTTCTTCTTCCTGAAAGTTTTCGTAAATGTCATCGCCATCGGGATAGATTGGATAACCTTGAAGTTTATTTTCTTCTTTTTTGCCTGCCTGACTATCAGGTAGATTCAACTTATCACGCTTTTCTTTCATCATTTTATATGTATTTTAAAAAGCAAAGTTAATCTGCGAAGACAGGATAAGTGTTACAGAATAGTAGGAAGAATTTACATAAATCACACATTATCTTCACCCAAACTAATGGCTATCCTTCTCTTTTTTTATAGTTACTCAAAAAACTAAATATTCTAAATTTTTTGTCGCTATTTTTAATTTCGTTTTCAAATTTGTAGCCATTGTCAAGCTTGTAGTTTGGCCTACCACTCCTTGTTGGTAACTCGATTGTATGTGTGATAAATTCAAACTATACTACCCTTTTGGGTATGTATTGTGTGTATAACCTGTACTTATTCAAATAAATTAATTTAACGGCAGACATTGATAATTGCAATGCCTAGAGTTTAAGAACAAACAGAAAATGGCAGGCCCCATTCCTGAGGCCTGCCATTCAACTACGCTGCTGTAACCGCTGCGCATTATTACTTCCACGCAGCAGTGTGGTGCTATGCGCTACTACATGTTCAGCTGGTTCATTATAAACTCAAAAACAAAGTCCCAGTTATCGATGGACTGGGCGGTACTCTGCCCTGACCCATGGCCGCTATCGTAGTCCATGTGTAGAATAATTGGGCTTACCTGACCGGGATTGTTCTGCAGCGCCGCCACAAATTTCTTTGCGTTCATAGGATCAACGCGGCTATCGTGCGCTCCGGCGGTAACCAGCATTGCGGGGACATTAACGCCCATTCGTATATTTTGGTAGGGCGAGTAGCGCAACAACCAGCGGAAATCCTTTTCGTTATCGGATGAGCCGTATTCGGGTATCCAGTAGCGGGCTATCAGAAACTTGTGGTAGCGGATCATATCGAGCAACGGCACCTCACAAACAATGGCCTTGTATAGGTCGGGGCGCTGAACAGCAATTGCTCCCATAAGCAAACCACCATTGCTTCCGCCCATGGCAACAATACGGCTGGTATTGGTGTATTTCTCCCTTATCAGCCATTCGGTGCAGCTGTTAAAATCGTCGAAGCAATTTTGCTTGTTGCCGAGCATGCCACCCTGATGCCACTTCTCACCATACTCGTCACCGCCCCTAATTCCGGCCTCAACCACAACGCCTCCACGATTGATGAATGCAGCATAGAACCCGTAATATTGAGGTTCAATGCCGTAGTTAAAACCACCGTAGGCGGTAATAAGCACCGGGTTGTTGCCATCGAGCTGCATATCCTTGCGGTGAACCACAAACACGGGAACTCTAGTGCTATCCTTGGATGTGTAAAACTTTATCTCTCCCACAATGTTGCTCATGTCCACCGGAAGCTCCCGCTGGTAGTATAAACGCCACTTAAAGTTACTGGGCGAGGCAACAAATGTTTTGGAGGTGGAGGTAAATGTATTTAAGCTTACATACACCGAATCTTCCTCGCGGTCGTAGCTAATGCCACCCACGTTACCGATTTCGGGCAGCTCAACCTGCTTAATTCTTTTCCCCGACAAATCGTAGAGTGTGAGCCTGCTTTGGATATCCTTTTTGTCCTGAACAATGATACCATTTTTGGTTACCACATAGCTCTGCATTACCGTTCCACTCTCGGGAATGAGCACTTTCCAACTTTTGTATTCGGCGTTGCTCCTGTCGGCCACCATGAGCTTAAAGTTGGGAGCATTGTCGTTGGTAAGTATGTAGAGCTTATCGCCAATGGCCTCGGGGTAGGCATTGAACTCTTTGCTCTCATAAATCAGCGCTCCTTTATCGAAGGTGCCGGTTTTGCGCATGTATAAGCTGTTGGAGTAAAAATCGCCCTCCCCATAGAATGTCACATCGCTGTAGCGGCTATCGTAAATGTAGAAGTTGTTCTTGGCATCGGTGGTGGTTCCAATAAAGGTAGCCTTATCGATGGGATCGCCCACCTTCCAGTAGTATGATTTAAGGGGCTGCTGCTTATCCACATCCTCTTGGCTTCGAACTGTAAAATAGGCATGCTGCTGATCTTTGGTCCACTGGTAGCCAAAAATGTTTTCCAACGGTGGGTAGAGAATTTTTCCCGTTCGGGTATCGACGATATAGGTTGATGAAATTTCGGCGCCACTTTTTTGGACACTAATGGCAGCCCGTTCACCGTCGTAGGTGTAGGCAATGCTGCTGGTGGATGTTTTACCCGTAGTATCGAGCGTTACTGGGTCCCAAATCAATATTTTTTCACCATTGAGGATGGTGTAAAGTTTATACTGCTTGTCGCCCTTTTTCTTTACCGTTTGAAAAACGCGCTTACCCTCCCTGTTGAGCGGACCCTCGTAATCCAAATCGAGGTAGCGGGCAATATCTTCGCGCAATCCTGCATGCGTTTTCTGCGTTGCGGCAAGATATTCAATTCCATAATCGTGCTGGGCCTTGGTCCAGCTAACTACGCTAGAATCGGTTTTGTTTTCGAGCCATCGGTAGTCGTCGGTTAGGATTACACCGTGAAGGGTATCCACCACCGGGATGCTTTTGGTGGCGGGTGGGTTAAATTTTGTTTGAGCATTGGCAGCAATGCAAAACATGGTTAGTAGAATGGCTGTTGTTGAGGTTTTCATGGTTTAAGTTTTATGGCTTTGTAAGTTGGTTTTGTAAGTTGGTTTTGCAAGAGATTATGGGGAAACGGTTAGTAGTATAAAACGTACCATATTGCGAAGCTTAACCTGCTTAACCCGCGAAGCCTCGATGTGGAACGATTCGATTGAAAATTCACTCAAATTGGCATGCTTTAGACCACGTGTGACATGCGGATCGTTTCTATTTTTTACTTCATAAGTTGTTAGGTGGCAAAACTATTTTATTGACCAATTTGCCCAGGTGCTACCTGCACTTGGACTGAAGCTGCATTGCGGTGTTTGCAATTTACTATTCAACGCAGTTTCCTTCCTCACGCTGTTAATAACAAAATCGGCCAGCTCCTTGTAGGTAATAGTGCCCTTGGTTTCCTGCAGCTTTTTTAGCAAGAAATAGGTCATGTATCCATGCTGTTTCTCCCGAAATACCCCCGACGATTCCTCACCGGTGCTTGAGGAAAGCACAACCATATTACCACCTATCATGTTTTCCTTGGGCCTAACCCTAACCCCTTTCATTGCAATTAATCCTTGGTTTCGTGCGCCACCACTAAAACAGGCATCCAGAAATACGGAAACCCTTTTTGCAGGATACTCATTCAGCTTTGCATATAAATCGGACAACTTTATTCCAAGCGTAACATTGCTCCCGCTGATGTCAACAGGCATCATATAGGACTCTTTGGTTTGCTCATCGGGCAAGCCATGACCTGAGTAGTAGAATACTAGCTCAGCTTTGCCGTCATCAATTTTGGCAAGATTGCTTAGCCAGGCTATACCCTGGCTCATTTGCCCTGCCGTTGCGTTGGTCAACAATTTTATCTGCTTTTCAGGAATACCCATCACGTTGATGCAGTATTCCTTAAACACCCTTGCATCGTTAATGGCAAAATCTACATTAACCTCATTGCTTAGGCCGGTTTGAAAAGAGCTATAATCCTCGTTGCCAATAATTAATGCATAGGTATTGGGCTTAACAGTTTTATTTACCGGAATATCTATATCAACATCCGATTTTACCGTCTCTTTAACTGTTTGAGAAGCGATATTATTTGCTGAGGTATTACTATTTGCAAGGGTGTTGGGTGCCGCATTTTGAACGAAGGGGTCCTGAGTATCCTCCACATAGTTTTGAACCATTGCCAATTTTGAATCATTAAATTCTTTTTCACCGGTAGCCTCATCTACATCTACTAGCTTTAGGTAGGTATTATAAAGCTTAACATAGTAATTTTTGCCATGCTGAACAGCTAGGGTTACTGAGCTCTCTCCAAGTTTAACCCCCTTTTCTATCCCATAGAAACAGGAGATCTTAATATCGCCAGTGGAGTAGACCTTATACTTTATCCTCGCTTTCTTCTCGAGCTGGAGGGTTGCTTTATCGTTAAAAAGGATTGTAAAAGTTGGACGAGCACCAAAGGAGTTGGTGTAATACAGGTATATCCAGCTATAATCCTGCGTCTGTGACCTAGCTTCATTGGTAATAGCAAGCCACGCTATTGCCAATACAAACAGATACTTTCTCATTGGATTTTTAGGTTATGCTATGTAAAAATAGAGTATTTTATTCCTCAGCAATCATTTGCCTATGACATAATTTTATAGGTTCATTGTAATTCTAGCTTATTTCTCAGGTAAGAATAAAAGGTAACGGAATATTTTTTTAGGCCTATAAGGCAATGGTTTGCGTGTTTGGGAGTTTGAAAGAACTTATCTTATTTTTATAATCATTATGATTTTGATGAGAAAATTGTAAGTGGTTCTTGGCGGTAAACAGAAGGTTTTTTAAGGAGAATTTTAATTACTAATTTCATTATAATATTAGGTTTGATAAATCGAGCTTTATTCTTACAGATTGAAACACAAGCCATGCATCCGAGGCATTTTTTTTTGGCTTCTTGATTCATGAAATTGCCCGTTCCCGGTGAAATAATATTAATTGGGCATCGTTTTGAACAAGCTCCACAGAAAGAGCATTTCTCTAATTTGAAGATCGGTATTATAGGTGTATAATTCTTTGATTTAGAAAACATGTCCCTTTGAACCAAAATATCCTTTAAAGACAAATAATTAGAAGTATTTAGACTATCTATTCCAAAATTATACGCTTTTTCCAAATCAGTATTATCAGGTCGTCCAATAGCTATAGGTACTATATCAGAATATGAGTGCTGACCGATAAAAGCGCCAGCAGCTTTAATATTAAAACCATTATTAGTAAGAATTTCTACCATATGGTAAAGTGCAATACCATAATCCCTATTACCGTATACAACAATGGTTGTGCATTCTTTTCCCTTTCCGTTTAAGGCTTTTAAACATTCGATTACCGGAATAGGTAATTTGCCTGTATATACAGGTGCTCCAATAATTATTTGGTCAATGTTATCTAAAAGCGCATTAGGATTTGAAGACAATTTTGTTCGGAAATCTAGATTGGTGATGTTCAAATCGACAGGAACTTCGGCTCCCATACCTAAAGCAATTGCCTTACAAATTTTTTTCGTTGTATTTGTAGGCGAGAAGTAAAGGATCCCAATACGTTTTGTTATATTATCGCTCATATAAATTATAAACATGTTTAAAACTGGCCGAAATCCCCAAATCTAAGTTTTCGATTTTCATCTTGTAGTAATTCACTGTCAGAGAATGATTGTATGGTTGCAGCCAACGCTTTCCGTGACAAGAAATTGTTGGGAAGTTAAGAACCCGCTATTTCGTCTCACGATAAACTTTTACTAAAGTACTAAAATCTCGCATATCTGCATATTTACCCCAATATCATTTGCTACGTGTTATGTGCTGGCAATTTATTCTTTCGTTTCATTTCCCTATCTTCGTTTTTGTTATCTAACAGGTTGTCTATGCATAAATACACTGCGAATCCTGATGAAGGTGAGTTATTGCCCAATCTATTAAACTTGATTAGTCGAGGGGATATTGATAAATCTGAATTCGAAGGCTTTCTATATGCAGAACTGACACTAACATCAGAATTGTCTTCCCGAACCAAGTTTAGTTCAAAATACATTCAGCGAATCCACAAACTGGCTTTAGGTCATTTATATGCTTTCGCAGGAAAGTATCGTACGGTAAACATGTCTAAAGGTGGTTTTCTATTCCCAACGGCTCAATTCATTCCTCTGAATATGAATAATTTTGACAAGGAAATTCTTTCTAAGTTGCCAAACAAATACAGTGATAATAATTTACTCATCAAAGATATTGCAAAGGTTCATGGTGAGTTTCTCTTTATTCACCCGTTTCGAGAGGGGAATGGTAGGACTGCAAGAATGCTAGCAAACTTGATGGTCAGGAAACAAGGTTTCGAGGGGTTACACTTTGAATTAATAGATGATAAAGTTTTTCAGAAATACGTTTCAGCGGTTCAGATGATTGCAAGAAGGAATTATAAACCAATGGAGGAAATAATAGAACTTATTTTTTAAGCCTTTTTTTTACTTTCTCGTAGATTTCGTGCGCTGTTGTTTCTGATATGTTAATGCTTTCAATTCTGAAAGATGCAATCATTGATTTAATGATGTTTTCTCTCACCATTTCATTATCAATCGTTATCGTATTCTTTACTGCAGTTTTCATATTGCAAATTTACAAATTTTCCATGTATAAAGAACATACTTCTGAGTATTATTTGCTAACACATAACTCATTTATATGTGTGAGTAACTCACACTTACACAAATATATTAATTAATCGGCAGGATTGGTTTCCTAGCAATTTATATAGCTAATATTCACGCGGCCAAGCTCAATAGGCTGCTCACCTGCATAACACTAGGTAGAGCATACACAACGCATATCAATTGGCTATTCCCCAGTAAACTTGCTCGGGGTCTGGTGCCCTACTCCCTTATGCCAAGGAAGCCACAGTGAAGTAACGTTGGAATGGTTCGCATAAAAAAGAAGTAGCAAAGGCTGCTTATAAATACTGCAGCCCTTGCTACTCCCTCAGGGTTCTACCCCTATTCGATGACAAATGGCGCTCCTACTTTGCCTCCGATTTTATGTAATCGGGATCCATATCGGGTGTGCGGAGGCCTGCCACCTCATCAGCCATAAGAATAAATACATTCCAGCACAGCCCTCTTGTAGATGGCCACCAGCTTGCGGTTGTGGTCCATTTGGTTGGGATAAACTCCTTGCTGAATGGCCATTGGGGATTGAGGTAGATCTCTGCCCAAATTCGGTTTTCCATCAACATGGGTGCTTTTTTCCAACCGTGTTTTAAGCCCACCACGTAGGCGCAATATTCGGCCCGAAACCAGCTGCCGCCGTTGTAGTAAACCCCATCGCGTTGACCGTTGGCATAATTTTCCTCACCAAACTTTCCAAATGGTTGATAATCGGGGGTGAGATAGGAGTACCCCGGTGCACTCTTTATCAATCTTACGCAGATGGGTGCTGTAGTGCCATATTCAGGGTGAGGAGAGTTTGGCACCTTATTCAGCACGGGAATCTGATCCAAATGATTTTTCACCATCTCGTCGGTTAGCATTGGCCTATTAAATAGCCATAGCGAGAAAAATTCAGGCTCCAGATCGGTAAGGGAAATAATGTCGGGATAGTCCCTGTCGAACAGCATGTGCTTTCGTATGGGATCATAAAAGTTACGATATGCCGCCTCGGCTTTTTCGATATGGGCCTCTGTAATGTTGAACCCCAACTCTTTAATTGTTCGTAACGCAATGGCCAGCATTCCTTGGTTAAGGCCCAACCTATCCGTTTTAGGGTTATAGTCTACAATATCAACCTGACCCAAACAGAAGTGTGCCTCGCATATTCCATCTCCATTGGGATCAAACTCCTTGAGCACATAGTCAACGGCTCTCTTGATTTTCTCCTGCGGAAGCACTACGCCAAAGCGACGCTTATTCATCATTGCCCAGATAAGCCATTCAATGGTTGCTTCGTTGTCCTTAGCCTCCACCGATCCCATGAGCGGAGTTATAATGGTGCCAATACCGCCTTGGGGTGTTTGTGTTTTGCCCCATTGAGCCCATATAGCCATGTTCAAATCTTTGTTGTACGATGAAATCGTGGAAAAAAATGAATCCCGGTTATACATATCGGGAGCATAGTTCATGTTGGGCACATTAAACGGGGTAAAATCCTTGGTATCGGTAACCCAGGTGAGCATGTTGAAGTTGGCATACAGCATCTTTTCGATCAACGACCCCTTAAACCCTTTCCCCTCGGCTAACCTCGATTGGGATGAGATCATAAACTGCTGGTGTGACACCCAAGGTTCCACAAAAATATAGGTAGTTTTTACCGCCTTTTCACCAATTTGAAGCACATTGTATGGCTCACTCTGAGGGTGATTCTCCACAAACTTCAAATCCTTTATTTGGAGCAAGCACTCCTTTCCCGATTGCGTACCAATGAACACCGATACACTATCGTTTTCGATATAGGGCACGAGTATGCTTCCCTTAAAGAGCGTCCAGCCCTTCTCATCTGCAGGAAAGTTATCGATGTACTTAACACCATCTTCCAGTTCAACAGTTCGTTGGCCATTTTTTATTCTAAACAACTTCAGTGCCACGCCAGCATTTCCTTTACACAAAAACGAAATAGTATATATCTTCTGATCTTTAAAGGGGGCAATAAAATCTATTCCCGCTCTACCTCCCGGATGTCCAGCAATAGTGATAAGCCCATCTTTTCTAGTTATCTCAGCATTGCCCTCCTTTTGATAGGTGGTATCTGGTATTAACTCGGTATCTACACCAGCGTCGAGGTTATACATCTCACCAAAGGTTTGCCTTATGTATTGGTTATTTTCGGCTCTTTCGGATAGGGTTGCAACAGAAAACAGGTTTGGATCGGGCAATCGGCGCATGCCCACAAATCCACCGCCTCGTCCGCTAAATCGGCGACGTGTATTCCGTGTATACTGATTCTTATAACCGGCATCGGTTAGGAAACCTACCACGCTATTGCTGGGCGTAATAAAGCCCACCGCAGGATACATCTCGTGCACAAAGCCACCGGGGAAATTATCATGTTCGAAGGTTACATAACGCTTTGGCTTTTCTGCAGGCCGAGCAGTTTCTCGCAAAATATAGTACATCCCCGGCATGGAGGGTTGAAACAGCTCTACTGTCTTTTTTATGATATTTGCATTTACTACCTCATAGGTTACCGAAACCGACAGGTTGGCATCAAAATCTTTTAGGTAAGTATCTCTTGTTAAGGTTATACTCTTTTCATTTCCAGTCCATTTCTGACCGGTCCAATGCGGCAATTCTCCAACTGTACTTAAATCAAGATTAAACATTTGTAGGGAGAACTCCTCCGTATTGGTTACCACCAATTGATTGCCATTGTATATTTCGACACGATAACCTACCTTTTCATCACCAGTAGCTTTTAGGGATAGCTGCTGACCGAAACCGGATGAGGAACACGCAAAGGAGGCCAAGAAAAGGAGTAAAATTGGCAGCCTGTTTTTTTGACGTAGCATAAACAGTGGTTTAAGTGTATTTTTAATCATTAATATTCGCGTTACTGGATAACAATTTTTCGGCTAATCAACCGGCCGTCAGCCAGCATTATTCTCAACATATAGATGCCTGAGCAGGTTTTAGGAATTTCAATTTGAATTCCAGAACTTTCCACGATAACACGGCAGCCGGAAACCTCTCTCCCATCCATGGCAAACAGCGAAACCTTGCTTGCTTGCATTGTACCTGTATATTCAACATTTATCACCTCTGCTGCTGGGTTGGGGAAAATACGTGCAACCAGCTCGTTGTCGGCAATACCGCTGGAGGAAGCCCATTCGGTTTTTAACTTTTCAACCTGAGATACCGAAATCTCCCTATCCCAAAGCTTTACCTCATCTACGTTTCCAAGAAGGTTGTAGAGCGTTTCAACGTTGTTCATCCGTCCAATGGTAATAGGTGAGGTTGAGGGTTGAAGAGCACCCGAAAAGGCTTTAAACGTATCCAAAACGCCATCCAGATATAGCTCCATGGAGTATCCTGTATATTGAACGCAAACATGGTAGTATCTATTGAACTCAATTGGTGCAGAACCATCGAGATCGGCCACACCGTTGCTTGTTTTTACCGTCCATCGCAGCACTCCATCGGGGGTAATGGATAGCTTATAGCGCTCCTGCCATGAGCCATGTGAAATGATAAACCTTTCGGAACCGAGCTGTTCGCACTTCACCCAGCAACTGAGGGTCACCGCGTTAGAAAAATTAAGGTCAGGGTCATTATCGGTATAGATGATGTTTTGCCCTGATGTAAATCGGTAAGCCAACGATGCCATTCCCCGGGCATCAGCGGTTTTGGTTGCCCCAACCACCGTGGCGTTGAAACGGTCGGATATTGCATTAAGGCTGTTCGAATCGAAGGGATACCAAATAAGCGGCGTTTGTTCGGCGATGCTAGTATCCTTCACCAACACCTCTGTGGATACCGTTGTGGAAAGCTGGTCCTGATTGGTTACCGTTACGGTGATGTTGCCCACTGTTGGAGCGGCAGGTGCCTGCCAAGTAACGGAACTTCCGGTGGTTTGATTTAACGTGCCAACAGAGGCGCTCCAAGCATACTGAAGCGTTTCGCCCGGCGCCGGGTCAACAAGAGCGGTAAAGGTGCATTCGCCGCCAATATTTGTGAATTTTGAACTCAACTGAATACCCGTAACTACTGGAGGAGTTGGTATGTGATCCACTATTGAAAGATGAAGGGTGTCCTCGGCAGTTTGACTATTGGCGGTTATTATGCATTTGAGTACCAGCTGAGATGGAGCTGCAGGTGCGGTAAGTTGAACCTGCGATTGGGTTTGCCCACTAATTGGCACGTCATTCAGCAACCATTCATACTGCACTGGATCGCCCACATTGATATTTCCTGGCGTGCAGTATGCGGTGTAGGTTGAATCGGTAATAATTGGGTTATGATCGGTAGATAGTGCTTTTACACGAAGTTTCCCATTGTATGCGTATTGGTAGTGATAATCGAGAATATCTGTGCCAGCATATAGCATTCCATCTCTGGCATCCGGCGTTATCGATGATGAAAAAAGTCTTATTAGCCTTACCTCTCCCGCGGGAATGGTCACTTGGATGGACCCAGTAGCGCTTGAAGATAGAATGGTTTCGGTAATGGCGTCGTACACCCCAAAAGTTCCTGCCGGAAGTGTAACATCAACCTGCTGATCGGACGTGGTTGGGTTAAAGTAGAGGTACGAAACCAGATTGTTTTCCCCGTAAAAGTCTGTTTTATTGAGGTCGATCTGTAGAATCTGGGGGATATTGGTGGTTTTAACCACCGAGGCAAGATATCCGACACTTGAACCGCTGTAGAGAGAAAGATTTGTGGCTGCCCATCCACCGCCAATTGCATCTCCCGTTGCAAACGGAGTTTTACCCGACAACACCTGTTTCATCGACTCATGAGGAATGCAGGCAGTTGGGTCGTTGGTGGAAGCCCATGTGTAGGAATCCTGATTGTCTTGAGGAAGTGCATTCCAGTAGAACAAACGGCTAGCGTTGGTAACATTCAGCAGCCATTTGGCAATGGCGCGAGCGTAACGCTTATCGTATTTGGGTAGCGGAGCAAGTGCGGCGGCCTGTTGAAAGCCATTCATCACAAAGGCGTAGTCGTTACCAGCATCGTTGGCCTCACCAATTAGGCCCGAAACATCGTAGCCTCCCCATGTTCCTACAATGGCACCCCATCCTCTCAAATCGCCCCGGTTGAAGCACCAGTCAAGCAACTCCTGCATGGGGTAATTGGTTCCCTCCACTGCGTTCATTCTGGCTGCAGTAACCGTTCCATAGGATAGTTGAAGCTCATAGGCTGGGTTCGATCCAAAAGTGGTTAAAAAGTCCATCGCCTCCTGAGCACCATCGAAATATTTTCGGTTTCCAGTTTGGAGGTATGCGTTGTAGAGTAGCCACGAAATACTTCCAGCCGATTCGGGTTCAGGGACGCTTGTGTTCAAGGGTAGACCCGTTGCAAGGTTAAAGGCACGGTAGTTCATATTTGGAGCTGCCCAGGGAGTTGTGCTACCACCCAGCTGGGTAACACAGCCTAGCCATCGGTCGGCGATGGTTGTAAACTGACTGTTGAATTCAGGTGCAGCATTGGGGTATAGCGATCTCAGCTGATAAAAGTAAACGTTGGGCATTACATCGTACCACCAATCATCGCCCGAAACGGTTGAGTAGCTGTTGAGGTATACATTCTGGCCATTTTTAAGGTTGAAGAAATCCTTGACTTTGGCCACCCAGTTCACCCCGTTCTGGTTACTCTTATCAATTCCAACTAGGCTTGCGCCCACAATTGCCGGAATTACATTTATGGCCTCCGCTTGGTTAGAATGGTCAACAGAACCTACGTAGCTATCGAGAAAGAGTGGCGTATTGTCGGCATAGTTAAATTGCCCTTGAGTGCCGAGGCTTACCAGTGGCAAATATTGCCCTGTTTTAGCAAGGTCAAACACGTAAGTGTCGTAATTATACGCCACGGTGCTCCAATCCCTAATCTGAAGCGGTGCAGGTAAACTGGGCATTAAATCAATTCGGGAAATACTTAGCTGCCCGGTTTGAGCAAAAACCGATAGGGATATTAAAAGAGCGGCGAGATTTAGAAGTAAACGTTTCATCGAGCTAGAGATTAGGTTAATAATACGGTGAAGTAACCATTGCAACACGATTGGTTTACTGAAACCATTTTCATCTATTGCCTATAAATCAAAAAACCATTTGGTTCAAGTTCGTTACTGCCCATGAGTATTTTTGCATTTGATGGAACCTCAATATTCGTCTTCTTTCCAAAGTTTACAACAACTGTAACTTTAGCTCCGGCATAAGTGCGGGTAAACAGTATCATGCCGTCGATATGCTCAAGTCGCTCATAGCTCCCATATTGAAGGGCTGGCTCACTATTTCTCATGGTTATCAAATTTTTGTAGGTGTTCAAAATGGATTCGTTTTGTTGCAAGCTTTCCTGAACATTAACATTTTTGTAGTCTTCTTGAACCTTTATCCAGGGCTTGCCCGTCGAAAAACCCGCATTGCGAGTTGTATCCCACTGCATTGGGCTGCGCGATTTATCCCTGTTGTGCTTGTTACCTTCTACAAGGGCCTCAGCGGGTGTCATTCCATCATGAAGAGCCATTAAATAGTGGGTTTTTCCCTGAATGTCCACCATTTCGCTATAAGTATTGGCAACAATGTTTTGCATTCCTATCTCTTCTCCATAGTAAATAAAAGGGACGCCTCTCGCTGTAAGCATAAGGGCGGCAAGGGCCTTTGCCCTTTCAGGATTACCATCGGCAAGTCGGTTCATCAGCCGTGGCATATCGTGGCTACCAAAAAACAGGGTTGGATAATCGCTCATGCTTTTCTCCATATTCTGCAGCTCGTTAAAAATCCGGGTAACGGAGAATTTTGGGATGCTTCCAAAGTTAAAATTGAAAACAACATCCAGTAGGTTTGGTGCTTGGTACTGGCTAAGCACATCTAGCTTATCGCTACCGATTTCGCCCACCACAAAGCGGTTGGGGTATTCGTTAATGGTAGCTTTAATAATTTGAATGGCCTTTTTCACGCCAGGCTGGTTAATGTCGAAAATATGCTCCTGATTTCCATTCGTTACCGGATTGTCAGCCAGAATCCCATCCGTAGTAAGGAAGTTTATTACATCCAACCTGAAGCCATCGACGCCAAGGTTAAGCCAGTAGCGAAGTACCTTTTGAATCTCAGCCACCACCTTCGGGTTCGACCAGTTGAGATCGGCCATCCTTACGTCAAACTTGTGGTAGTAATATTGGCTGGTGAGGCTGTCGAGCTTCCATGCGCCTCCGCCAAAAAATGATTCCCAGTTATTGGGTTTATCGCGCCAAATGTAGTAATCGCGGTAGGGATTATCCTTGGATTTTCTAGACTCCTGGAACCAGCGGCTGTCTGTGGAGGTGTGGTTCACCACCATATCCAAAATTACCTTGATTCCTCTCTTGTGGGCAGCATTCAGAAATATTTTAAAATTGTTAAGAGTGCCGTAAATTGTATCAATCTGATAGTAGTCGGCCACATCATAGCCGTTATCCACTTTTGGCGATTTAAGAAATGGGGTAAGCCAAATCCCTTTAACACCTAGCGACTGCAGGTAATCAAGCCTCGCAGTCATTCCCGTAAAATCGCTATATCCATTGCCATCGCTATCCTGATAGGAGGGCATGTAAATCTGGTAAAAAACTGATTCGCGCCACCATTGATCCGGAGTTGATCGCTGCACACGTTGAGCCGTGGCGGCAAAAGAGCTGAATAAAAGCATATACATTAGGATATTGCGAATCATAGTATGAGTTTATTGATGATTCTATTCCAAAAACGATAAGGAAATTACGACTCAACCAAGTTATACAATGAGTCAAATAAAAGGGAAGGCTCAATATCCTCCCAAATGTGATGCAGAAAGAATTGAGCCTAACCCAAAAAAAACCTAACAAATAAACCTAATCACCTAATTACGGTTTTTCGTCATTGTACAGCTTTGAAACTTGTCCATCAGTCAGTGCAATGTCGTAGATTCTCAGCTCGTCGATAGCGCCTTTAAAAGAGGCTAGGTTAGCAGTGGTTATCCAATTAAAATTTAGCGGATGGGCAGCGATTTCGTCATCCGTTGCAAGAGAGCCAATTAAAAATGGTTGTGGAGTGTAGGTATAGGTTCCATCATTATAGGAAAGGGTTTGAGTTAATGGGCCTACGCCATTTGTTTCCGTATAAGTCTGGGTCTTCACACCATTGATGTAGAACGTCAACGTATTTGTTGTGCTGTTTAGCGAAACTACAAGTTGACTCCAAACACCAGGGGCAACCACACCATCACCATCATCAAAATCCTGAACGGTGGTGGCATCAATACGCTCGGTAATCATTGGTTTTGTACCTGATTGGGTTTGAAATTTATAACCCCACCAGTAGTTTTGTGAAACGATAATGTTGTTCTCCCAACCTTGCACATCCAGCTTAACCCATGCTGAGATGGTTATGTCAGCAGGAAGGAAATCTGTTGAATAAGGTACCTCGAGGTGGGCTCCGTTAGTCAGATAAATTGCCTTTCCACCTTTAACACCATCAACCCATGTGGGTAATGCTGCATCAGTCCCCAATAGAGCAGTCCATCCTTTGGCAAAAGTTGCCACATGCTGAGCGCTTGAGAAACCTGTTGCAGTAGAACCAGTTCCCTCGTCAAAGTGCCAACCAGCCTTTAAATATAAGGCATCATCAATAAAACCATAGGCCGCAGCATTAAAGGTAGCCATGGCTTCGGTTAGCTGTGTAACAAGGTTATTAATTTGAGCCTGTGTAAGAGTAGCTGCAGCGGCAGTTTTAACGGTTTGTAGTGTTGTCGTAAAATTGTCGATTGCAGTTTGAGGATAATCGTTAGGGCTTGCAGCAGCAACAAGCGCATCGGCTTGGGCTATTAAAGCTGTGAGCGCTGTTTTGTCTCCTGCAACAACGGAGGTGCTGCTGTCCTTCGAGCACGATCCAAGGATCAATGCTGCACCAACAACGAGCATAACCAGCATCGTTTGGAACTTCTTCAAATTTGTCATTTTCATAACGTTTTAGATTTAAAGGGTGAATAAAATAGGTGAACTCAATTATTTGCTTTAAGGATTTATATTTTCGTTGGCATCTATCTCCGCCTGTGGAATTGGGAGATACCGCTTGGTTTCGTAATTAAAATCCGGTCCAAGCGCAGCCTCAGCCACTGTTTTTCCCCAACGCATTAGGTCGAAGTAGCGGTGAAACTCCTGTGCCAGCTCAACCCTACGTTCATGCTGGATGGCGGTTCGGAGCTGGTCCTGATTTGAGGTGGTGATATCATTTAGCAGGTCGGAAGGTGGAGTGCCATTAAAGCTGGCCAGAGCCCTATGCCTTACTATGTTGAGGTTTGCTTTAGCCGAATCGGCATTGCCAATCTCGTTGAATGCTTCGGCCTTCATCAATAGAAGATCGGCATATCGGAAGTAGATGTAGTTGAGACCGCCATCACCCCTAAGCGCCGCGGAAACTTGTGAAAGTGGCTGCTGATGCTTCTTGGTGAGGTAGCCGGTAGCCGGTGACCAGGATGCGCTGAAAATATCACCATCCAACCACGGCTGACCATCGCGACCAATAGAGGCATCTAGGCGAGGGTCAACATCGCTAGTAGAGGTACTTACCTCAAAGGCGTCCACCAAACTTTGGGTTGGAGCATCGAAGTAATATCCACCATCTACGGAAGGGGCAAACCATTGATTTAATTCACTTCCTTCACCCGCTGGGATTTGCCCTGAGAGGTGCTGAATTTCAAAGATTGATTCACTGCTGTTTTCGTATGCCAGCTTAAAGTTATCGGCATAGTTTGGCAGGAGGTGATAGATTCCTAAAGCTTCAACCTGCTGAAAATATCCAAGGGCGGCTGTCCAATTCTGTTGATACAAGTTAACCTTTCCAAGCATAGCAAGAGCTGCACCACGGGTAACTCGGCCAACATCCGAGGAGGTGTATGAAACGGGTAAAACCGCTGCCGCATCCGATAAATCGGTTTGAATTTGAGCATAAATATCCGATATATCGCTCAACGGAACATGAATGGCAACTTGGGTAGTTGGAGGGAGTAACTTTAGCGGAACCCTTCCAAATATATTCACAAGGTTGAAATAGCTGTATGCTCTAATGAATTTGGCCTCGCCAATTATTCTACTTTTTAAGCCCGCATCCATGGTAACGGCAGGTACGTATGCTATTACATTATTGGCACGAGTAATGGCTTCATAGGCAAAGCTCCAGTAATTGCTTATAACGCCATTGCTTGAATTTGCAGTAAACTGGTCAATGAAAGTAATATTCGCCTGATCGCCCTCATGACCTCCCTTTACTGCATCGTCGGAAGCAACATCACCGAAAACCCAAATAAGATTATTGGGTGTAGTAAATGTAATGGCTTGATAAGCGCCATTGATTGCCAGAAGTGCTTGTCCCTCGCTTTGGTAGAAGTTCTCAGAAGAAAATTGGCCTTGCAGATCCTCCGTTAAAAATTTGGTACAGCTGCTAAATATTGCTAGCAATAGCGGCAATAGATAGAGCATTTTACGACATCCCAAACAGCGATTAGAAGTATGTTGCATGCGCGTTAACTGATGTCGAATTGCATCTGATTTAATTATATAATTCCATTTCATAGCCCGATGTCATTAAAATGTGAGATCTAGTCCAAACATTATAGTCCTTGCCGAAGGATAGGTTCCCCAATCGATACCATTAGCAGCATCTCCTGCACTTTGTGAGTTATTGCTTACGGTCATTTCTGGGTCAAGACCCGAATACTTTGTGAAGGTGAGCAGATTGCTTCCAGACACATAAACCCGCGCCAACGACAACCCAACTACCTTAAGAATTTTGGGAGAGATTGTATAGCCCACCTGTAAGTTTTTCAACCGCAGGTAGGAGCCATCCTCAAGAAAACGCGAGGAAGGCATGGCGTTGTTCGCCTTGGCACTCCACGAAGCTCTTGGCTGGGTATTCGAGGTGCCCTCCCCTGTCCAGCGTTGATCAAAATAGCGCTGCGTTACAGGAAAACCGCGGTAGAATCCTTCAATATCTTGGTTTATCTGCGAATAAATTTTATTGCCATAGGTTCCCTGAAAGAAGACACTCACATCAAAATTCTTATAGTGAGCGGCAAGGTTAACCCCAAAGGTCATCTTTGGAATGGCACTACCCAGGTGTACCCTATCTTTGCTGTTGATATATCCATCGCCATTTTGATCTTTAAATTTTACATCGCCCGGTTTAGGATTGCCGGGCTGTAAGGCAGAGAGCAATACCTCGGTTGCATTTTGGAAAATGCCATCCATTTGGAGCATGTAGAAGGAGCCAATGGGGTGTCCCACCTCTGTCAAAGTTGCGTAAGTTCCGGTCTCAACAAGGCCATTTCTAATGGGTGCATCCAGCTTGAGAACCTCGTTGTGAATAAAGGAGAGGTTTCCACTTGCGGAGAAGCCCCACTCCCGTTTTGAATGACGATAGGATGCTTCCAGTTCAAGCCCCGAATTTAATACTGACCCATTATTAACCCACGGTGCTTCCTCATAACCAACCGATGGCGGATTGGATGCACGTACTAGCATATGCTGCGTTATCTTGTAGTAGTAGTCAACCGAAAACGCAAAGGCACCATTCCAAAGTTCAGCATCCAAACCTCCATTATACTGGTAGCTCGTTTCCCACTTCAGATTCCTATTGCCAAGCGTAGATTGTGCATATCCGCTATTGGATATCCCACCGAATGGATAGTTGTAATTTGCAGACATTCTGCCAACATTGGCATACGGTGTAATGTCTTGGTTTCCAACGGCGCCATAACCTGCACGAAGTTTAAGATTGCTAAGCCAGGAAACATCCTTAAGAAAAGCCTCCTGTTTAAGAGCCCATCCGGCAGATAACGAATAGAATGTTCCCCACTTGTTATTCCCAATAAACTTTGAAGTACCATCTCTGCGTAAGGTTCCGGAGAAGAAATATTTATGTTTGTAATCGTAGCTTACTCTACCGAAAAAAGAGGCCAATGTAGAGACTTCCTTAAATTGGCCATCAGTCATTGTTGCCTTACCATTTACGGATACTCCATTTCCTAAGAAGATAACATTACTCTGCTGGATTGGGAAATTCATATCGCTGGCATTGAAGCCTCCGTCGCTATTCTTTATGGCCTCAAACCCCACCATTGCTGAAATGGTATGCGCATCCGCAATCGTGGTTTCGTAGTTAAGGAGGTTGTTTTCGGTCAAGTTCGTGCTTTGTGCATTGCTAACATTTAAACTGTTTATCGCAGTTACGCGGTTTAAGGTTCCCCATGTTGGATAAAAAGTGCGAGTATTGGAGTTGCGATAATCAATACCAATGTTGGAGGTGAACTTCAAATCTTTGGCTATTTTGACCTTAAGATAGGCCGAACCTAGGTAGGTATCGTCCTTACGATTATTATCGTTATATGCCTCCATACCAATGGGGTTATATCCGTCACCTAAGAAGGTATCATAAACCGGAGCCCCAAAGTATGCTGATGGTAAATCCACAAAGGTTCCATCTGGATACCTAATTGGAATGGCGGGGTTTCGAAAAAAGGCATATCTTATTACACTACCACCGTTGCCACCTGCACCATCGCCTGAACTTCCTATTATATCGTTGCTCGCAAGTCCTGTAAGCATGCTTACGCCAACTGTAATTTTTTTATTGACTTCGGTATTCAAATCAACTTTGACCGTTCCACGAGTGTAGCCGGTACTCTTTATAATACCTTTCTGATTAAAATACGATGCCGAAATCATGTAGTTGGTCGTCTCATTTCCACCAGAAATGGAGAGTTCGTGAGAGCTGATAGGTGCTTTTTGAAACAGCTCCTTCAGATAGTTTACATTAGCAAACCCCACCGCATCAGCCGGTGTTATAAGTGGCCGTGGTGTTAAACTTGGAGCTAGATATGAATTATCGTTAGTAGCGGCCTCGTTATAAATGGTGATATAATCCGTAGTGTTTACCATTTTTGTGAGATGCGTAGCCTGCTGGAATCCCGTTTGGCCGTGATAGGTGACCTTGGTTTCACCTTTTTTTCCTTTTTTGGTGGTTATTAACACCACTCCATTATTGGCACGAGAACCATAAATTGCAGCTGATGATGCATCTTTCAGCACTGTAATACTTTCGATATCACCGGGAGAAAGAGTATTGAGAGCATCGGCCATTGGGATACCGTCAACAATATAGAGCGGGTCGTTGCTCGAGTTGATGGAGCCAATACCACGAATACGCACCGTTACACCCTCTCCGGGAGCACCCGTATTTTGAGTTACCAGAACCCCCGCTGCACGCCCCTGCAAGGCTTGATCGAGTCCTGATACCGGAACCTTGTTGAGATCGGCACTATTTACCTTGGTTACGGCACCCAGCACATCGCGCCTTTTAGCCGATCCATAGCCAATCACCACCAGGTCATCCATCATTACCGTACTTTGTTTTAGCTTAACATCAATAGAAGTGCGGTTTCCTAAAACTTCCTCCAACGATGTATATCCCATATAGGAATATACAAGGATCGATTGGGGATTCAGCTGATCCGATACCAGATGGTATTTACCATCGAGGTCTGTAATGGTACCGGTAGTGGTTCCCTTAATTTGAACCGTCACGCTTATCAGGGTTTCACCTGTTTTGGCATCGGTTACTGTTCCTTCCACCGACTGCTGTGCAAACATCGTTACGGAAAGTGAAAGGAGCATCACAAGAAATACCAGTCTTTTCATAGTTAAGGTTATTGAATGATTTCACAATTCTGCCACTGCTCAAATTATTTATAGGCTATTACAACATCGCCAGCCTTAATTTTCTTCCCTTCGTTCCTTAAAAGCGTACCGGCGGGAAGAACCACAATTAGCGAAGCTTGGTTGGCAGGTAACACAATGCTTGCCTGCCCGTCAACACTTTTAGCCAGGTATTTCTTCGAAATAATATCGAACAAATCAACGCTGGCACTTGAGGTATAGGTCACGGTTTTAACTTCGTTGTAGGGGTTATAGTAGAGAAACTCAGGGTATTTATTTACCCCGTAAAAATCGGTGGCGTTGCAATCGAGGGCCAGTATTCCATCAACATCGGTTTTATGAACAATTGCCCCAAACACACCAACAATAGATGTGCTGTAAACGCTGAACATCGACTCCTTGGGTTGACCAGTAACCCACTTTGGTCCATCGCCAATGGATACTGGAGAAATGCCTTTAAGTATGGGTTTACCATAATCATCCATTTTGCGGAGGCCTTCATATCCAATTATTCCGTGAGTGATATTTTTCATTTCCGGCAACCACTGGTGGGCATCGTCAACCTGATCGGGGTAAAAGAGGCGTGAGGCATTTACCGCATTTAGCATATACTTGCCAATGGCCGTTGCATACTGTGGTTCATATTTTACCATGGGAACTAGGGGCCAAGCCATGGCTACCGAATTCATAAAGAATCCATAGCCACCACCATCGGTAATGCTACCCACAAGGCCATCAACATCGTCGTCGCCCCATTTTTCGGCAATTACACCCCAGCCATACCGAGCATTCTTATCCTGGCAGCCATCAAACGTCCAGTTTAGCAGCTTGGTAACATCGTAATGGGTTCCTTGCTCCGCATTGAGTCGTGCGGCGGTATAGGCTCCAAATGGAAGGAGAATTTCATAAAAGCGACTCTCCTTCTGGTTAAGTAAGGCCTCAGTTGCACTTTCAGCTCCCTTTAAGTAGCGCTTATCACCAAATTTTTGATAAGCCGAATAGAGTACCCAAGCATGCCCCCCAGCAGCATCCTGCTGCCATGGAACCTTACTGCGCATGCCTTTCATTTGAGCATAATTGAAAAAGGAGTAGCTATAGTTGCCGTTCAAAACAGAGTCGGCACGATAGAATTGGTCTGCCACCTTTTGGAGAATAAAATCAGTGTTGGTAACCTTTGGGTAGAGGGCTGCTACCGCATAATAGAGCACATTGGGGTAAACGTCGTACCACCAATCACGTCCGTAACCGCCACCAGCCATGGCAACAGTTGGATTGGTGTTGTTCATAATGATATTCCACTTTGTGTCGCTGTTGAAGTAGTTTTGCACCATCTTCACAAAGTTAAAGCCATGATTATTAGTTTCATCGATCCCCATGAGCCCAGTGCTTATCAGCGCACTCAACGATGTTAGCGCCTCATGAAACTCCCCATTGTTTTTCTTGGGTCCTTGGCGTACATCACCAAGCACAGTATAAAGTCCGAAAGTAACCTGGTTGATGTTCCTTCTGGCGCTATCGAGCCAAATGAGTGGGCCATCGGATTCATGGTTGTTGAAATCAAAAACAAGGCTATCGAACTGCATCGTTTTCTTTTTCCAGTCTATAATTTTAAGCGGCTGTGGTATGTTAGGCATCTGATCGATGCGCGCTATTGATGTTTGAACAACAGGCTCTCCCTTCTGGGCATTGCAGGAATACAGGCCGATGAAGAGTGCAAAAGCGACTACAATGAAAATGAACTTTTTCATTTCTCTCTGGAATAAGAATCCTTCATAATATTTTTTGCAAGCGGGATTGATAGCATCTGAATGAGCGCAACAATCACAAGCGAATACCTTAGAGCAAAATCCTTGGAAACATAGAAAGCTAAGCCAATAAATAGGACAAGCCCAAAGAATCGACCCACATACAGGCCAAACTCATGGTTGAAGATGTATGCGTATTTGCTACGATTCTCCTTTACAGACAAAATATCGATTACCTGCATCTGAATTGGGAAGTAGGCAATATCGTGCAAGGGCATAAACAGAACTTTACATAGAACAAAAACAATAACCCCTACGGCCGAGAAAAGAATCTGGTTGGTTAGGGCACCTATAAAGAAAATGGCAATGCCAGCTGCAAAAATGTAGATCCGATGCTTAGGTTTGGTTGTTCTTCCCAGAAAATAGAGGATGAAAGCAGTTAGTATTCCACTTATGCTTTGAATGGTACCCAGCGTAGCCTCATTGCCAACCAAAGTCATGATTAGAATTGCCGGTGCAGTAACCAGATACCCCTGAACCATCCCCTTTAGGGAAGCAAGCACCAGCATCTTCTTCCATAGCCTGTCGAAATGCAAGTAAAGAAACTTCTTCTGCTTAGGATTCCTAAATGTATGCTGATGAATTACAATACTGGCAATAATAGTGAGCAAAAAAACTACCACCGTTACAACCTTATAGGCACCTACTATGTTACCACCAAACCATCCATT
>Ga0307375_10001277_pt1 | contig 27893 bp, 20 predicted proteins | sample TR1MG_FD_202531 | JGI IMG/M metagenome (GOLD analysis project Ga0307375, IMG submission 202531) | Soil microbial communities from Risofladan, Vaasa, Finland - TR-1 | ecosystem: Environmental > Terrestrial > Soil > Coastal area > Acid sulfate soil | place: Finland: Risofladan, Vaasa | collected...
CACAGATCGTATCCGTTCATCTCCGGCATGACCACATCGGTGATCACGAGCGAGGGCTTGTTGTTCCGCGCAATATTGAGGGCGTCACGTCCGTTGCGGGCGACCTCCACCTCGTACCCTTTGGTCTCCAAAAGGTGCTGCAGTTGCGCGGCCTGGGTCGCGCTGTCTTCCACGATGAGGATTCTTATGTTCGAGGTTCCCCTGTTTACCTGTTTCATATTATAGTCCTCGTCTGTTCTCAAACGACCAGCTTTGCCAGGGCACGCGCGATGCCCTCCGGAGGCAGGACGTGGGTCGCCGCGCCGATTCGGATTGCCTCTCCGGGCATGCCGAAAATCACCGAGCTGGCCTTGTCCTGTGCTATGGTCACCGACCCTGCGGTTCTCATGAGCAGCAGCTCCTTCGCTCCGTCCGTCCCCATTCCGGTGAGCAGCACCCCGAGCGCGTGCTCGCCATAAATTTCGGTTGTCGATCGAAAAAGACAGGACACTGCCGGGCGCAACCCGTTTTCCGATCGATCATTTCCCAGGATGATCGTTCCGCCGCGTCCGACTTTCATTTGGAAACCGTCGGGGGCGACGTAAAAGACTGAAGCCTGGAGAGTCTCGCCGTCGGCTGCGACTCGTACCGATTGGGCCGTCGTCTGGGACAACCAGGTGGCAAACCCATGAATGAACCCGACCGCCATGTGCTGGACGATGACTACCGGAACCGCAACCGGTTTGGGAAGCAGCGCCAGTATGGTTTGCAGGGCAACTGGTCCACCGGTAGAGGCGCCGATCGCGACAAGCCTGACTTCGCCGGGCGCCACGATCTCCGGTTCGCCCTGCGTCCTGTCCAGCGTCTGTGACGGTATTCGAATGGGGCGCACGAATCTGCGAACCACCTTCACTTCGGACATAAGTTTCACGGTGTGAATGAGCTCTCTGGTAGTGGATTCATATCCGGGATTACCGATACCGGCCGGGCGTGGCACGACGGCCAATGCTCCGGCCTCGATGGCCTGGAAGGTGATTGCAACCTCCGCTGTATCAAGGATTGCGCTCACAATGACTATGGGCGTCGGATTCGTTTCCATGATTCGTCTGGTTGCATCAAGCCCGTTCATGCCCGGCATGTGTATGTCCATTGTGATGACGTCGGGTTTCATCCGCGCTACCGCACCGATCGCCTCCTCCCCGCTTCCGGCCGTGCCCACTACTTCCAGATCCGGATCGGATGAGAGAATATGAATAAGGAACTCCCGGGCAACGGGCGAGTCTTCGACGATCAGCACTCGAATCATGAACTCTCTCCCTACACCAACCGGTTGACAACCTCGAGAAGGTTGCTCTGTTCGAAGCTGCTCTTCACGATGTAGGCGTTTGCTCCCACGTCGATCCCCCGTTCACGGTCCTGACGCGATTCGAGCGCCGTAACGAGCACAACCGGCAACTCGGAGAGCCGCTTGTCCGCCCGAATCTTCGCCGTAAACTCGAAACCGTTCATTCGCGGCATGTCGACATCCGACACCACAAGAACAAACGGTTTCTCCCGGGCCGTCGCGTATCCTTCGACGCCGTCGACTGCGGTGGTCACGTCGAATCCGGCTCCTTCGAGTATGTTCTTGATCAACGTTCTCGCGGTGATCGAATCCTCCACCACGAGAATCGATCTTCGCTTTACGGCGTCTGCCTCCGGTTCCTCCTCCGTCAGGGGGATGGAATCGGCGGCACTGATGGCAGATATCATCAGGTCGGGGACATTGAGAACCGGAACTAACTCGCCGGTACCCAGGAGCGCCGCGCCGCCTATGTTCCAGACTCGTTTCAGCTGGGGTCCCAATCCCTTTACCAGCACCTCTTGATCGGCCAGAATCTCGTCGACCGCAAAAGCCATGCGACGATCGTTCGCACTCAATATGACGACCGAAAAGCTATCCCCGGACTTCTCCGTAGAGCGCATGTGCGAAAGCCGGAGCACCTCCCCGAGCCAGACAACCGAGACCGCGACTCCGGCAAGCGATATCGTCTTCCTGTTCGCAACACTTTGCAGCTCCGCGGTACGGAAGGACGCAACCCGTTCGACGTAACCGGTGGGCAGCACGAACTTTCGTTCGCCAACGCGAACAAGCAGCCCCCTGAACGTGCTCAGCGTGAGCGGAAGGACCAGATGAAACGTTGTCCCGGCGCCGGGTTGCGTCTCCACACTCACGGTTCCTCCGAGGCTCTCGACCTTCTCCCGCACGATGGCCAGTCCAAGGCCCCTTCCGGAAATGTCGGTAATGAGAGGACTGGTGGAAATCCCGGATTGAAATATCAGCGTAAGCGCATCTTCGGAGGGGATGATTCCCTGTTTCGCCGCCGCTGCCTTGACCCGCAGAACGTCGATCCCGGCACCGTCGTCGGAGACATCAATATCAACCTTGCTGCTGCTCCTTCGCTGAACTGAAATGGTGACGGTTCCATGCGGCGATTTTCCACTGTTCCTGCGTTCATCGGGAGTCTCGACGCCATGATCGATGCAATTGCGGAGCAGATGGATCAACGGATCCTTCATTTCCTGCAGAAGCCGGCGATCAATTTCTATGTCGGTTCCCCGCAGGACGAGCTCGATCTCCTTTCCCTGTTCCCGCGACAGGTCGCGCACGGTCTTCGGCACAATGTCGGTCAGATAGGAAAAAGGCAGCATCAGCGTCAGCCGGGTACTATCCAACAGTACGTCTACACAGGCGCTCAAGGCCTTCCCGTCCGATTCCGCCGAACGTGCAATGTGAGCTATCCTGTCTTCGACCGAGGTCATCGCCGATTCGTTCATGTCGGCAAACTCGACGAAGCGTACGATCCCATCGGTTTCACCCTTGCCCGCTGATCGGCGAAAAGTATTTATCAACGGCCGAACCTCAGCCCAGCGCCGCTTCCATCCGGCAACTTCGATCAGAAGCTCTCGCAATTCGATCGACCGTTGGCCAGCGCCGAGCCGAATCGGCAACAACTCCTCCGCCTGTCGGTGGAGTGCTTCGAGCCGTTTCATCGAAACCCGGATGGTCTCGGCGGCGACCGTTCTCTCGGGCGCGGCGGCATCGGTTGAGGTTTCGCTTTCGCTCGCGTTGGCGCCGCTATGCCTGTCGGAAACGGTAGGCCCCGTATGGTCGACTTTCCCGTCAAGAAGCGCCGCGAGCCGCCTCTTCGTGTCGGTGTGGTCGGTTTTCGTGCTACCGCCATCCAACGAGGCGGCCAGCACCTGGTCGATGCTATCTACCGCTGCATGGAGCACGTCCAGCGTAGGCGCCGTCACGGGTATCTTTTCCTGTTTCATGGCAGCCATCACACTTTCGAGAGACTGACAGAGAGCTTCGACATCGAGAAAATTGACCGAACGGGCCGCACCTTTCAGGCTGTGAGTTTCCCGAAAAATTGTTTCGACAATCGGTTCCCGGGTTTCGGCATCTGGAGCCTGCTCGAGCGCGACGAGCCCTGCCGAGAGAGCCTGCAGATGCTCTTTGGCCTCGACACGAAAGGTCTCGAGGAGTCGTTTTAGAAAATCGTCCTCTCTCTTTTCCGGAGTCACGACTCCACCTCTTGCCTCGAATCACCGACGAGGACACGCTCATCGGAAAGCATCCTGGACAGATCGAGCACCGCCACGCCGTCCGGCGTCACACCCAGGAGCAGATCACGGCGAATGCCGGTGAGAGTCGGCGGCGACTCTTGAATTGCAGCAAACGGAATGGTCAATATGCCGCTTACGCCGTTCGCAAGAAGACCAAACTCCATCGTTCCGTCGCCGACGATAATGACCCGATCCGTGTCCGTCAGACCGCGTTCCGGCAGCCCGAATAGTTTGCCAAGGTCTATAACCGACACGATCCTGCCGCGAAGATTCATAATGCCGAGCACGAAATCCGGTAGCCCCGGCAGCGGTGTGAGCTGAATCAAACCACAAACCTCGTTCACAAGACGCGGGTCCAGGCCGTACTTCTCACCGGAAAGCTGGAACGCCAGGAGGTCTAGGAACTCGGCTGCCGGCCGCGCTTCGTCCGGTTTTTTCGCCAGTAAAACCGCCCGTTCCTTGAGGATCGTGCGCGCCGCCTCAGCCCCGGAAGTTTTTGGGCGTCCGAGGCTCGCAGTAAGACCTTCCATTCGACTTCGAATGGCATTCCAGTCAATCGGTCCGATTTTCCCCATACTCCTTCCTAAACCCGATATTGCTCGACTGCGTGCTGGAGCTTTGTGCCCAGGTCGCGCAGCACTTGTGCGGCGACTTCGGTCTGTCGAGCGCTCTCGACATTCTGTGAGCTCGCGGCCCTTATGCTCTCCATTGCCAACGCAACCTGATCGATCCCCACCACCTGCTCTTGACTCGAGGCCGCGATCTGGGTCGCCTCCTCCGCCGCTTCCTGAATGCTTTCAGCAAGCAGACGTATCGCCTTTTCGACCTCGACCGACTGCGTTACCCCGGCCTCTACAACCTTGGTACCCTGTTCGGTGGCCATCACTGCACCGCCGGTCGCCTTCTGCACGTCACCCAGGATCCGTCTCACCTGCATGGTTGCCTGCCGGGATTGATCTGCAAGACTTCTGACCTCCCGCGCCACTACTGCAAATCCCTTGCCCTGGTCGCCCGCTTCCGCCGCCTCGATTCCGGCATTGACCGAAAGCAGATTCGACTGCTCCGCAAGATCGCTCACCGTTGAGATGATCTCGCCTATCGCCTTGCCCTGCTCGCCGAGGCGTACAATGCTCCCGGCGATGGATAGCATCTGTGCCCGAATCCGGGACATTCCCTCCATGGTCTCGTCGACCGACTTTCTGCCGGCGCGCGAAAACTGGACCGCCCTGTGCGCACCCTCGGAGACATGCGTCGCCCTCAGGTTCGCAACCTGGGCAGTCTGTTTCACCTCTTCCACCGCGGCAGTCGTTTCGGTGACACCTGCGGCTGTCTGGTCCGCGGCGGCCGCTACCTGGGTCGTTGCGAGAATGATCCTGCCAACCGAAGAGACGAGAACGCCAACCGCCTCCTTCACATTGAGAGTCAACCGTTGAAGTCCGCCCACCATCTGGACCAGGGCGTTCCCGAGAACGTCGTCCTCCGATCGCGGTATGATCTTTACCGTCAGGTTACCGGTGGCAATCTCCTGGGCCGTTGCAGCCATCTGCCTGAGATAGAGACTCATTGCGTGGAATCCATCGGTAAGAATGCCTATTTCGTCTCTGCGTCGAACCGATGGGAGCTCCGCCGTGATGTCCCCCTCTGCGAGCTGCCGCGCGACACCGGTCATGAGACCGATTGGCCTCGAAATGTTTCGCGTGATGAGCAGGGCCACGATCGCGAGCAACAGCAGGGCGACCGGGATACCGAATACGATAATCGAAACCATCGACGCGGCGTTTGACTTCGCCGCGGTGTCCCGCACCTTCATCAGTTGGTCTTCTGCACTCTTCATCCCGTCAACCGCCGCCCGGACCTTGTCCATCATCACTTTGCCGGTCCCGGTGGCAATCTGCTGCTGCGAGGCTGAGAAGCCGAGCGCATCCTGAATACCGATTGTTCCGCGGTTCCATTCAATTTTGGTGGCGATGAGACCGTCCAACGCCTGGAGCCGCGTGAGTTGATCCGGGTTATCTGATACCAACGTACGGAGATTCGCGATTTGCCGATCAATGTCCGACGTTCCACTGGTGAACGGCTCGAGAAAGGTCTTCTGGCCGGTGATGACATATCCGCGCTGTCCGGTCTCGGCGTCCGTCAGCGCCTGCATAACCGCATCGAGCTCTCCCAGAACCTGGTAGGTGTGCGCGACGCGTTCAGCCGATCTGATCAGATTGGTCGCTGTAAAATAGGAGAGAATCCCGAGCGCTACCAGGATAGCTATCGCGAGCGCAAATCCGCCGGCTATCTTCGTTCCGATTGTCAATCTCACTTTTCTAACTTCCTTGGCCGGGCTGCGTTCCAGCAGTCGCAGCACGTATGATCTCGATAAGGCGCCCGGCGGTGAGCCCTTCGGATTCGGGCAGCAGTTCTTCCGGCGTGTATGCGTTCAGAAGCGAGAGCGCAACGCGAAAATGGACGGCAGAACGCTTTTGCATTTCGAGGCGACGCTGAAGATTCGCCAGGGCGAAATGGGCGACTACCAGCGTGTCGTCGAGATAGAGAGCCTGCTCGAAGGATGTAACCGCCGCCGCTGAATCTCCCAACTCGTCCTGCACCATCGCGCGAAGGTACCGATACACAGGATTCAACCTGGCAGAATCGACGGCCCGGTCACTCCAGATGAGCGCTTCCTTTAGCCTGCCTGCGTCGGCACATATTCGCGAGAGCAGAGCCGATACCGCAGGTTGAAGCGGTTTGTCTTCTGCAAGATCGCGTGCGATCTTCTCGGCATCATGCCATCCGCCGGCCCGGTAAAGGGATTCGGCCTCCTGGATATTGCGGATCATCTTCTTCGGCAGATCAGCGACTTCCGGTATCGTGAATGAATCCGGCAATGTAGTGTCACCCTCCGGGAGAACGGATACCGGGAGAATCGACGGCTCGATGCCTGCGCAGGGCACCCAGCGTTCGACGTGAGCCGATGGCGCCTGGGAATCAGGTTGCCGTTTTGACTCCTTGCGGTAGAAAATGACTCCCGGGAAATAGGTCGGAACGAAATGCGCAAAAAGTGTCTGCGATGTCTCACTCGGGCCGACGAGGAGCCAGCCATTTTTGTATATCGTCCGATACAGGCGTTCGGCCACTTTCTGCAATAGCTCCGGAACGAAGTACATTAGGACGTTCCGGCAAAAAACCACATCCATCGCGTTTGTCTGATTTATGATCGAAGGATAGACGTCTTCGACAAGATTCAAATAGGAGAAAGTGACGAGCTTTTTGATTTCGTCGCTGATCTTCCATTTGCCCGCGGCGGTCTTCGTGAAATAGCGCCGACGAATCCAGTCAGGCGTATCACGAAAAGACCATTCACCGTACTCCCCCTCGACCGCCCGCTTCAAAGCACGCGGGTTGATGTCCGTCGCAAGAATGGTGATGTTCCAGTCGGAAATATTGGGGAGGAGACGGCTCAACAGGATCGCGACGGAATAGGGCTCTTCGCCGCTACAGCATCCGGCGCTCCAGACTCGAAGTCGCATGTTTGTGTTCTGTCGAAGACGAATCAGCTCAGGGAGCACCTCATTCTCCAGAACCTCGAAGCTTCTCTTCTCGCGAAAGAAATAGGTTTCTCCAACCGTCAGATTCGCCGCGAGTGTCTCCGCCTGACTTCTGGAAAACGAAGTCGAAGCAAGCCAGAGCGCGCACTCGGTCGCGTTCGCCAGCCCGAGGTCCCGGGCCGCGGCGGCAATTCCTCGCTCGAGGTCCGGCCAGCGTTTTTCCGGAAAATGCAGCCCCAGTTTTTCCGAGACAAGTGAACTGAGCCGAGAAAGCACCGTATCTGTCAGAGGCTCAACCATTGTTTTCGACAGCCCCCATCGCTGTATCAAGCATCCTGTTCTCCTCGAGCGAGAGACAGCGGTCCAGATCGTGTATCAGGAGAAGCCCCCCCGCGACCTGCACTACTCCATCGATCTGCTCGAGTCCGGAAGCGATAGTGTCGGCGGCGCTGATGTCCGCTTTCGGAACCTCGACCACACCGTTCACCGCGTCTACCACGAGCACCAGAAGTATCTCGCCCTTCCCATGAGAATCTGTCCGTTGGGTTCGGGCGATGATGAATTTGTCCGCCGGGACCATCTCGCGGTCGGGCAAGTTGAATCTCCGGCGGAGACTGACAACGGGGACCACCCGGCCGTGGAAATCAACAACGCCTGCAACGATGTCAGGCGCCTTCGGGAGCGGAGTCACCTCGACGGCCGGCACGACGTTCACGACGATCGAAAAACGCAACGCATACCTGCTTCCGTCGATCTCGAACTCGAGAAGACGTTGCAGACTTTTCATGCTGTTTGCCCAATGAACAGTGATTGCAGAAGCGGCGCAAGCCTGTCCAGAAAATCGGACTTTGAAAGAAACCCGTCGGCGCCGGCAGATGTCGCAGCTATTCCATACTCAGAGTTCGTGTGGACGGAAACTACGACGACGCGAATCTTGGGCGACGCCTTCTTGATCAATTTCGTGGCGGCTAGCCCTCCGATACCCGGCATTGCGAGGTCCATCAGGACAAGATCCGGGTTCAGCTCACGTGCCATCGTGACCGCCTGTTCACCGCATCGAGCGTATCCGACTGGAACGAAATCGAGCCCGGGAACATCAGGTAGGGAGCGCATGACAGATTGCAGAAAGGCCTCGTTGTCGTCGACGAAAAGAACGGTGATCGTGTTCATGGTTGCATTTTCCACCCGGAGGTCTGCTTCCGGAGACAGGCCTTCCCATTAAACTTACCTCCCGAGGCGCTCGCCCGCAGTATGGAGAACCCCTGAGAAGAGCAGGGAACATACCTGAGCTGCGGGAAATTCGGGCTATTTGTCCGATGAAGCGAGGCCCGTCCGAATTGCGAATCGGACCAGACCGGCGACGTCGTGGATATTCAGGCGGTTCATGAGATGGGTTCTGTGAGTGTCGATGGTCTTTACACTCACTTTGAGAATAGAGGATATTCCCTTCGTCGTATGACCTTCAGCGATGAGTTGAAGGACCTCGCGCTCGCGTGGTGTCAATAAATCGGACATGCCCGGATTCCCGGGAAAAAGCACTTCGTACTGGTCGATTAGTAGAGAAGAGACCTGTGGCGAGAGGTATTTCTCTCCGCGGTGAACGGCTCGGAGCGCGACCTCGAGTTCGGAGACGGCGGCATCTTTGAGTACGTAGCCTTTGACGCCGATCTGGATTGCTTTGATTACATACTCCGCGGATGAGTGCATGGAAAGCAGAATGATCCGGCATTCGGGATAGAGTTTGGCAATGCGCCCGGCAGCCTCGAGACCGTTCAGACCGGCCATTGCAATGTCCATGAGCAGAATATCCGGGCGGTACTCGGCTGCGAGCGCTACCGCCGCGCGCCCGTCGCCTGCTTCGGCAACGACCCCGATTCCGTCCATCGAGTCTATCAGAGATCTCAGTCCCGCGCGGACAAGCGCATGGTCGTCCGCGAGCGCTACTCGAATCGGTCCCATACCATGCTCCGCGTCAGCTTTGCGGACGGTTCCGGTCGTCGTTCCGCAACGGCAGCCGGACGGTCACCGTGGTCCCTTCGCCCGGCCTGGAAGTGATTTCTGCCGTGCCTCCTGCGAGCGCGGCTCTCTCCTGCATGCCGATAAGACCGAACGATCGGCCGCCGGCTGCATCGGATAGTGCAGCGTCGACTTCAAAGCCGACACCGTCGTCGTTGATGCTCAAAACAAGCTGCTGCTTCTGGATTCGCAGCGATACCGTGATTTTGCTGGCGGACGCGTGGCGGGCAGCATTTGTAAGCGCCTCCTGAGTGACTCTGTAGCACACAACCTCTATATCGGAATGAAACCGTCCCGAGACCCCCTGGACTCGAAGCCGAATGGCGAAACCGAATCGCGCGGAGAGAGTCTCCGCCTGCCAGCGGAGAGTCGGCACGAGTCCCAGGTCATCCAGCATCGAAGGCCGCAGACCCAAGGAAAGATTTCGCAGCTGTTCGAGACATCGGTCGATCGTGGTGAGGCTCCGGTCGACACGCATTGCTGTCTCGCCGGCGAGCGGATCGCGCCGGATCACCTGGAGATCGATCTTCGTCGCTGTCAACAGCTGACCGATCTCGTCATGGAGCTCCCGGGCAATAGCCTTGCGTTCGTTCTCCTGCGCTTCGAGCAGCCGATGCGAGAGGTTGCGAAGCCGGGCCTGCGCGAGTCCCACGGCAGCCGGATCGCTATTGGCCTTCGATATCTCGACTAATATTCCCCATACCACCGATCCATCATAAGTTGCGCTCGCGAGCACCCTCGCCTCAGACCCGGTTTTCGAACGCACGGCAGACTCGAAGGTGTTTGCCGCACCGTCACTCCTCAGGAGGTTTTTGAGACGTTCGCCGGTCCTCGAATTCTTGAATCGGTTATAGATATTCACCGAGGAAAGATCCTCGGGACTTTCGATTTCCAGAATCCGACGGCACAAATCATTTGCGAAGAGCATCCTTCCATCGAGAGTCGACTGATATACACCTACGGTTCCCGAATCCACGACGCTCCGGTATCGCTGCTCGGAACGTCTTGACGCCTCTTCTGTGCGCAACCGGTCGGCCGAATCGCAAATAGTCCCGAAAACGCCGATTACATCTCCTGATTCATTTCGAAGCGGAAGTCTCACTGTGTCAACGACGCGAGTTTCGCCTCCATACCAGCCGATTTCTCCAAGGACAGTGACCGGCGTTCCCGACAGCGCCTTGCGGTCATTCCGTTCCAAACCTGAGATCCCTTTGTCGGGCCTGCCGTTCACAAGTTCCGCGGGGAATCCGTTTTCCATGTCGGTCTTTCCGTAGAGCTCTTCAGACGATTTACCCAGACCCCGGGCATAGGTTTCATTGCAGAGAACAATCCGAAGCTCGGTATCTTTCACGTAGAGACTGTTGGGCGAGACCTCGAAAAGGTTCCGCAGCAGCGCGGAATTCGACCCCCATTCTGTACCGAGCGAATCTCCGTGATCCCGATTTGACGCTTCAAGTTCGGCTATCTGTTTCCGCGCAGAAGTCAATTCATCGAGAAGTTGTTTCCTGGTCGTGGTCCTGGCAGCCATTGATACATCGGCCCTATCATTAAATTATACAGCGATATTCAGAGGTATACCACGTTCCGATTGCGGCGCTTGCTTTGCGGACAAACAAGAACTATGTTTGAATAATCTCACCTGTCATTAATCATCGTGTAAGGCTTGATCAGGTTCGGAGGGTGGTCTCCGCACGGGGAACCGCCCGCCCTCGGAAAACGCCGGAAGGCGCAGTGAGCGCACCGGCATCCAGCGCATCCCTAACTTTTTGTTTGACTTGCATCGGCTCGCCGTGACTGCCTGCCAACATACTGATGACCTTCGCACGGATGAGAGGAGAGGCTGATGAAACTGTTTACCAGGTTGCTGATCGGGGGTGCGGCTGCACTAATCGCTACGGCAGCGTTTGTTTCCTGCACACAACAGGGGACCATCAAGATTGGCGTGATCTCACCGCTTTCGGGCACCGGCTCCGTCTACGCGGATCTCAGAGACGGGCTTCAACTAGCCGCCGACGAGGTCAACGCGCGCGGCGGGGTGAACAAAAAGAAAATCAAGCTCATCGTCGAGGATGACCATGGCAAGGCGGACGAAGCGGTCGCCGCCTTCGAGAAGATCGAAGCCCGCGACCGGCCGCTGTTCTTCGTATCCGTTCTCAGCTCTCTGTCTGTTCCGATCGCCCCGCTTGCTGCACGGGAAAAGGTGATTCTATTCGCCCTCGTGACCGCCTCCCCCGAAATAACGGTAGGAAACGAGTGGGTCTATCGTTTCTACTCGGGTGCGGAAGAGGAGGCCGACGCTGTCGCCACGATCATCGCGAACCTGCGGGTGAAAAAACTTGGCGTGCTCTATGTCGACGACAGTTACGGCGGACCGATCTACGAGCTCACCAAGCAACGGTTTACCCATGTCGGCCGCACGATCATAGGTATCCCGTTCGACACAAAGACGACCGACTTCCGGCCGCAGATCAAAAAGCTGATGGATACGTCGGCGATAGACGTCATCGCGCTCGCCGCCCACTACCCTTTGATCCTCTCCCAGCTCAAGGAGGCGGGTTACACCGGCGCCATCATCTGCGGGTCCGGCGCTTCGCTCCCGTCGGTCACCGGGCTCGAGGCGGCTCAAGGTGCCTACGTCGCAACCTCGATCATCTACAATCCCTCCTATATGTTCGCCCGTAACGCACGACTGCAATTCGAAGATCGTTTCAAGAGACCATTTACCCAGTACGCCGCCAACGGCTACGACCTCATCAAGCTTGTGGCCGGGCTGATCGAAAACCATGAAGTAAGCCGGGAGAGTCTGAAGACGCTGCTCGAGGGCGGCCTGATGTACTCAGGAGTCTTTGGTTCGCTCTCGCTGCGCCCCGGCGAGCAGAGTATTGCGTTTCCACTATTCCCCGGGCAAATCGTCAACAAGAGCATCAAGTACCAGTAGAGAGGATGAAGGAGCTATTCGATGAATCGATTGACAGTCAAACTGATCGGAGGCTACGCGATCATCGTTCTTCTCATGGTCGCTCTTTCGGTTTATACGGTCGTGGTAAGCCAGTCCGCAATGGAGAACGCAATAGGAAAGAGCTCGATATTCCTTGCGGACAACATGCTCAACACCTTCGACAGAAGTGTGGGGCTTTCGATAAACGAACTGCGACTCTTTCTTTTGAGAAATCCAGTGCAGGCGTTCGTCGCAGGGTCCAATGCCTCTTTTGAGGCAGACGGAGATCCCCGAGCGCTCGCGGCGGAACGCCAGAAAGTGTGGGCCGCGCCGGGCGGAGATGCACAACTTCTCACGTCAATCCTCAAAAACGAAATCGCGTCTACCTTTTCGAGCGACCTGATTGACTACTACCAGCGCGTGTTCGGTTACCGAAGCTACCTGAGTTTCGAGCTGACCAACAAGTACGGTGCTGTAGTCGCAGCGACGGTCAAACCGGACGCCTACGCCGAGGAGGGAACCACCTGGTGGAAAGGCGCTGCGGCAAACGGCACCTTTCTGGGAAATATGGATCTGAGTACGGAGGCGGGAACGACAGGACTCACCGTGGCGGTTGCGATGACCGATCCAGGCGGCGACTTCATTGGAACCTTGAAAACGGTGCTCGCTGCCGATGACCTGATTCGGTCGAGTCTCTTGAGCTCCACCCGCTACGCGACTACGGAATTGCGGCTTTCCCGGGGGACCGAGAAGCTGCTCTTTTCGACGCAGACTTTCCAGTTTGGCGAAGACCTGACAGAGAGCTCACTCTACAAACAGGTCCGGAACGGAAGCGGCTACTTCAAAGCGGTCGAGGGAGGGCGCCCGATGTTCTTCGCTTACGACACGACGAAGAACTTTAGCCGGATCGGCCAGAAGAACTGGGTTCTTCTCATCGGTGTCGACAGCGTAGAGGTGCTCGGACCCATCTTCGCACTACGGAATCAGATCGCACTTGCCTCGCTGATCCTTGTGATACTCAGCATTCTAGCCGCTTATCTGATCTCCCGGTCGATCGTCAGACCGATTCGTGAGGTCCGCTTTGCGGCAGCCGAGATCGCCGTGGGGAATCTCACCCGTGACCTTGTGGTTAGGTCGAAAGACGAGATCGGGTCACTCATGCAATCCTTCGTCAAGATGAAAGAGGCGCTCGCTGAGGTCGGCAGCCTCGCGGAGCGGATTGCCGAGGGAGACCTGACGGTAGAGCTTCACGAACGTTCCGAGCAGGACACGATCTCCCGGGCGCTCATGGACATGCGCAAGAGCCTTCGCGATCAGATGGGTGACATCGCCAACGCCGCAAACATACTGGCCTCATCGGCCAGTCAGATATTCGTCACCACCAAGGAGACGGCGGCCGCAGCGGCACAGATGGCGGGAGCCGTAAGCGAGACCACAACAACTATCGAAGAGGTAAAGCAAACCTCTCACCTTTCGAATCAGAAAGCCGAACGGGTCGCCGCCGGTGCCCAGGAGTCGGTAGGAGTTTCCCGCACCGGTCGTGAATCGGTCACAAAGGCGCTCGCGCTGATGCAGGAAATCCAGGACCGCATTGCCTATATCGCCGAAAGCTCGGTCCAGCTCGGTGAGGAGAGCCAGACTATCGAGGAAATCATCGTGATGGTGAACGGACTCTCCGATCAATCGAACCTGCTGGCGGTCAACGCCGCGATCGAAGCGGCCAAAGCCGGTGAGCAGGGGAAGGGATTCACTGTCGTGGCACAGGAAATAAAGAATCTGGCCGAACAGTCCAAGCGAGCCACAGTCCAGGTACGGTCGATCCTTTCGGACATTCAGAAGTCCACCGCAGCCGTCGTAATGGCCGCCGAACAGGGCGGCAAGTCGGTCGACGAGGGCATCGTGCAGTTTCGGGAAGCCGGAGAAACTATCGGTCGTCTGACCACCACCGTGGAATCCGCAGCGGAGGCAGCGTCCCAGATTGCCGCATCGAGCCATCAGCAGCTTGTCGGAATGGACCAGGTGGCGACCGCGATGGAAAGCATCCGGCTGGCGATAAGTCAGAGCGTGGAGGGGGCCAATCAAATGGAATCGGGCGCCAGAAACCTGAACGATCTGGGTCAGACACTCAAAGAGCTGGTAGCCCGCTACCGCGTGCAATGATGCGCCGCCGTTCCGCGCCGCTCACAGGAGGGAACGAACATGATGCTTGGATTCGCTAAAGTCTGGCACCGGCTGACCGACCCTCCACGCACCATGACGGATCCCGAACAGCGGCGCAGGATGCATCTCCTGCTTTCGATCCTTACGATAATGTGGATCCCCATACTGCAGGGATTTCTCTCTCTGCCGTTTCGGATAGCCGGAACAGTCGATGTCGTTCAGAAACAGAACCTTTCGACGGTCTTCCCATTCATACTCCTTGGCGTAGCCGCAGCCACACTGTTCGCCACCATCCTCGCCCGAAAGGACCACTACTCATTCGGTGCACGGGCAATTGTGACGGCGACGTCTGCGATGGCATTTGTCGAGATCATGCTTACCAGCAACATACTCGTGGTCAACTTTCCGATAATTGCGGTCGTTCTGTGCAGCGTGTTGCTCTCTCCGCTGGACACCGTCGGAGCATACGCCATCACAATTGCCGGATGCCTGATTGTACCTGCCGTCACTCCGGGCATTTCCCTTTCCGACATGAACGATACCATCGTTTTGGCTACCATCGTTGGTGGTGTCAGCCTGGCGGCCTCAGTTGTTCACCGACGGGATCTGAAGCAGATTGAGGCACAAACCGCGGAGCTCGCGAGAAACAGCGATCGGATTCTGGGCGCGAAAAAAATGGAAGCAATTGCAAGACTCTCTTCCGGTCTCGCCCATGAGTTCAACAATATCATGACGGCGATCAGGGCGAACGCGCAGCTCATCGAAAGTATGTCCACTGGTAATGCCGGCGAGAGTGCAAAGCGCATCCACCTGTCCACGGTGCGCGCGGCACGTCTCACCGAAGGATTGCTCTCCTTCAGCGAGCAGCAGCTGCTCGAACCAACAACGGTAGACATCGACGAAGTGATGAAGAGCCACAAACAGAGACTCAAGGCGGCTGTACGGGAAAATGTCTCTGTCCACCTGCACCTTTCGGATGAGAAGAAGATCCTGAATATCGATGTCGAGCTCGTCTGCGAAGCAATTCAAGCGCTGGTCAGGAAAGCGCAGGAGAACATCCCCGGGCACGGAAGCATCACGATTCGGACGAAGATCGCCGACCTCTCGCTGGGAGACGAACTGCACTTGCCCGCAGGTGCATATTGCTCTGTGACAGTCAGCAACAGCGGGCCCGCGGCATCGAATGCCGGCGAAAACCGCGTATTCGAACCGTTCTTCACAACCGGAGAATTCGGGACCGGCGATCTGTACCTCGCGGCCGCATATGGTACTGTCCGACAGAGCGGTGGATCGGTCGAAATGAAGGTCGATCCTGAGTTTGGAGCCGCGTTCGTTGTCATGATTCCGCGGATTGTGACGGCGGCGTGACAGAGAGCTTGCGGCCGTTGCGTGCCGCGGACCGTACGTGCCGCGGACCGTACGTGCCGCGGGCCGTACGTGCCGCGGGCCGGGCGCAATTGACATCCACCCGGATTCTTGATATGTATGAGTCCCGGTACATGCATCGGGGCCGTGCGTTGTCGTGCGGCACGCGAAACACCCGCCCGGGTGGTGAAATTGGTAGACACGCCAGGTTCAGGGTCTGGTGCTCGTAAGGGCATGGGGGTTCAAGTCCCCCCTCGGGCATCCAAAAAAGCAATTATCGGCCAAAAAAGAGAAAGCTCCTTCGGACGAAGGGGCTTTTTTGTGTTCCAAGCGTGGTGGCACCAAAAAAAACGGGCGCCACTGCGGTGATTCAACGAAGATGAAGTACCGGGCACCCAACTAATAATCTTTAAAAGGAATGTTAATGACAGTATATCACATAGATTATTTATGTCAATAGAGGCGGCAGACCGCCAATCACCCCTGGCATCGGTCAGCTTTGCGTCGAAACTCGAAAGTGAGGAAAATATGCTGAAGGGACTGTTCATTCTGGATACCAAAGCCTATCGGAAAATCTACGGGCTCGAAGAGCGCGCCGAAATAGAAAAGCTCGTCGACATCTATTGTCCTCAACAGACCGCGGAGTCGATTCGCACAAAGCTCTCGATGCTTGCAGAGGCGCAGGTGATCTTCTCCGGATGGGGGGCGCCGGTGATGGATGAGAAATTCCTTGCGGCCGCGCCGAACTTGAAAGCCGTCTTTTACGGAGCAGGCACCATCCGAGGCTTCGTTACCGACCAGTTCTGGCGACGCGCCATCGTAGTCACCGCCGCGGCTGCGGCGAACGCAGTGCCCGTGTCCGAGTACACTCTCTCTGTCATACTGTTGAGCCTGAAAAGATTCTGGGCGCACGCGAGCGCAGTTCGGGCGGCCGCTGGATTTCCAAAGCCTCTTCCGGTCCCGGGCGCCTACCAGGCCACTATCGGTCTTGTCTCACTCGGTCTGATCGGCAGGCTGGTCCGGGATCGGCTGTTGCCGTTCGACCTCCGCGTAGTTGCCTACGATCCGCTCATCGCGGTCGAGGAAGCAAAGCGGCTGCGCGTGGACCTGCTGCCTCTCGAAGAGTTGTTCCGCACCGCGGATGTGATTTCACTTCACGCACCCTGGCTGCCCGCGACTGAAGGTATGATAACCGGAAGCCTCATCGCCGCGATGAAACAAAACGCGACAATCATCAATACCTCCCGTGGAGCGATTGTGCGAGAATCAGAAATGATAGAGGTCCTGAAAAAACGCGACGACCTCTACGCCGTGCTTGACGTCACAGACCCTGAGCCGCCGCTCCCCGATTCTCCGCTCTATCGTCTCCCCAACGTCGTTCTGACGCCCCACATCGCCGGTTCGATGGACGCAGAGTGCCGGCGCATGGGGCGTCTCATGGTCGAAGAGCTCCGCCGGTACGTCGCCGGAGACCCGCTCGAATGGGCGATTACGCAGGAGCGGGCGGCGGTGATGGCATAGTGCCTCCGAAGCGCATGCCCGGGTAGCTACCTTCTCATGGTCGGCACGTCGAGGATCCCTGCTGCGGCGTCCGCAAATGCATGGTCGGCTGGAAGCTCTCCGCCCGACCACAAGAGGCGGGCGCTCCAGTCGGCCGGGTTGCCGCTCCAGAATTCGTCCGCGGGCGGCAAGCCGAGCGGCAGAAGAGCCGCGCTGCACAGGTAGAGGCTTCCGGTGGAGATGTAGGTTTCAGCCACCGAACGCTGATGGCCGAAAAATCCAATTTGAAGCCAGCCGTCCGCGTCGAAAGTGCCCGGTGCCTCGATCATCTTTCGAATAACTGCCGTCATGCCGCACCGAACCTGCGCCGGACTCGTTCCGGCGGGAAGCTCGTGAAGGAGCGCCACCTGAGCAAGTGCGTGAAACGCGCCGAACCGGTAGGCTGCCGAGCGGCCGATGCAGGGGAACGTGCCGTCCGGCGCTATCATCCGCTCGAGAATTTCCGCATAACGTCTCGCCCGCTCGAGCACCGTCGCGTGAAGCGGGCCAAATCGACCATCGATCTGTTTCAAGGCGCCCAGCACGTCCAGGAGCATCGGGGTGATTACGTAGCTGTTGTAGTAGTCAAACCGGAAGAACTCTCCATCTCCGTATGTGCCATCACCCGCGTACCATCCGAGCATCAGCCGAAGGCAGCCTTCGAGGCGCTCCTCGAGCGTCGATTCACCCATCCTCAGGAGCGCCGTTTCCACCATCGCAGCGAACATTACCCAGTTGTTTCGGTTCGGCGTGTCGACCGCGCGCGAGGAGCGAAGCGCTTCGAGGATCTGCCGCTTCACGCGCGAACCGAGCGGCTCCCACAACACCGATGGCGCCCGCAGAATGGCCTGCGAGAGAAAGGCGGCGTCCACCAGAGGTTGCTGACCGTTGCAGAAGTTCATGAAGTCTGCGGACGCCGGATCGGTTGCCGCATCAAGGGATTCCCGCGCCAATCCGACAAGCCCGCGCTGCAGAGTCAACTCCGGTTCGCTCAGGCCGTGCGCACAGAGCCACGGCGCGATGCCGGCGAGCAGGCGGCCGAAGGCCTCGAGGTGCGTATAACCGCGGCGTTCCTCCGGATGGATCGCTTCGACAGGCATCGACAGCCGCAGCTGTCGATTCGCGAGCTTTTCGAGCACCGGGCGGGCGAGACTTTGCAGCACGGAGAGCCAGTAGTCCCGATCGGTAATCTCCGCCACCTGCGATCCGCCTCTACCGGGACCGGTAGTAATCCTGCAGCGTGAAGAACGCAAGCTTGCGCCGCTTTCTGTCGGCATCCACGAGGCCCTTTCGATTGAAGCCACGTTGAAATCGGTTCAGTCGGCGGGGGGACCGGAAGTCGAAGAGTATCCAGGGGGTGAGACCTGCAACGTACCGCGCCTTGGCTATTACTTCGATTTGTCTGCGGTAGACCTCGCGTTGTCGGTTCTCCGAGAATAGATCATCGACTGTTCCAAAGTTGCCGGCCAGCGCACCGGCGCCGAACTCGCTCACTATCACCGGCTTTCCGGGGCTGCTGTTCCGGAAGAAGGCAGCGAGATCTTCGAAGTTCCCTTCGTACCATCCGTAGTACTCGTTGAGCCCGATGACATCCAGATGTTCAGTCAGCCGGTCCGCGATGCGGTTTTCGGCCCGATTCCACAGGCAGGCAGCGGTAACAAGCCGCGTGCCGTCGAGCGTTTTAGCCCGCTCCGCGAGCCGGCGCATGAAGCTCAGCCGTTCATCGGTGTCGGGATTCTCGTTCCCGACCGACCAGAGAATGACGCTCGCCCGATTGATATCGCGGAGGATGAGCTCGCTCAGCTGGTTCTCGGCGTCCTTGAAAGTCTCAGTATTGCCGAACTCCACCGCCCAGTAGACGGGAATCTCCTCCCACAGAAGCAACCCCCGCTCGTCGGCGAGCCGGGCGGCAGTCTCAGAGTGCGGATAGTGCGCAAGGCGCACGAAGTTGCATCCGAGCTCCTGTGCGAGTTCGAACATGTTGAGGATTTCATCGCGCGTTACCGCCTTCCCGTTTGCCGGAGAATCCTCATGACAGGAGATACCCTTCAGATATATCGATTTTCCGTTGAGCAGGATCTGCTCGTCTTTGCGAATGATCTCCCGAAAGCCGACCCGGTCTCGCACGATGTCCCCACTCGCAAGGGCTACCTCCACGTCGTAGAGAACCGGTTTGCCGGGGCCCCAAAGCTCGGGTTGGGCTTCAAACTCCGCGGTCCCGCGTCCGTCCCGAAGCGGGATGAGGTGCTCCACGCCGAGCGCCGGAACTCGAAGCGTCGCGCTGCCGGCGCCGGAGGGACCGTCAATCTCCACCGACACCCGTACTTGCTTAAATCCGCTTCCCGGAACAAGCGCTGTAGACCAGCGTTTGATGAAGGTCTCCGGCACCCGAATGAGAGAAACGCTGCGGTAGAGGCCACCGTAGTTGAACCAGTCGGTATTATCCATCGGGATCCGGCTGCTCTTGCGTTGATTGTTGACGACGAGGATTACTCGATTATCGTCGGCCAGGGTATCGGTAACTTCGACGAAGAAAGGCGTCGAACCACCACGGTGCGTCCCAAGGAAGCGTCGATTGAGAAATACCACAGTCTCGTAGTTCGCCGCGCCTACCTTCAGAAAGACTCGCTCGCGCCCGCCGCCGGCATCCGAAGCTCCGGAACCCGACGATGTCCCGCGACGGCGGTAGCAGAATGTTCTGGTGTAGATGCCGGCACCTTCGTAGTTCAGATACTCGGGCGAGCTCATGTTCCAGCAGGAGGGGACATCTACCTCGAGCCAGTTTTCCCAGTCGTAGTCCAGCGGCCGCGGATTTCCGTGACCGTCTTCGCCTATTTCGGCAAACCAGCGGGCTCTCAGAAGCGTGTCGTACGGGTCAATGGAAAAGCGCCACGGTCCGTCAAGCGATTCCTCGCTCCTTCCGCTGTCGTTCAGGAGAGACTGCCAATCGATTGCCGAAGACCGATATTCGGATAAGTAGTCTACCTTGTGAATGTCGTGATCAAAATTCGACGGTTGTTGCGAAATCATCTTCGCTCCTGCATTATCCTTTTATTCCTGACGCGACAACGCCCTCGACGAAGTAGCGCTGCCCGACCAGAAACACAATAAGGACGGGTATGATGGAAATGAGGGCCGCGGCCATCTGGGGGCCGTACTCAATGTTGTACTGGCTGACGAAATCGGCCATGCCAAGCGGCAGGGTCTTGAGTGACACGCTCGTAAGATAGATGAGCGCAGTAAAGAAATCATTCCAGAAATAGCGAAACGAAAAGATGATGACTGTCACGATCACGGGGATCGACAGCGGCAGTACTATCTGCGAAAAGATCCGGTATTCCGAGGCGCCGTCGATTCTCGCGGCCTCGAGCAACGAGTCCGGTATGGTCAGGAAATACTGGCGGCAGAGAAAGACGCCGAACGCGGTAAAGGCGGAAACCAGCACGACCGCCGTGTGCGTATTGTAGAGCCCGAGGTTGCGAACGATGATGAACTGCGGAATGATGATCGACTGGATCGGAACCATGATCGACGCGATGTACAGAATGAACAGTGTGTCGCGAAAACGCCAGACAAGTTTCGAAAAAGCGTAGGCTCCCGTGGTCGCCGTGACAAATTGGAGAACGACGATCGAGGTTGTCACCTTGATGGAATTCCAGATGTAGAGCGGAAAATGCGCAGAAAGCTGGGCGAAGTTCGAGAGAACCGGGATCCGCGGTATGATAGTCATCGGATAGCTGAAAATCTCGTCCTGCCGTTTGAAGGAGGAAGAGGCTACGACCAGAAGCGGCCCGATAACCGCAACCGCAGCGAGAAGGAGAATCACATACATGATAATTCTCCCGGCAGGGATCGATGCGTGTTTGGCTCTATGCTGCGTCATAGCTCACCCACCCTCTTTGTGACCGGTACTGAATCGTCGTAACGACCAGGAGAAGAAGCAGAAGCACCGTAGCTTCGGCGGAGGCGTATCCCATGCGGAAGCTCATGAACGCATTGCGATAGATGTCGAAAACCAGTACCGTCGTGGATCCGTCGGGTCCCCCACCCTGTTGCCCGCCGGTCATGATGTAGACCAGATCGAACACCTGGAACCCCTTGATCACGGCCGTGGTAACGCAGAAGAAGGTGGTCGGCGTAAGCATCGGAATGGTAATGCTCAGAAGCTTCCGGAACAGTCCCGCCCCGTCGAGATCCGCACTCTCATAGAGGCTCGGATTGATCGACTGCAATCCGGCGAGAAAGAGCACCATGTAGTAACCGAACGACTGCCACACGGATACGAAGATTATCGTCCCGAGCGCCGTCTTCGTGCTGGTCAGCCAGGGTTGTCCGGCCATGCCGAGAGATTTCAGCAGCATGTTGACGGGCCCCTCGCCCGGATTCAGAACCAGCGCAAACGCGAGCCCGATCGCAATCGAAGAAAGAATGCTGGGGAGGAAGTAGAGACCGCGAAAAAAGGTTCGCGCCAGGACCTTTCCATTGAGCATGATTGCGAAGACAAAGGCCAGGGCCAGCTGGAAAAAAACCGAGAACACAACGAACCGCGCAGTAATCCACAGGGAGGACAGAAAGGCGGTGCTGCGAAAGGCAGAAAGGTAGTTCGCGATCCCGATCAGCCGGAAGGTTCGTCCCCCGGAATAGTTCGTGAAGGAGAGGCCGATCGTCGAAACAACCGGCAGCAGCACGAACACAAAGAATCCGACAAAGCTGGGGAGGAGGAAAGAAGCGACGACGAGCGCTTTTTTGATTGATCTGTGATCTGCCATCCGCCGATCTCCCAATTGGAGGCTGCGCAACCGGGCCCCGGCCGCGCAGATGCGCGGCCGGACCGTCATGCGAACATCAGTTCGTCGTGTTTATTATATCCTGCAGCTTGCTCTTCAGCGCCGCCATCACCTCGGCGTCGCTCATGTCGTTGAGTAGATACTGCTGCATCGTGCTGAGAATAGCCTGCTCGACCCGTGAACCGTAGCGGGTATAGTAGGGTGGAATGACAGGCACGTTTTCCGTGAAGTACTTCAGAGATTCATTATCCGGCAGTACACTTTTCAGGGCAGACACCACATCGGGTGTAATCATTCCCGGCAGAAAGCCGTTCTTTGCGACAATCGCGGAACCCTGAGCACCGCCCATCCAGCCGATGAAGTCGAAAGCGGCGTCCTTGAACTTCGAACCCGAGTAGATGTTGTTGAAAGTGGGCGCGCCAACTGAAGCATAGGTGGACTGATCGTCAGGAAGTCGCGTGACGCCCCAGTCGTCCCAGGTAAAGCCTTTCAGCAGATCCTTCTTCTTTCCGTCGAGCATGAAACCGGGAAACCATTCGCCTATCGGCAGCATGGCAACGTTCCCGTTGTAGAACGCCTGTGAGTAGTGCAGCTTTGTTGCTACGATGTCCACGTAGGGCATGATGGCTTTTTTCTGCTCCAGCTCTTTGCGCATCTTGAAGCTCTGAAGCACGGTGTCGTTGATATCGATCTTGCCGTCCGGCGTGATGAAACTGACGTTCGCCTGGATGGCCGGGAACATATTGACCTGTCCCCAGGTGTAGAAGAACGCTCCATACTTCTTACCGTCGCCGCTGGAAATCTTCTCCGCGACCTCCATGAATTTCTTCCACGTCCAATCGCCGCGCTGGACGTACTTGTCCGGCGTGTCGATTCCGGCGTCGGCGAACATCTTCTTGTTGTAGTAGATGTAGTAGCGCGCACCACGGAACGGGATCGCCAGGGTCTTGCCGTCGATTGTCACTGCGGCCTTGTAGTTGTCGAGGCCGGTTGTGTCGTATTTGTACTTCTTTATGAGACCGTCTAGCGGCTCGATGTAGCCGTTCTCATACTGCGCGAACATGTCGGTCTGCCGTTTCTCCATGAAGGCGTCCATATAGACGCCGCCGGCCAGCATGGTCGTCAGCTTGGTCTCGTAATCCGCAGACGTGACGATCTGGGGATCGACTTTGACCCTCGACTGTGAGTCGTTATACGCCTGGACCACATTGGCGTAGGTCGGATCCTGCCACATCACGAATTGGATCGACTGCGGGCCGGCGGCCGCCGTAGCCTCTTTCGCGCCCGAGGCGAACAGCGGAACTGTCGCCAATACCCCGAGTACCGCGATCAGAACAACCCCTCTCGAAAGGAAACGAAAACTCATTGTGAACCCCCTTCGATTTCGACTTACGACCTTCACCCGAAGCCAGGCTCGTCTGTCGGTCGTGCTTCCATTCTTCAGGGAGATTCCGGTTCCCGTATACTTCAAAATGCCGTGAAAGCTCCGAATTCGACGCCGTACGACTCCAAATTCCATCACATCATGATGATTCGGCGTTGATACTCCTGCGGTGTCCGACCGGTCTGCTTCTTGAAAAGGGTGAAAAAGTAGTTGTAGTTCCGGAATCCCACGCTGTAGGCAATCTCCTTTACCGGAAGACTGGACTCCTTGAGCAGCTCCATGCAGCGTTCGATTCGCAGTCGGGTGATGTAACTCGAGATCGAATCTCCGGTCGCGCTGCGGAAGGTTGCCCGGACGTAATTGACCGACAGCTTGAGCGTAGAGGCTATACTTTTCGTGCTCAGATCCGGATCGAACAGCATCTGTTCTATGACCTTTTTCACATCGGCGACAAAGGCGGAAAGACGCTGGGCGCTTCCGTCCACGGCTGTCGCCGCGAAGCGGCGAAACCAGTGCATCGCAAGCTCCTGCACATCGTTCCCTGTTTCGATCCACCTGACGTTCAGGACCAGCGTGCGATATTCTGCGAGCGCGCGCCCGTCCATCGTCCCCGCGTCGACAAAGACACGGCCCAGAACGTGAAGAACGTACTGGGAGAGAAACACGAAATCCGCGTACCGGAATGAACGCACGCCGTCGAGCAGCGACCCGATTGTCGCCTCTACGGCGGTCTCGTTCAACAATCGAGCCTGTTCAGCCAGACGCCGCAGTTCCTCCTCGGGAAGTGAGTAGGAGCTCTCTTCCATCGACTCTCCAGCCTGGGTAATGACCTGGCCGCGCCCCTCGCGGAATCTGTAGTGGACCGCCTCAGTTGCTCCGTCATATGCGCTCGGGAGCTCATCAGGATCACTCACCGGGTCGCTTACACCGACGGTGAACGTGGCTTCCGGCCGCGAGCTGACCGCATCGACGACTTCGCGAAGCCGACCGGTAAGGACAAACGGGTCTCCCCCGGTCGCCGTGAGCGCCGCGGCGATTGTCCCCTTTTCGATTTCGACCGTACAGAGTACCTCCGGAAGCTCGGCGAGGCGACGGGAGAGATCCCGGCACAACTCGAGCAGATGCGCACGCCGCGCTTCGTCCCGCAGGAACTCCATGCGGTCCACCACAAAGACAAGTATCCGCACCTCCCCGGATGCTGAGTCGAAGAGTGTTCTGCGCAATCGCGCCTGCTCGTCGTCGGAAACGGCCTGATCGAGCAGCACGCGACCGAAAACCCGCGCAAGAGTGAGTTCAGCCGACGCCCTCACGCGGGAGAGGTTGTCGAGGCGCTGGTGCAACAGCTCCATGGTCTCGGAGATCAGAGCGATGTCGTCCCGGTGGATCTCCGACGGACGGAGCTCGGAGAGACCGGCCTGAAGCTCGCGCGCCTGAATCATGAGCCGCTCGAACGGTTGGGAAACCTGCCGGCTTGCGGTGAGCGCCAGCGCAACCGACAGAGTAAGGAGGATCGAAAAGATTATGATGATTTCGTTTCGCCACCGCGCGATTCCGGCAAAAAGCAGGCGACTCGGCGTCGCGGAAACGAATGTCCAACCGGCGAGCGGCTCTCGATAGAAGGAGACGAGACTCGTGGATTTTCCATCCACGACGGTAAAAGAGCCGGATTCCCCCGGCGAGCGTACCACACGCTTCAAAAGCGGATCGCCCTCGGCGTCGGTACCGAATGCCGCGGGATTGTCGTCGGAGAGCAGCATCCCGGCGCTGTCGAGAATGGTCATCCGGGTGCCGTCTTCCTTGACTCGTCCGAGGAGCTGGCTGCGAACCGCGGCTTCGTCGACGTTTACCACGAGCGCACCCAGCAATCTGGTCCCCTTGTAGGGCCGACTGCCGAGAATAACGGTGAGCAGGTTCTTCCCCCCGTCCCGGCGCGGGATGAACCGATAGAGCCGGAAATCTGTTATTTGTCGAAAAATCCTCATGAGCACGGCATTGCGGGAATCGGTTGCGCTCACGAGGCCGTAGCGGGTGGAATACATCATTCCCTGCTGGCTGTTGTAGACCGCGATGGAATCAATCAACGGATTGGCGAGTTGGAACCGGTCGAGAAACTGCGTCGCGGTGAGAAGCTGCTGAACGGAAAACGTGCTCCCGTAGATGAGATTGTTCACCTCGGAGGTTTCGAAAACCTGTTCCGCTGCGGGGATGATCGAGGAGGCGAACATCGTGGAGAATGATGCGCCGGTTCTGCGCAGTTCCTGAAGCGTGCGGTCGGCCGCCATGTTACTGATCTGGTTGCGCATTACCAGATAAGAGGAGACTGCACCGAAGATGACCGCGACGGAGACAAGCGCAGTTACGTAAAAGAGAACGCGCTTTGTGTAGGAATTTGTCCACAAGTGCGAGACCGCGAAGCCCCGGCCGCCTATCTGCATACCATACCCTCTTCGCGTGGATCATTTGCCCGAACGTGCGCGACCAACTCAGTCTAGACGCGCTCCGAATCGTTGTCAACAAAATGGTTTGCCGATATCGATTCATTATGATAATTTATCTTATAAGCAAGTGCCATGCTCACAGAAATTGTGGTTTTGGCCCTGTTGAAACTGGGACCGAAACACGGATATGACATCCGGAAAAAGATCGATCTGCTGCTCAGCAGAAACCGGAAGATGAACACCAACCTCCTCTACCCGGCGCTTCACCGGCTCGAAAAGAGCGGTGCGGTCGAGCGGGAGGTGCATGAGCAGGAGGGGAGACCGGCTCGGCACACCTACCGCATTACCCCGGAAGGGGCGCTGCACTTTCGCAACCTCATCGTCAATTTCGGCGAGTCGGATGCGGCAAAAGACGAAGAGTTCATTGCTCGGGTAGCCTTCTTCGATTTCCTCGAAGAGAAAGAACGATGCGTCATTCTCGAACAACGCAGGGCGGCGCTGCAGCGCCGGTTGGCGGAAGCACGGACGAAGCGGGAGATCGTGGCGGAGGTGTTCAAATCGATCTGGGTCGAACGGATCATTCGTTGGAGAGAGTCTCGCATCTTCGACGAGCTCGCATGGATCGATCGGCTCGAAAAGCACGCGCTTGATTCGGCCGCTGCCTCGGCAGCATCAGCGTCAGACAAGAAGGATTGAAATTTATGAGTGATAGCTCCCAGACCGGAAGCCGCGCAGCTGCGCCGCCGAGGCCGCCTGCACCGGAAGAGGCTCGCGGACACGTCGCACATTGGCTCGTACCGGTCCTCGTGGCGCTCATCGGCGCGTTTATGGCAATACTGGACACCAGCATCGTAAACGTAGCCATTCCCACGATGATGAGCGTCTTCGGCGTGGACACCGCGTCGGTCCAGTGGGTAGCCACCGCCTACCTTCTCGCGCTCGGAGTGGTTGTCCCGTTTTCCGGTTGGCTTGGCGACCGGCTGGGATTCAAGAACCTGTACATCCTCTCGATGGCGGTATTCGTCGTTGGTTCGCTTATGTGCGCCGTCTCCTGGAGTCTGCAGATCCTCATTGTTGCGCGGGTGATACAGGCGCTGGGTGGCGGAATGATCATGCCGACAACTATGGCGATGGTATACCGGCTTGTGCCGCGCGACCGGATCGGCCGCGCCATGGGTATCTTCGGCATCGCGCTCCTGGTGGCGCCGGCACTGGGGCCAACGCTTGGCGGCTATCTGGTAGAGTACGTCGACTGGCGCTGGATATTCACCATAAACCTTCCGATCGGCGTAATCGGGATTCTCCTCTCATGGTCCTTTCTGCCGGAGTTTTCCAGCGCACATCCGGGAAGGCTGGATATCTCCGGATCTGTAACCTCGGCGGTTGCGCTGTTTTCGCTGCTTCTCGCGCTCAGCAAGGGATCGGATTGGGGCTGGGGAGCCGAACCAACCGTCATGCTCTTCTTCATCAGCTTCGTCGCCTTCGTGCTTTTCATCTACGTCGAGCTGACGTCCGAGAATCCGCTTCTCGAGCTTCGCGTATTCAAGTACCCGACGTTCACCTGGGCGAACCTGCTCATCGTAGTCTCAACAGTCGGTATGTATGCCGGGCTGTTCTACCTGCCCCTGTTTCTGCAGAACATCCGCGGCCTCGGAGCGCTCGAGACCGGGCTTCTCCTGATGCCGGGCGCGCTCGTATCAGGTATGATGATGCCGGTTATCGGCAGGCTCTACGACAAGGTGGGGCCGAGACCGCTTGTGATCATCGGTATATCGCTTCTGGCGCTCACTACCTACTTCTTTCATTTCCTCAGCGTGGAGACGGCAACTTCCACGGTGATCGTCTGGGTGATGCTGCGCGGGGTTGTCATGCCGCTTGCCAACATGCCGGCGCAGACTGCCGCGCTTGCCGACATCCCGGACGCGCTCGTTGGACGGGCTTCGGCGGTAACCAATATCATAGGCCGCGTTTCAGGGTCGTTCGGCATAGCAGTGCTCACCTCGATCCTCACTACGCGTCAGGCGGTGCATCGAGCCGACATCAGCTGGTCGCTCACCGGATCGAATCCGACACTTACGGCGACTCTGGCAAAACTTGGCGCGGCCTTCGGCGGGGGATCCCGCGGAAGAGGCGGCGCGG
>Ga0307375_10001278_pt1 | contig 27851 bp, 20 predicted proteins | sample TR1MG_FD_202531 | JGI IMG/M metagenome (GOLD analysis project Ga0307375, IMG submission 202531) | Soil microbial communities from Risofladan, Vaasa, Finland - TR-1 | ecosystem: Environmental > Terrestrial > Soil > Coastal area > Acid sulfate soil | place: Finland: Risofladan, Vaasa | collected...
ACGCTAGCGCCATCATTGCGAGCACTATTGACTCGATCACTCTGCCGTACCGATTGCTATCCAGTGGTCTCTCAATGCGCCAACACACCGATTCGCTCGTACCGACTTTGAACAACTTTGGCCTTGTTTCAACCGCTCTTCCCCTCCCACTCACTCCTTCGAATACTCTGTCGCATCAATTCTTTGGCTACGACATCTACTCCGATCCTGCGACGAGAACAGCAGAGGAGCGCATTGCTGCTTCAGGAAAGAGGATTCTGCCTCATGCTGGTTGGATGACTTCCATGATCCCATTCGCCCATGGTGAAAAAACCCACAACAACGATATGGAAGACACGGAAAGGGGCGTAGCACTGCCATGGAGCGAATCTGTGATCCTCAGAGGCGTACCTACCGAACTTGCACGAGATCCGTCAGACCCTGCTGAGTATCAGGCTCCAAGCATCCTCTACCAATACCTCAAGAGATACCCTTGTGCTTCACGGCTCTTTGCGGCTGAGAAAGAAGCGAGTGCCATCCCAATCGCGTACCCCAACTTCTTCGAGGAGAGGCTTTCCATCACTCGTAATGCCCCCACCTTGACTCACGTTCAAAATACACCGAGACTCGCCGATTTCTTCAGGTATCTGGCCATCGACGTGACGCCAGACATTGCACACAAGTACCCAACGCTCAACTACGATCGGGAGAAAATCCTGGCCTCGCGAGACTCTCTTCTGACGCTTCAGGAGGACTACTCCCAATAAGTTGAGTGATCTATGTCCGAACTTCACACTGAATCCGCTCCCATGCTGAACCCCCTCCAGCTGCATGTAGCACACCCTAGCTTCCCCTCAACCCTTGACTTGCTTGTACATCTTGTAAAGGAGCTCCTACTACACTTTCCATTGCCGATTAGAATGTAAACTTCGATAGACAATATCAGCACGATTCTGTATTCACACATTACAAGGAGTTCACGGTAAACAAGACGAAACGCATTGACGGAAAACTCGTGTGATTCAGAGCTTGGCAGCCGCCCTCTTCTTCGCAGCAGCAGCCTTCAACTTCTCCAGAACGTCAAATACCTCCTCGTGGTGCGGGACCTTGGACATGACTTGCATCCAGGTGACAACCGCCGGATACGCGGAAAAGTCAAAGTCCGTCAGCTCCAGTTGCTTGATCTCGGAATAGACTAACATGTCCGCAAACGTCATTTCATCTCCGGCCATAAACGCTTGCTTAACGAGGGTTCCATTGATGACCTTCAACGAGTGTTTGAGGACGTTCAGAAAGTGCTTGCGAACGTTCGCATCTGTGGGGATGTTTAGCGCTGGATTCATGAAATCGAACCAAAATATGCGAGAAGCTCCTTGACGCAAGTTGTTGTGATGATCGTCGAGAACAGCATCGACCTTGGCACGCTTCTGAAGATCCTTGGGGATCAGCTTTGAACTGCCGTATTTGTCTGACAGATATCTCACGATAGCACACGATTCTCCGATGCAAAACCCCTTGTCGTTAATGGCAGGAACTTTTCCTAAAGGATTACTGCAGGGCGCAAGTCAGAATTGTTCAAGAACAGGAGATAGAGGTGGGAATTTCCAGTGCTCCACAGTCTGATGCCAGAAAGGTGTTGAGAGCAGTAAATACAAGGCAAAGTGGTATAAAGAGCGTACATCTCCAAGAATTCAGGAGTTCTCTGCTCATTGTTGCGGAGCTGAATCAGCTTGACCTCGAAGTTTGGAATCGACTCGTTCAAGCAGTACCAGAGCACAGCACGACTGGGCTGGCTCAATTTGTCGATGAATAAGGTAGTCTTATCGCTTTTCAACTTGTTAGAAGCCATGATGGAGAGTACACTGCATATGGAAGGAGCTGGAGCAGGCCTCCATAATAGGAGAAATGCGCTTCAAAATGATGCCGGATAGGACCATCCCGGTGGCGCGATCGGGACCAATTCTCCATGTGTGAGGGTCCGCCACAAACTGGCGAAATTCAGTCAGTTTCATCAGGATGGCTCGTCTGTTCATTGGTAACCTTCCGAATGACGCCCGTGAGGAGGATGTTCGTCGTGTGTTTGGAGAGAAGGCGCAGATTCGCGATGTGACAATGAAGAGTGGCTATGCGTTTGTTGTACGTGGAAGTTGAGAATCGAGGTCGATTTCGTGGCTCCTTGGGGTCATTTTGCGATCGTTTTAGTTGCTATGTGTGGCATGTTCTTTGGAGATGTCTATTTTCAGGTGTTCTGTGAGGAGGAGACAACTTTGGAGCCTGTTGGAGACGTTCTCAATTCCCCTTCTGGAGCCAGGCCGCTTTTAGGCAATCCTTCGATCCCTTGGTCGATCTTTGTGAGATTGATAGTTGTGCGCGGTAGCGGTTATACGATTTATGGTGAGTACTGACTCGGAAATGCTGGACGAAATTCGGTATTGGACGAACGACTTGGCGTGTGTTTGCTGGTCGCTTTTTGGTCTCCTTTGCGAATGGAATCTCTTGTTTTGTGTTGTTTCCCCTGTGCTATGTTGGTTGGTGACTTAGGAATATAACGACGCCGATACTGCCGATAGCGTGCGCCGTGATTTGGACGGGTCGGATTTCGGTGGCAAGTCTATCCGTATTGACCGTGCGAAGCCGAAGCCCACTGGAGGAGACCGCGATCGTGATGACTTTCGTAGACGCGATGGCTATGGAGGAGGAGGAGGTGGCGGTGGTGGCTTCCGAGGAGGATATGAGGCGTCAGGAGGCTACGGAAGAGATGCGCCCTACGGAGCGCCCGCTGGCTCCCGCGATGACCGCCGTCCCCCTACCGACCGTTACGATGACCGCCGTGGTGGCTACAACGGTGGCTACGAAGAGCGCAGAGGTGGATATGACCGCTACGAAGAGCGCAGAGGCGGAGGCGGTGGCTACGATCGCTACGACGACCGCAGAGGCGGAGGCGGTGGCTACGATCGCCCCCCTCGCTACGACCGCCCTCCCCGCGATTCCCGTCACCCGTACGTCTCACCACTTGTTCATGGTCCCAGTTGGTCAACACCTCTCATCTCCTATCGATTCACACCCTTGAACACGTTGAACACTAACTTTGGTTGCCTCTCTCTCTCTCTTTGTTGGCTGTCTTCCCCACTGTGTGTCTGTGTATGTGTGCATGTCGCGCCCTTGCTTTCCATGTCTCTGAATCGACTGTCTTCTTCCCCATCGGATACCATGATATGATGATGTGTATGATGATGTGTGCATGTGTGCATTTGTGCTTGCGTGTACGTGCACCCAAAAAGACCCCCTCACAGCTCCGATTTCGGACTCCTCGTTGACGGGCTCCCCCCCGGAACCGACTGGAAGGACCTCAAGGACCACTTCCGCCCCATGGGCAACGTCTGCTACGTCACCTTCAGCAAATCCAAGCCCGATCAAGGCATTGTTCAGTTCGAGAACGAGGAGAGTCTGTTGAACGCCCTCAAGTCGGCAGATGGATCCAACTTCCGCGGCACGACGATCAGCGTTTCCCGCATGTCAGCCCACGCGGCCTCCTCCTCCGATGAGCCCCACAGATCCCCCAGCCCCCACCGTCCTCAGTCCCCCAACTAAACACAAACACACACACACACACTCTCTCACTGCCAACTTGGTTGGTGCAGAGGGACTCGGAGTCGACACCGACCTATCTTCAGCCTGCTTCGCTTTGGAGCAGCCAAAGAGCAATCGTCTGTACTAATGTAGCGAGTCACACCTCGACTTCTTCAGCAAGCTTGCTGTAAAGGACCGGATCTTGGGAAGAAGCTTCCTCCTCTTCTTCAGAACATGCGCGTTCCTGTTCAGTTCCTTTCCGGGGGAGGGTTGAGACTGCAGAGTGGCATTCATATCAAGGGCTTCTACTTTGATATCGATCTCTATATTGTACATGGGTCGGGTCTTGACGCGCGATTCACGTCTTTTCGATCTGAGACCTGAGCTCGTCAGTCTGCTGCGTTCTATGAATGGAAGACACCAGTCCGTACAACTCTTTGATGTGGTGATCTTCGATGCCATGTGTTTCGAGAGTATGATGTAATTGGTAGAGATACTCTGTGTTTGGACCACTCGGACCGAAGGAGCGCACAATCTGTGTTGCAATGTCCACCATTGGCGCAGGTCCTAGATAGTTGCCATTTTCAGTCGTAGCAGTATAGAGCAGCACATCAGTCAGCGCAGGCACTGAATCATTGGGATTGGAGTACACGTCGATGGAGGCGCGCGTGTAGCCTCCCTTCTCTCGGTAATCCAGGTAATCTAGAGTTTCTTGAACCTTTTCGGGCGCGATTTCATAGCACACACCCCATACTGTATCATGTGATGCCAAAGAACCATCATGAGACGAGACTATCTCCGAAGGATGGCTGTAATCGGCTTCCTCATGATGAATCAGCGTTACCACTCTTCCAGGCGCTCCAGGTACACCGCGATGGTCCGTTGAACCCTAATAAGCATTAACACGTTAGCTAGAGTCTCTTCGTCTGTAGTATTCCGAAAAGGAGGGTGGTTTGAAGGTGAAACGGGCAGAACTTCCACGCACTTGCCAGAATCGGCGTTTGTAGCCTTTAATGTAGCCAGTTTTCCTGTCATGCCGCAATCATGCATAGAAACAGTTAGTAGTAGTTGCAAACTGGGGTCTTAATCACGAATGAGGCCAGAATACGGACGTTTGGACGAAGTCGAATGCCGGACGCCAGACCAAGCTTCCGTAGCCGAATATCCACACAGATCGACCGTGTTCAGGATCTCGAGGAGTGGAATCTGTCTTCACTTCCTCCATGAATCAAATGAGAGGCGAAGCTGAGATATCAGGGCTAATGTCGAAGAAGGGGAGGCCGCGCGAAGAATGGCGCGACGCTGGCGTGCTCAAAGTCAGCCATCAGTGTTTTCCTCTCATAGCCAGCCATCAGTGTTTTCCTCCTTTTGTCTAGACTTTCCTTTGCGCAGTCGAATGTCTTTCGCGCGGAGATTGCGAAAGGAGGCTACCCAGCCGGTGGTCGGCGCCTCGTCGAGTTGGCCGATGATCTGCTCCAACAATCTCAAATCTTGGGCTCCCAGTGGAATCGCCAGCGCCTCGAATGCCATACCTAGCTTCATCAAGAAGTTTCCATCCTCCTCAGAGAGTAACCGAGCACGAGTCCCATTAGTCTTGCTATGGAGAGTGCGACGAATTCGGTGGCGGTCTGCATCAACTATCGACACAGACAAAGTCGCCTTTTCTACACCTCGACGAGCCGCTTCCGTCGTATCGAGCTTCTTTTTATTTAATCACCCTACACTTACAATAGTTGCCAGTTCAATTCGCTTCTCCTCCACTGCCTTCTGGACTGAAACGACTTCAAGCTGAGAAGACACAAAAATGTCGGTTGCATGGTCAGAAAGGGCCCAAGTTGATATTTTACAAGTGTAGTAGATACAAACAGCCTCTTCCAACTCGCTTTTGAAATCCTTGCTGTAATCCACGATGAAGACGAACGGGAAAACTGCTCCTGAGGCCGGATTTGGCGCGCTCCGGCGCGCACGGACGATCGGGTGTGCCGATTTTTCAGCTCGTCGGGCGCTCTAGATGAGGCGCCTACGACACTCCTACTTGTGCACTCCTTCCACTCATATCCGGTCTTCACGCGTAAACTTTGCATCTTCATCGAATTAGCCATCAACTATGGATGTGTCTGCTATTGAAGCCCCCAAATCCGACATGACTTTGGAAGAGTACATCGAACAGCTGTTTTCGCTGCAACAAGCCCATCTACGAAAGCATGTGGAGTCAAAATTGGATGTACGTACTACATAGATATCAACGTGTGACCATTTCTGATGAATGCCCCCGATATATGGTCAAGATCCTCAAGTTTTAGCCGAAACGGCTAGCCAACCACACCTTGCTGACTGTTCCCTCCTTTTACCGTCTTTCGCTCTCGCAGGCCTTTAAAGCTGCCACAGGAGAAGTGAGAATGCAACTCATGCAATCGGAAGAGGCGGAGCAAGTTGACGAGGTCCGAAGTGCTCGTCGAAGTGCTCGCCTTTCAAATCGTGGGCTCCACTGAGGTTCTTCTGCGTCCAGTCGGCTATTCCTATGTGTAAATCTGTACAAATACATGTCTAAACGTGATTCGCTTCTGAATGTCCAACCTAAACTTGACTTATCCACGACTCTTGCCATGGACAACTGTGCTCGTGGTCAGCCCGCTTTTCATATCCGAGGAAAGTTGGGTTTCAGGAGTGTATGCAGTATAGCATGGGGAGGGTCTATATTGAGGGGAATGAAGTACATCATCAGTTTCCAGGACATGGGTGGGGCGGTGGGCTGGGGTGAGGTTCATTCTCGCCCCTCTAGGTTCATAGTGCGCGTCGTATGTAGGTGTTGGGGATGACCAAGGATGATCGCGAATGTGGTGGATCCAAAAATGAGTGTGTTTAGGGAGTGAGACGGTAGGGGTCGCGAGGGAACATGGCGGATTTGCGGATGTTGTTGAGTCCGAGGTAGAGCATGACGACGCGGTCGAGTCCTACACCGCCGCCACCGTGGGGCGGTGCGCCGTAGCGGAAGGCGTTGATGTAGTCCTGCACGGAGGCGGGGTCTACGCCCTTCTCCTTGGCGCGTTCGATGAGGAGTTCAGGGTCGTGCACGCGCTGAGCGCCGGAGCACACCTCCTCGCCGCGGATGAAGAGATCGTACGCGTTCGCGTAGGTGCGGTCGTGGGGGTCGAGCATGGAGTAGAAGGGGCGGATGTGCGCGGGGAACTTGTCGACGATGTAGAAGTCGGTGCCGTACTTCTCGTAGACGGCGCGTCCGAGCGTGCGCTCCTTCTCAGCGTTCATGTCCTCCAGGTCTCCAATCGTGACGCCAGCGCCGCGCAAGAGAGCGATGGCTTCGGGCCACTCAAGGCGAAGCGTCTTCTCCAGGTACTTGAAGGGACGGAAGGGGTACTGCTGACGCACGGCTTCCAACTCGCGCGGGTAGCGCGTCTCGATGCCCTTGAAGATGTGCACGAACAGGTCGCCGAGGACCTCCAACACCTCGTGGTAATGCTCGTGGATTTGCATTTCCATATCGAGGCCGGTGAATTCCGTCATGTGGCGCGGACCATCGGAGAGCTCAGCACGGAAGACGGGACCGATCTCGTAGACGCGCTCGAAGTCGGCGGAGATGGCCATCTGCTTGTAGAATTGAGGAGATTGGGCGAGATAGGCCTTGCGGTCGAAGTACTTGACCTCAAACACCTCAGAACCGCCTTCGGAGGCAGTGGAGATGAGTTTGGGCGAGTGGATCTCGGTGAAGCCGCGAGAGTTCAAAAAGTCTCTGAAGAGGTTCACAACTGCGGATTGGATGGTGAAGATGGCTTGGTTCGCGACCGTGCGCAAATCGATGACGCGGTTGTTAAGGCGCGTGCTTTGGTCCACATCGGGGTGCTTGAGGGCGGAACCCTTGGCGGTCTCCAGGTCCTCGATATCCTTCTTAATGTCTGCCTGCTTGGCCGCGTCATCCTTCGCCTCATTCAGGCGCACCTTGGCGGCGGCGATCTTCTCCTCTAGGGCGGCGATTTCCTTGCGCTGCTCCTCCAACAACGGCAGCGGCACAGATGCATCCTGCACACGAAGAGGCAGCGTCTCGGAGGCGTTCGCGACGAGATACACGCGCTCCATCTTCAACTCCACATTCGACTGCGACGTCTGCGTCGGCTGGTCCACTTTAGACACCGTACCAAACACATCCACAATCGCCTCGGCACGCAACTTGGACACCCACTTCACCACATCGCGAGGCATCGACTCGGACTCCTCAATCAACGCCTGGACCGTCGCCCAACGCTGACGCAACACCACGAAGCACATCTTCGCACTAGACTTACGCACACGATGCACACGACCTCGCACCCACACCTTCTCACCATGTTTAGACTCATCCAAGTCCTCCACACGCGTATAGACGCGAGCCTTGCCCTGCTCGGGCTTCGCTTCCACCACTGGTCGCACACCACACAAAGCACTCAACGTAGAGATATCAACCTCACCAGTCGACGAACTAACAGCTCCAGTTGCCTTAGCAGCCTCAGCCTACTCACACAATCACAGCTGAAAGTTAGCTTCCGAAGACAGACACAATTTGGGCCTAGTAACCATCAAAACGCAAAGTAAAGAAACAGAGCAACACAACAACATAACACTCCATGCTAACTTCAAAGGAAAACCACTATAGAGGCACTCAGCAGCAGAAAACTCAAGTTGAAGATGAGATGGGACCATGCACCCGTTTTAGACAACGCACCTTCTTAGCCTCCTTCGCAGCCTTCTTCTTGAGCTTGTTAAGCTCACTACAAACAAAGAACAATAAAGGACGTGCAGCAAGTTAGGCAAGGAAGGCAGAAAGAGGAGCGTCGAGCGTCACGACCAGCAATCGATTCGTTGACGTACGTCTTTGAGAGCTTCTTCTCTCCCTCGGGTTGGTCAGCCATTGCTACTGAAGTTCCAAAGAATCCAAAGGGGGATGCGACTCCGGGGAAGGTCTCCAATGCAATGACCCACTCGTTGTTCCTCGTGTCGAGCAGCACGAGAGGCCGGCATATTGACGGCGGCCGCCGCGAGAAGCAGAGAAAATTCTCGGATGTTTGGGCACGGCGAATCAAGATAACAGCGACTCAACATGGCTGAATTTGCCTATATGTTGAGGTTCATCGTCATATCCCTACCCCCCAGGCATGTAAATGAGCAATATGAGATAGATAAGGATTGGGGTATATGTAACATACACAAAGATGAGCCCAAGTCGAAGGCAATGGTATGGAGATGCGAGGAATGGGCAGACGTTTTCGGTTCGGCCAACTCCCTTCCTTTGGAACACCCACTTTCCGTTCGCTGTGCAGTTTCGAAAGCACCTCTTCCTGGAAATGCAACAGGTACAGAGAGGAGTAATTTTGTCTATTGATGTGGTGGTGACGACGATGATGACGAAGAGGAGGGGTGTTGCGAGGGAGATTTCGGTGATCCCTCGAAGACAGCAGCGGCAGATGGTCTTCTTGAAGATGCCTTGGTATCATATCTCTTGAAAGTCCAACCAACGAAGGGCAGCGATCGTGAATCGAGATCCTTGAGCAGGGGTGTGGTGTCCGATTCATCGACGGACCAATCTGGCGTGTCGTCCTCTCCAAGTTCGTCAAAGTACCGGCAATCCGTTGGTCCAGTGAGCTCGGGAACCCAAGGTGCCTTTTGTGCTCGGACTTTGTTCCAATCGACTCCCTTGAACCAGGGGTGGCGGATGATCTCTTCGTAGCCAATCCTCACTTCCGAGTCACAAATCATCTTCTTCATGAGATCAATGGCATCAGGAGAGAGTTTCGGGTTGCGCGGGAACTCCAATGAGTTCTTGTGGTCCAGAATCATGAGACAAGTCTCAGAAGTGTCTTCGCAACTGAAGGGCGCGTATCCTACCAGACACTCGTACATGATGACTCCCAAACTCCACCAATCTACTTCTGCGCTATAACCCTTCTCCAACAGAATCTCGGGCGCCATGTAGTTCGACGTTCCGACAGTAGAGTAGCTGCGTGCCTTGCGAACGCGTTTCCAGCTCGATCTGCGCTCCAGTTCCGTGTGTGCCTTGGAGTTCTCTCTCACCAATTGTGCCTGCTTCTCATAGTCTTGTGGAACGACTGCATGGTAGAAACTCGACAAATGCGACTCGTGACCGGAAGTACACAGACCAAAATCACTCAACTTGACATGTCCTTCGCGTGTGATTAGAATGTTATCAGGCTTCAAATCTCTGTGGATATAGTTCTTCACATGGACCAAATGAATAGCATGTACAAGCTCAGCCATATAGAAGCGAGTGTGCGCCTCAGAGAGCGTGTCTTTCATAATGAGCAGATTCATCAGATCTCCTCCTGGAAGGAACTCCATCACGAAGTAGAGGAAGTAAGAGTCTTGGAAGGAGTAGCATAGATTCACAACGGAGTCATCAGTACTGTGGATACAACGGGAACGAACACCGACAGGGGAGAAGAAAAGGTGACGGCGAGTGCAGGTTTGTTAGCCTCTTGATGGTCCAATTCGAGAATCGAAAGTGGAAGAAATGCGATGAAGGAGTGACTCCACAAGTCAAAGGGAGGGGAAGTATCGGTACTCAGTGAAGTGGCGAGGTGCGAAGGGAACGGAGAACTCATCACGTACTTGGAGGACACCAGATAGTCGCGTTCAGCTCGGGCATGCGCAAGCTAGCACAACATTGAGAAAGGAAGGTTAGAAAGCGGGATTGGGGCAAGGTACAACCAGGCAAGCGAGGTACACTGGGGGAAGTGTTACGGTGTGTGGCACGCCTAACGTACCTGGTTTTTCTCGATCATGAAGTCCTTGTTGATGATCTTCATGGCAAAATACTCTCCACTATCAGATTTCTGAACGAGTCTTACCTATTGGGCGGAATGTAAGAACATGGTTAGCTTGGAAAGTCAGTGGGAGGGGGTGCTCGGGTCAACACCGGTTTTCATACCTCACCGAATGCTCCACGACCGATTAACTTGACGCTTCGGAAGTTCTTCCTCGAGATCTTGCTGCGCTGAGACCTGGTATTGGCGGTTTCCAGCTCTGAGAGCTCCTTTTCCATGGCAGCTCGTTGGTCTTGCGGCAATTTCTCGATTTCGGTGCCCTTCTGCTTCAATCTGCAACCAAAACCACACAAATCAACACGTTAACAATATGGCTACAAGAAGAAGTGTGAAGTAACGAGGAAGAAGCCAGTTCCGTACCGATCCTCGCGCTCTTGGCGTTTCGCCAGTAGATTCTGATAGTAGTTGTCGATGTACAGTTTGGCTGCCTTTGATTTGTCCACGAACTGACGGGGACGTCGTTGCTTGGGAGGAGATTCGTCAGCCATGGTTGTAACGAGAACACCAGTGTACTGTGGAGTGAGAGACCTTCGGCAGCTGTCCGCCTGGGAGCCACACAGCTCTGTTTTGAGTGCCCTTGCTCCGGACAGCAGAGCGCTTTTCTGCGAAGGCCATCGTCGTTCCAGCAGTCCTCTTTCGCCCACTGCTGCATGCTCACCCCACTATACCTCATGAGTACGAATTAAAGAAGCCATATTGCACCTTTTAGCTTCTCACATGCCGCACACTAACCACGAACGCCCCGTTCCTTGTCCTCCACTCCATCTTTCCCCTTTTGTCCCTTCTGCGCCGTCTCTGGGTCAATACGCCTATCATCTCCTAATAGCATCTTCTCCAGAGTTCATACAGTTCTGCATTCCGGGTGAAAAGTGCACGCTGTTCGTTGGGAATCCGTCTGCTACGACTGACTTGGAGTTGAAGGCTCTCTTTCAGCCATATGGCCTCGTATATACTGCAAAACTGTTCGAACCCAAAGACGTCGTGTATCCTCAAGACGAAGAGTTGATGAATACTCAGGAGAGGTCAGAACGGCGCTATGGATTCGTCGCCTATTACACGTTGAGTGCGGCTCAGTATGCGTTCAAGGAGTTACGAAAGTTGGCTCGAAAGGGACAAACCTCTATGTTCGTTCACTTTTCGCGGAAGAGGAAGCGTGAGGATTCAGAAGTTGGAACGGTGGACTGGGCGAAAATGCCGCTGCCCATACACTGCGCATTGGAGCTGGCCAATCACTATCTTGGGTATGATACGTGGAGTTCGTCGATAGTTGGGTCGATAACACGAATAGATTCCAAGGAATGTGACGAAGAAGTGAGGCAATTTGCAGAAGGAAGATGGAAATCCCGTCAGGACCAACTCATCATAGGCGCTTCCTCATCGTTCGCCAACAATAGGAACAGCAGTATCGGCAACAACGGCCACTTCAACAGCAATAGCAGCAGTATCAGTATCAATCGCAGCAACAACAACGCGGACGTCAAGAAGACTCAAGAGATCCCCGTAGTGGCAATGGCGTACAAATGCAAGGTGATGTTCAAGTTTCAGGATGGTCACACGGTCGTTGGCGAGGGACAAGGCATGGCGCTGGGCACAAAGGCCGATGAAGTCATCCCCATCGCCAAGAAGATTGCCGTAACTCAGGCTCGCAAAGATGCCTTTTCCAGACTCATCATTGTGATATTCAACAACAAGGTAGGCGTTAGAGTACTAGCTGAGTCTCCACATGGCAAACCAACAGTCACCGACGCGGAAATCGACGACGCTCAACCAACTGACCAACCACTTCTGCCAACCGGAATCGAGCCTTGAGGCAATGCAATGCACACCCGCTCCCCAAAGCAGACATGGCTTCCTGTATCATGACCGAACCAGTGTTCTCCAGCCTGTTTGAGCCTTGGTTCTTTATCTCGGACCTGTCACCATCTTGTACAGACGCAAACCTTGTAATTGTCACTTGTAATGATCACATTCGACTTGAAATTGTGCTGGGCATATCCTATGAAGACGAAGCGCACCAACGGTGCAATGCACTCAACCTATGCAGGAGCGAAAGTGCTGTTCAACTGAGCCTTGCCTTTTCAGTCTACCACTGCCATGTCTTCCTCCAACATCAACTCCGTTTCGAAGGAACTCACTCATATCGAACTGTCTCCAAGGCCTGTGGACTTGCCCGATGAAGTCTTGTGCCGCATTTTCCACGTTTTGAACGCCGCTAATTTGGTTAAGGCGAGTGTGGTCTGTTCTCGGTGGGATCATCTTCTGTGGAGCCGTCTTCGATATCTGCATCTTGACCGCAATGATTTGGTGGACAAGGATCGGTTAATGCGCTTGAGCAGCGTCTGTCCAGAGCTCACGACGTTCAGCATTTCTCGGTGCCTTCAGCTGCGAGATTCCTGCGCTCCAGCGTTCTTGCTCATGCGCCATTTGCGTTCTCTCCGTGTGGATTACTGCGATTGGATTACGGACTGTTTCGTCGAGGGATTGATGGCACATCCTAGCCTTACTGAGCTGAGCATGGTGGCCGCCTGTCGACTCTCGTTGCGCGAGCCTGTGCTTCCCGAACACCTGCGCATTCTGAACTTGTCTGCATGCAGAGGACTTGACCGACAATGTCTCTCCAATCTCGCCAAACTTACGAAGCTGACCTCGTTGAATCTATCGGATTGTCCTTCTGCCTTGGCCATCCACGAGGGGATCGCGTTCCTGAAGCCCGTCTCCTCCCTCACGCACTTGTCTCTTCGCTCTTCCGGCGTTACCCTGCCTCTGTTTCAGACGCTTGGAGAAATGACGCAATTGACGAACCTGTGCCTATCTCAAAATCCGGATCTCAACTCGGCATGCGTCAGCTGCTTGTCGGAATTGACCAAATTGAGCAACCTCGACTTGTCGCGATGTCCAAACGTAACCGAAACCGCTCTCTTGACTGTGGGTCGCTTCTCTTGTCTCGAAGAACTCGATATTTCGTATACTGGAATCAAGGAAGATGGACTACAAGCACTAATACCGATACAAGAGGGCACAATGCGGACATTGAGCATCATGAAGTGCAGACCGAGCCACCCTTTCCTCGACAGCCTCTCTCGATCCACTGGCCTCACTTCTCTCTCTCTCACCGATTGCTCATTCGAAAACTCCGATGTCTACCTCTTTGCCACATACACCCCCCTTCAACACCTAGACATTAGCAGCGCCATCGGAATCACCGACTCCATCTTCCCCCACCTTGCTCGATTGCTCCACCTCCAATCACTCAACGTCGGTTCGTCTTATACCATCACCAATGCTGGCATCTCCCACCTCAAGGCTCTGCCCCAATTGTCCAAGCTGACATTGGATTGGTGCGCGAGAATCACGGACGGAATCGGCGCCCTTCTCACGGAGTTCCAAGTACTCACTCACCTCTCTCTCCGATCATGCAAAAGACTCACGGATCAAGCCATGCCGAATCTACTCAAGATACCCAAATTGGAGCTTCTGGACATCACTTATTGTACTGGAATCAACAACCCGCGCCTCCTCGCTCAAGAGGCACCCAAGAAGCTCTGCATCATGTATTAGTCCAAGAATTGTGTATTAGTCCTCAATGAAATGAGTTTAGAGACCAACCTACTCTGATGATTCCCTCGTCAGAAGCGCCTCTCCCGGTTCTCTCCTTTTGCATTGTTCTCTCCCAATTCCGCATTTAAGGCCGTTAGTAGTACCTAGTTTGAGCACCATGCCATGTGGGAGGGCAGCGTGATCAGATCTGTTTAGAGGGATCAGGAGTCCAGTGGAAGTTCCTGCCTCCAACCGTTGCGGATGCTTGATGGAAGAAGACAGTTTGAGCTGGCGTTGTGTAATGTCAATGAAAGGTACATTGTCAATGATGCATGGGGTTCAAATGGCCTTGTAGAACATTGTCATGGTCGTGGCGACGGAGACGAACCAAGCTAGGGATCGGATCGCCGACAGGGGTCTGGAGCCTCCCATATAGCAACCATTGAATACTAGGCGAGATACCAAGTAAACTGCTGAGCAGATGTTCATGGTAGAGGGCTGTCCGTTGCGCAAGATGGAGAAGAGGATGGCCGCGGCGAAGAACGGGAACACCTCCAGACCATTCTGATGTGCAGCCGTGCAACGTTCCAAAAATCGTGCCTTTGTGTGTGACGCACATATTGGGAAAACGGGGAGGTTAGTATCGACGAGGTTAGGTGTGGAAACGGTTCCAGGCTCCGCTTCGGCACCAGAGAGGGCCGGGTTTCAGGCTTCAATAGGCATTGACAGGTTCGTACATCATCGGAAGAGAGTTTCTGAGCTTTTTCCAGCTCGGCTACCTGGGTTCTAGGCTGGACGTTGTTGTACAAGCCGCTCATTCTACGGATCATGTAGTTGCCAACGAAGATGGGCACATAGGCGGTCACCCAGGCAAGAGGGATGGCCCACAGATACAAGTCGTGTCCAAAGAGCAACATCTTCACAGAATAGAGGAGGAGAGTGATGAGAGAGCAGCTCACCAGTAGAGAGATGAGTGTTCTGAAATCGCGACAGTGGCTTCGCCCCGAGAGAGTGGAGAGAAACGAGGAGCAGAGCTGTCACCTCTCCAGCCCTCTCTGGCATTTCTGCCGATCTATCTCATCCTATCGGGAATCCTCGTCCTGTGAACGTGCTCCCATCCGTGTGGAAGATCTGGATATTCGGAACCAGCTCTCTACTATCTGATATTCAACACAATGGGCTATGACACCCACGGCGAGAGGTTGTGTCGGACCTACATGGGCGTCGCACTGGTTCTAATCATGCTCCACGCTTCAAGCAGCTACGCTATGGCCTTCACATACTGTAATGAGCAAAGCATGAAACTTAGTGCATTTCAGTCGGACCTCCCTTCAAACCAACTTGTACGGATCAAGAGGGAGATGCAAACACCATTCAGACCTCGGGCTCTGCGCGTCCATTCATTCCATTTCTCTTAGACTTGGCATTTCCTCTTTTCAAGTCTTACTGTCATCCTAACACGTACTGTTCTTTCTGTAGATCGCATGCTTAGACCCATCCACCCCCACATGTGACTGGTACACATCTTGCATCGAGGCGGCATTTCCTTGTGGGGCCAAGGGCTATGTGCTGGACTTTGGCTACCCCTACTGCTTGAAATTCGCCGCAGCACGAGATTTGTCACCATTGGGCCAGAGATGGAGAAGCAAGACGATGGTTTGCTTACAGAAATCGCTCGTTCCAATGCTGGGCGCCTCCGGGCCGCTTTCGCAAGTCTGTCCTGAGATTGAGCAGCTTGGTTTCGAGTCCCACGTCAAATGCTACACAAGTGAGCCCTCTGTGTGCTCGTTGCCTTGGAGTGACCTCTTCAACATCATCGACATCGTCGGACCGCGAGGCTTGTTCGATCCCGTCGGTTGGAAGCAGACCACGAAGGTGGCTGGCATGTGCTTGTGCCAATGGACTGGTTTGTGTTAGCTGCCCCTCCCTGTGAAGAAGCGACTTGATAAGACACTTCTCTTTCGAAGAGACGAGTGTCCAAGATGCGCCTTGAGATCCAGTCCATCGCGACATGACAACCGCCCCGTCAAGGCAAGGCGCAAAGGAAGAGTATGTAGCATAGATTTGTTCAATGAAATACATAGTGTGATGGGTGACAGACAAGGGCATCCACTTGCGGGGTGTAGGGAAGCGATGGAGTCCATCTCCAATGACACACAGAGGGAAGGGGATTCGCAGGTTGTTTGGGGGTGCGGCTGCTGTTCGTATGTGCTCCTAAGGTTCACATTGTACGCATACACACGCGCACACATGCACGCTTGTTGTAGAGGACTGATGCGAGAGAGGCTTACTTCTTTGGGTCGACACGAAGGCTGAGTTGGTAGATCTCATCGTCGGAGATTGGGTTGAGGGCCATGAGTGCATTGTAGAGCGATAGATCCTTGTGGAAGTAGTAGACTGACTTCTGGTACTTCAAGAGCTCATTGGCGATCCTGATGAAGTCCTTGAACTTGCAGACATTCATCCTGTCTCGGTCGTCGAAGGAAGCGTTGTTCTCGTCCAAGCTCGACAAGTTGCGGGCGTACAGCACAATTTGAGGGATGATTGGCATCGTTGAGGCCTTGATTCTATCCGTATAGTTCTTTGAGTTCTTGTGCATGCTAAAGAGAGACTCCAGAGCGTCGAGAATCTTGCCGCATCGCTTCCTGGCGGAACTCATTGTTTTCGACATTCTAGAGACGTTGACTGAGCTGAGACCAGTGAAAATAGCGAGAGCACCGTTGAAGTTGTTCATGGTGACGAGAGAGACGGTGACGTTGGCGAAGTAGACGAGCCTTTGAACGCGCTCCTTGGTGTTGGGCGCTGACACAACTTCGTGCGCCGCCCATCTGCTGACGGTGTTGAAACGCGTGGTCATTGCCAGGAATGCGTCGGATTGCAGGAAGCTGGAGACGCCCTCTTCGATGGCCTTTCGCAATCGCAGGGCTTTCAGATGTTCCAAGTCGATGAGAGTCAGGTGTTGAGCAAGCACCTCCGAGGAATGCGAGATGATGGGCAGGTCCAGAGGTGGCACGTAGTTGACGCTCAAAGAGGCAGCTGATTGAGACATTGCGGCGGCACCTGAAGATGCAATGGAAGACGTCGTTGTTGTTGTTGTTGAAGAAGAAGAGGAGGAGGAGGTGGTGGAGGAAGGGGCGGGATTGGAGGCCGCGGTCAGCGAGATCGTCAGTTCCGCCAACAAGCCACTGAGACAGAACGATTCTTGTTCATCTTTGCTGGAAAGCACTGCAGATTCAAGTTCGGAGTAAAATCCACGGCGCTTGGTCAACGAATCGGAACAGGAATGCACCCACTTCGTAAGGGCGGTCAGAAGCAACGCGCCCCTCACTCGGACGTATGGCATCTGCGAGTCTCCACTCCTCACTTTCGATAGGATCCGCTCGAAGATCTCCTCCGGAGGAAGCTTTTGCATTGCGCCTGGGAACAGGGCATCAACAAACTCGGGATCTCGATAGAAGGGGTTTCCAAGCAAGTCCAAGAGGAAGTCGATGGTGCCACTCTCGATCGCGATTTTTGAATAAGCATTGGAAGATTGTGAGGATGAGGATGCGGATTGGTTGGAGGCAAGCGGGCGAAGAGAAGCAGACCGCGAGGAAGAGAGCTCGAAGACGAACTCGGCATTGTCCAGGCTCAACAAGTACTCGTGATTGTTCACCATCAAGCGCAACAGTTCGATGGACAGCGATACGGAGCGAGGAGAGAGCTTTGAAGAGGGAGAGGGAGGCGCAGAGGTGTTTGGAGATTGAGGAGACTTCCCCTCGTCAGTCGTCTTGGTTCTCACCAGTGGCATTGATTGCGCGTGTGGAGGTGGAAAGTGCAAGGGAGGCACCATCTTTCTCATAGTGGGAGAGGCTAAAGAAGATGCACTGACAGTACTGTCGTGATGGGCAGCGTATGGGCCGGAGAAGGTCGATTCCTCAGGGAGCGGTGGGGTAGTGGATGGGCGGGTTGTGTCGTCATCACTTTCCAAAGACGGTGAGATGATAGAGGGGACAAAGGGAGAGTGCGGGGAGACTCGAGGCGAAGTAGTCCGACGTGGGACTGGAACTTCCATGACGACCGAAACATGTCCTTGGTTGGTGGTAGTCGCTCCAATAGTGCCACTTGCCTGCGATCCAGATTCTCCATCCAATGTAGAAGATGTGGTCTGGCCAGAGATGGAACCTGCTCGCAAGTGGCGGCTCTGAGGTGAGGCGAGAGAGGCGAGAGCAGCGGCCGCTTGCGAAGTCGTAGTTGTTGATGTCGATGATGTGTTCGATGCCGTCATCCCAGAAAAGACCGCGCTGAGGCTTGTTCCTTTCAAGTCCGATAAGCTGTATGGTCGAGGCGAGGTATGGAGTGTGGAGTAGCTCTTGGGTCTGAAGATGTAGGGCGCCAGCATTTCGGTCGCCAGTGCGAGTCTTCTTTCCCTCTCTTCAGGTTCGAACTTCGCCGTCGATTTTCCAGAGAGAGCCAAAATGAAATCGATGAGCATGATGAGAGTGCAGCGATGTGAAGGGGGAAGAGCCCAGATCAAGGTGTGGAGGAGTTGAAGGCGGTAGCGATCGTTGTCTGTCACAGCCAGAGCCGACATGAAGTCTGAATACGCCTTGTACGTGCACAACGCATCAGGAAGATCTTCCAAGAATGTGACGATAGCCTGTACAATCATGATGGGATCGGTCTCCTGAGCGATCTCGAGCGAGCCATCCTCTATCGACCTGCGAAGTGTTGCCTTGTCCTTTGCAGTGAATGCAGTTTGACGAGAAAACGCCTCTGCAAACGAATTCATGGCGGGATCCAGTGCGGTGAGTGTTTGACATGCAGTGGCGAGCCAGTAGGGGATCTGACATCGCGGCGATGGTGAAGCTGCCGCGCTCGTGCTCGGAGACCTCGGAGAGAAGTGTGATGTTGAAGGGGATACGAGAGAAGAGGCACCAATCATTGTATCCAGAGCGATTCCAAAAACTGAGACAATGCGGTGAGGTGAAGGAGGCGAGGAGGAACCCGTGTCATCCTTCGAAGAAGATGACTTCTTGTCCTTCCTTTTGTCGTTTTTCGAACGTCCCATCGTAGGTGTATCATGAGGCGAAAGAGTGTTCGAACCAGCGAAGCGGAACTCTGCGTTTACCAAAGCGTCAGTGCTTGTGCTCGAACCGTTGCTTCTCGAAGATCGGAAGGCCATTTTGGCTGCATTCGGGTCCAAAGAGTTTCTTCTGTGCAGCAATTTCGAAGAAGTTCGGCGCCGAATAGCGTCCTCGTCAACGGCAACGCGAGGAGAAGACGGGAGTTGAGGAAACTCAGACGTGTTCGCCTTCTTCGACACTCCAGGCGGTGGGAGGAGACCTCCGTCGGCGGACAGAGTGAGCGGCTTGGGAGTAGTTTCACTATCGCTTTCATATGGAGAAGATGGGAGGGAGATGTGTTGGTTGGAAGAGGATCTGATGAAGGAAGGCGAGAGGAGGTCTGAGTGATGATGGCCGTTGTTGTGGTGGTGATGGTGATGGTGGTGGTGAAGCGGATACGTGACTAGGTGAAGATGCTGCGTCATGGGAGGTCCCTTTTGTTCTGTGTGGGGAGATGCAAGGTCGACGAGATCGGAATTGCGATGTGCTCGGGTGGGGCTGTCTGCCGCCATCGAATTGCCTCTCGGTCTTGCTCTGAGCGGATGTGATTCAAAGGCATCGAACTCGTCCTCCACGCCAACTTCATCTCTACGTGAGGAGGGCTCGTCATCAGAGATGGTTTTGGAAGAAGACGAGGTGGAAAGTCTCCTGGAATCCCGCTTCGGAGAGATGGGAGTGGCAGTAGGCGTAGTATTGACAGCAGAAGCAGCGGAGTTGGTACTAGTAGGGGTAACATAGGAGAGGTCGGAGGAGGAGGTAGATGGAGAGATTGGGGCGCCTTTGCGCTTCTTGGTGGCGAAGAGGGTCGTCAGGAAGGAGAACTTGCGTTTGGGCGTCGAGGCGGTGTCCATAGATCCATCAGTATTCAATGCACCTTCTGTAGGTATTGTGGAGGCTCCAAACGTGCGAGCGATGGCGCGATGATGGTCGGTGGGGGTGGAGGGAGCGCTTCCGGTCGTCGCCGGAGAGAAACTGCTCGGTCGATCGAACATATCTGACGAAGATGGCTTATGTGAGGCAACTTTGCGCCGGGAAGAAGTCGACGCAGAATTCGGAGTGGAGGGAGTCGCACTGGAAGCAGAGGGAGCTCGATTGCGCTGTTTGGGGAAGTACTCGGAGGAGGACGAGTTCCTGGAGGCCGCAGAATCCGGTGCATTGGATCTGTCGGACGCATTTCCAGAGTCGGAGCCAGAGATGTTGGACAGATCGATGGGGATGATGATGGGCTTGTAGGAGGCACCAGTAGTAGCAGTAGTAGCGGTAGCAGAAGCCGATGAATCGGAAGGCGACGCAGTCGGAGGCGGTGGAGAATCAGACGGTTCCTCGCTTGCACTCAAGTTGATGTCGATGGATATTTGTACAATAGGAGCAGATGAAGAATCTTTATCTTGGGCGGAGCGAGGGGAAGGAGGCTCAATTTCTTCAGCAACGGTGGTGGGGGAATCGAGGAGCTGGCGCTTCTCTCCAGAGGCGGACTTGGCCTCTCGCCTTCCACTTTTGCGTCTCTTCTCCTTTCCAGCCGATCGTCTCTTTGAAGATGAAGAGATGAAAGAAGCAGAGGACGTTGACGAGGGCAATGATGAGGAGGACGGCGAGGCGAGGCTGGGGCTGGAAGCAGAAGCGGTAACAGCGGAAACAGCGTCACTGGACAATGAAGTGGACGGCAACGAAAGAGGAGGGGTGGGGGCCGTATCTGAGGTCTTTCCACGCATAATCATTGTGGGTGGGGGCGATGACCGTCGGCGCTCAGTTGATGAAGATGGAGCCAACGTAGATGCGCTTCCCTCGAGGTGAACTTCCACAGAGACGAATGGAGCGAGCGAAGATGTGTTCAACTCTGTGGTGCCGTTAGCAAAAGCAGACGTAGAAGCAGACGTCGGAGCAGAAGCAGTTGTGACGTTGGAGGGAATCGCGGATGCCGAAGAACTGGTTTCCAGCTGAGGTTTGGCTGGCGGTCTGCTTGGCGATGCCACAGAAGATGAAGAAGGCGAGCGTCGAGTCTGAATAGAGATGCCCGAACCATTGGGAGGAGAGAACTGAAGTTCTTGGTAGAACTGGTCGCTTCGAGACCAGATGTCTTCGTCGCCTCCCGATGTTTGCTCCTTGTGGCGAGATAGTACGGATCCGACGGAGCCACCCATTTGATTCAACATGCGCGCGTTTCCAGGCGCAGAGGGGCCACTCGACGAAGGAAACAGCGACGGGCTGAGTGGCGTTGAGATCATGTTTCCCGGCGAGGAGATGTTCCCCTTTCCGATTCGATTAGCCAACAGATCAACCGAGGATCCAGAGCTGCCAGCACTACCAATAGAGTCGCGAGAATGGGTGGAATCTCCTGAAACGCTCCTTGTCACCGCCGCCACTCTCATCGATTCTCCAGTAGCGGAAGTGGCAGTGCTTGCTGTGGCGGTTGTAGCAGAAGCTGTAGTCAATGATTGTAGTGAGGGTGGTTGTGCTGCCAGTTCGGAGAGTTTGGGAGGGGGCTGAGTTGCAACAGATGAAGATGGAGAAGGAAGGCTCGATGTCGTCGTGTCCGTGGATTGGGTCGACGCCGTGCTCGGGGAAGCTGGAGAAATAGGTCCATTGTTGACTGATGAAGCATTGGCTGTCGTTTGGAGCAGCAACTTGCTCGAAGAATTGAGAATGAGGAGATCCAACGGCCGCGTGTGTCCATCGCGGTGCTTTGTGGCAGCCACAATAGTAGTAGACGATGTAGACTTGGTGATAGGTGCTCCAACTGAAGTGACGGGGTGATCAGAAGCGAGAGGGATGGAGTTGCGTGCCTGGCCCGAAACCGGTTCGGCAGTGGAGGCCGTCGTTGAGGGCAGCTGGATGTTTGGATCAGATAGGGATGAGAGAGAGGCTCTAGATGCAGAAGAAGACGGGGAAGGCAGCGACTTCTCGATAGAGGTACTCCAGTAGCGCGACTTTTGACCTCGAAGCGGTTCAATCTTGATGGGCTGTTCGGTGGGCGTCGATGGCAGCGTCTCAACGGGAAGTTCTTTGTTGCTACCACTAGAGCTTGGAAGCGGCAAAGAGTCAGTAGAAGGATCATCTCTTGGGGAGGTAGAGGGGTGGAAAAACGCGCCCAAAGTCGCATTGGTCGTTTCGGGCTCCACAGTGACTTTCAGTTCCATAGCACCGCCTTTCGGAGTATCCGGCTCGACGTTAAGGGACTTGCTCGAAGAAGAACGAAGCTTTGGGGTCGTAGAGCCAGAGGAAGCAGGTTGTGAAGCACCATCTCTCAATTTCGAATCGTGCTCCTTCCAAAACGAGAGTGCTGACACAAAACCGCTGTGCTTCTTGGAAGTTGGCACTCTTGCTGTATCTTCAGGCGGAGTAGACTCCATAGGGTACTCAGTACGACCGGACGACCAGCTGACGGTGTACGAGACCAAAGAATCCGCTATAGTAGCCTTGTATTGATGAGAGAAGGATGCCTTCAATTGCTACACGTAGTATGCCTTAGCTTCTATCAAAGGGAGAAATGAGTACAGATTAGATCAGGGATCATGGGGAGAACAGCGCGTGATTTGAAACGGCACGCGGTTGAAAGGCGAAAGCGTGATTTCAGCATACATGGCCTACCAATTGGGTGAGAGAAGACTGCAGCAGTCATCAAAATGCGAATCCCACACGCTTTCTGGGAACAATGCGTTAGGACAGCCAGTACAGGACTGGGGGGGACATGTTTGCGGCGGGAGTCTTCGAAGGAGCCGGCCGTACTTCGGCGTCCTTCTGACGGCTCCCTTAACTCACAAACGTAGTTTCGGACCTCAGGAAGGATGCAGCTCTTTCCTACTCTCTCCCTTCTAATTGTATGGGGGAGCCTGCCCACTGCATGGATTGCAATGCGATCGGAATTGAGGCGCTTTTGTGTTTGGCATCCTGGCTGACCATCTGCGCAGCAAGTCTGCCACGCTCGGCTCTGCCATGGCACGTCTAGGGCGTTCTTGGTGTTTCTCGAACTAGAAGGCCGGACTCGGAGTTCAATCCAATGAACCCCGTCCCATAGGGATTCTAAGAACATGAGCAGCACGTATGTCAATCGCTTTGGAGGATAGCTTGCTGCGGGCAACGTCCCACGTTCAATCCGCTCATCCTTAGGGACCCAATGAGGGCACTCCTTCCTGCCCAACCTTTGAATCCTCTCATAGACACAAGTAGCGTGACACGATCCGAGAGGTACATTACAACTGAAGATCTTAGAGACTCGCAAGGTGAGATCGAATCTGATCAGAAGTGAGCTTCGATCGAGTTCCGAGGGTGATGGAGGTGAGCGATGTTGGGAAGTACGGCAAGGCATCTTCTGTAAGACTGTTCACGTCCAATGACAGGCTTGTGAGAGATGATGGTAGCGACGTGAGATCAGAGGATTGGATGATGACTCTTCCCTGGATCTTCAGGACTTTGAGCTGCTCGAACCTCGCTATTTGACCGAAAAGTTTAGAGTTGACGATGTGGTTTTCGAAATTCAGTTCAGTGAGATGGGTGGGTAGCTGAGAGAGCGGGTACTGCGCGGCCGCGCCGCAGATCAAAGTGACCTTCTTCAGACATGGGTGCAGGTGCAGATTTGACTGTTCGAAATCGCAGAGCAGAGTCTGTCCAGCATATGCGACTGAGGCGAGCGTATCAGCAGTCAGTTCATGGGCAAGGCGACCTGTTCCGTGCAACTTGAGTTCCTCCATGTTCTTGGGCAGGGCGCCAATCCTCCCATCATGTCCTTCGTAGTTCACCCTTGCGCGAACTAATTCGATTTGAGTCCATCCGTCTGCCAGCTTGGCGATGTCGTCCGGGAGAGAGACCACTTTGCAATCTCGGCCGGCGAAGTCGAACGGCGGTTGATTCTTGTTGAGGGAACATCCAAAGTTGATCATTCCGCCAACAATGCGCGTGACAGTCTTTGGAAGATGGGCCAGAGTGGCGCTCAAGAGGCAATGCGGCGCTCCCTCCCAATCGATCTCCGTGATGCTCTTCGGCAGGTTCTTAAGATTCGATTGCTCGGAAGGGAACGACAGGGGCGATGAATAATGTGCCAATCTGGTCAGAGAAGTCAGTTGGAACACATTAACAGCGGAATACTCGATGCGGATGTCTTCGACCGTGTAGGGCACATGTAGGATGTTGACGCACGTGATTGGCGGTATCGCTTGCACGAGTGGTAGATGTTCTTTGCACCAGTTTCGTATGCTCGATGTGATGGCAGCTTCGTCGACAATCTTGGTATCTGGATGGAGGAGGATTCCCGAGCTGCGAATGGTCTCAACTTCGAGAAGACACAGCGTTTTCGGAAGAACTAAGAGGCAGGATTCGTTAAAGAAGCAGCCTATGAGGACTAAAGACCGAAGAGCGGGGAAAAGTGGGGTGTAGACGACCAAATCAGTTTTGAGCGCCGGCGCCGAAGCAATGCGGAAGTGTTGCACGCCAGCATTGAGATCTGCAAAGCTATCGATTTTGAACTTGCTAGTGGGTCTGTCATGAACGACACGATCGAAGACGACAGACGGAGCGCGAACCGTCGAGAACAGTCGCACGGAACTCACGTTGCACTTTCGAAGCGCAAAGATCTGTAATGTATGTGGAAGTTTGAATACAAGATCTTGATTCCATTCGGCGTCGGAATAGGTGGTTAGCTTCTCGAGATGAGGAGGGAAGGGGAGAGGTCCAGTGCCGGACTCGGAATCTTCGATAGAATGGACGCTGAGGAAGGCCAAATTCGTAGGAAGTCGTTGAAGAACCGCTCGTGACATGGAACGATCGGGAACATCCAACCTGATGAGATTGCGAGGCAGATGAGCGAAGATGTCCGCGTACATGGTGGTGTTGGTTCGTAGCACGAGAGTTTGCAGAGTAGAGAGTTGACCTTCTTTCAAAGAGATGGCATAGGTGCGAGGGAGGAGGAAGTCGACGTCCATGTGTTCGAGAGAGGGAGGCAAACTCTCCAAGAACGAACTCTGGAACTTGTCCAGTGCCTGTGGAGGAAACCCTTGGGTAAGATGATCATGGAATGTATCCCAATCAGACCAAAGAGACAAGGTTTTCAGATTCGGCAATATGGTACGCAGGGGCAGCCAAACGGATGAATACATCATTCGAGAACTCTGTATCGCATCAGAGAGTTGTTTTTGGGCCAAATTTGCATTATGGCTTGAGACGAGAGACGATAGACCAAAAGTGCCGGACTCAGAGCGGACAGAGAGAAGGCAAACCATCGAGTATGGGAACCGAAACTCAAGAACCTCCAAGGTAGGCGGCAGAGAGGATATCAGCGGAAGATCCAAAGCGTAGCAGATTGGAGCATATTGATATCGAGGAGAGAAGGTGTGATAGCAGTAGACCGACAACACTCGAAGTTTCGAAAACTGGCTCACCAGGCGAAAGCACGTGAGCAAACGCTGCAATTCGTAACCATCCCTCTCATACGCAATACCTTCAATGGGGAAATGCAAGGGGACAGACGTGAAATGACCTCGATGTTCAGAACCGCGACTATCGAAAACGTGCTCGTGTCCAATGTGAAACCGTAGCTGCTGCACCGCTCCCCAGCCAACCATTTTGGTATTCAAAGCTCGGTTGCCACATGCATAGAGTCTACATATCGATTTGGGGTAGAGGAAGGACGTGAGCGTAGCCATAAGTTCTCCCGGCAAAGACGCGAAGCGTGTGTCCGCTAATCACCATGTAGCGGATGCCAATGATCACAATTGAAACAAATTCGTGTTTACAGTAGCATTATGAGTAGAGTGTCAGCCATGTGAGTGAAAGAAGGGGAAAGAGAGTGTTAGAGAGCTGAGCCGAAGAGGATGCCGAGAATGGGCGGTAAAGGGTGTACTTCGGGCATTGGACATCCATATTCATTGAATTGGATTCCATGGGGAGCAAAATCGAGGGAGCGTACCAAGGGAGACAGCCATTGTACGTTGGGGGATCGAGAGAGGATTGAGCCTGTGACTTCGTGCCCAGTTCATCCCACACCCTCTTCGCGATACCACCGTTATGTCTGCAGGCGCGCCTAACAATAGCGAACAACCGAAAAAGCCGGGCGTTGAGGACTTTGAGTTTGCTGAGACTCTGGGAGAGGGCTCTTTCGGAGACGTTCGTAGCCGACACCTTGCGACCCCCTTTTGGGCATTCTGCCCTTTTTTTAAAACCCCTTGACTCTTGCTAACCATCCCCCGGACTGTATTCATGCACGGCTAGGTTGTACTTTGCACTCACAAGGCCTCTGGAAGGAAATTCGCAGCGAAGAAGATTGAGAAGCAACACCTCGTCAAAACTGGCAACACCAAGTATGCTGTGCTCGAACGTGAGGTGCTAACTACCTGCCAACACCCTAGCATCATCAAGTTGTTCTATAGTTTCCGCGATCCAAGCTGTTTGTGTACGTAGCATCAGCACTCTGCTCTTGGTCCAATTCGCCACCCTCTCCCCTCCTCTGCACAGACTTCTGACTCTCCTCTCGGTGCTGCACAGATTATATCCTCGAACTTGCCCCCAATGGCGAGCTTAAAGACAAGATCAGAGAGGTATGCACCGTAAACGCTCGCCTTGAAGTTGCGTGAACCGTTTTCTCCCCCTTCTGTTCCCTAACGCTTGCGATGGTCCTTGTCTTTGCGATATCCTTGTAGTATGGTAACTTTGACCTTGATTCCGCCAAGTTTTACGCTGCCGAAATACTGCAAGCGTTGGAATACATGCATTTCAAGGTGAACATCATCCATCGCGATTTGAAGCCCGAGAATGTGCTCTTGTCTGATTCTATGCACGTCAAGTTGACTGATTTTGGTACTGCGAAACGAGTACAGCAAGGAGAGACGCGTGTGAGGACAGCCTCGTTCATGGGGACGGCGGAGTACATCGCGCCTGAGTGCCTCGCCGACGAACCCGAAGTGTGTCGTTCTTCTGATCTCTGGGCTCTTGGTTGTATCATTTTCCAAATGCTTGCTGGTCGACCTCCCTTCCACGGCGATAACGACTTCCTCACCTTTGAACAGGTGAAGCAGGGCAAGATATCCTGGCCAGCCCACTTCCCAATGCACGCTCGACATCTCATCGAACAACTCTTATCAGTGGACCCCGAATCTCGTTCTAGCTCCGAAAAGACAGATTATGAAGACCTGAAACATCACCCATTCTTCGAAGGAATCGACTGGAGCAAGTTGTTGGACACTCCAGCACCAAAGATCAAGTCTCGCGAGGAGTACACTCAAAAGCGCTTGTCTTCCACGTCAAACTGGAGCCAACTGCTTCCCGATGCGGAAGAGAAGGTATTGGAGTACGGACCGGTGAAGCACATCGCAAAGGCGGACGCATTGAGACAATCCAAGGCCTTCCTCATCCTCACCACCAAACACCTCTACTTCCTCAATAAGTCTCAAAACAAGATTCGCATCACCATTCAACTACACCCACAAGCAGGCATCACGGATTCAAGAAGCGAGACACATGATTTGACATATGCAGACGCGGAGCAAGACCCGAAGACGTTCACGGACATCTCCGAGTTCGACCCTTCTCGTTGGAGCCGCGCTCTGAAAAAGGCGCTCAAAAAGCTGTAAAATGAAGTCCAAATTGTTGTGTCAATGTGTAAAGACGATGTGAGGATTGACTTCAAATCATCACGCTGATCGTCGATATGATGAAGTCCAATTGGTGTGTCAATGTGTAAAGACGATGCAGGGATTGACTTCAGATCATCATGTTCATCATCGATATGGCATCTCTGATAGACACGTGGATCATTTGATCTCCCGGTCCACTCTCACTTTCACCCTCCATGGCAGCTTCATATTCAACCCCATCCTCCGAAATCTTCAAGAGCGATCTGTTT
>Ga0307375_10001279_pt1 | contig 27848 bp, 27 predicted proteins | sample TR1MG_FD_202531 | JGI IMG/M metagenome (GOLD analysis project Ga0307375, IMG submission 202531) | Soil microbial communities from Risofladan, Vaasa, Finland - TR-1 | ecosystem: Environmental > Terrestrial > Soil > Coastal area > Acid sulfate soil | place: Finland: Risofladan, Vaasa | collected...
TCACATAAATTTATATGGGATGATCATGTCCAGAAATATCCTTAACAAGAATGAATTCAAGACACTTTCCGACTTCCGTTATCAGCTGCGTTGTTTTGTGCGGTTCAGTGAGGACATCACCCATAAATTAGGGGTCACGAATCTGCAATATCTGCTGTTGCTTCATGTCAAAGGATACAAAGATCGCGAGTGGGCGACGATCGGCGAACTTGCCGAACGATTGCAAACCCATCATAACGGCGTCGTGTCGCTTGCCTCGCGTTGCGAAAAGCTGGGTTTGATATATAGGCAGCGGGGAACCGCCGATAAGCGCGAGGTGCAGATATATCTCACGCCGGAAGGCAATAAATTGGTGAAAAAAATCGCGAGTTTGCATCGCGATGAACTATTGAATCTGCAAGGGAAGTTCAAGATTCCCGGAAAGCAGGCATTGGGGTCTAAATCGTGACAAACAGAACTTCGGACAATTATTCTGGCGATGCCGTAATTCAAGATGGCTAAAAAATTCCCAATACATCCCGCACACCCGGAGCGGATTTGCTGGGGTTGCGATAAATACTGCCCTGCCGATTCCATGTGCTGCGGCAACGGTTCAGACCGCGCACAGCATCCGGTTGAGTTGTTTGGAGATGACTGGTTTGAATTTGGCAATGAGGAAGCTGCTCCCTCAAAAAAGCCGAAAGATACCGGAAGATAAATGCTGGAGACCTGGCAACCGTTTAGCCAGAAGCAGTCTGCAAAAGTAACCCCGCAAGCATTCAACACCGCCGGCATTGTTCAGTTTTACACAACCATCCTCGCCCGAAATTAGCGCCTGATGCAGAACTTGGCGAAGGACAGGTGTGTGCCGGAATTTGGCTTGTAGCAGTAATAAAAATCCCCAAGCCTTGATGGGTTGGGGATAAGGGGAGTTCTGCATGTAGTCAGAACACATGCTCAATGGGAGAGAACAGAGCACGGACAATGATCGCTTCATTGCCGGTTCAAATTGTTCTATAAAACTCCCGCGGAATAAAGGCACATACGACATACGGCAGAAGGATGGCGACAAATGGTAATTTCCATTGCAGCCATACAAGACGATCCGGAAACGCGGAGTACTGCAAGCCTCCACCCGATTGTCAGTTCTATTGGCGGTGATATGAGTACAATGTGTCCAGATAAAACCTGGGGGCCATGATGATGCATAAACGGCAAAAGCCTTTCTCCATGATTCGCGAGTTCCATCTTGCCGACTGGTTCACACTGGCAAACGCGGTGTGCGGCACGGGGGCGTTGTTTTCCATGCTGACATACCTGCAAACGACCGATGTCAGGCACGTCTACTTTGCGTGCGGGCTGGTCGTTGCCGCTTTGATCTTCGATGTCCTGGATGGACGGATTGCCCGGTGGCGGCAGCAGACTTCCGCAATGGGTCGTGAGCTTGATTCACTCGCCGATGTCATTTCCTTCGGCGTAGCCCCGGCCGTGATTGCATACGGTTGCGGCATGCAGGGCTTTTACGACCGTATTGTCCTGGCCTATTTTGTTGCATGCGGAGTATCGCGCCTGGCGCGCTATAACATTACGACCGAGGCGATGTCCGAGGGCGGAGATAAAGTGAAGTACTTCGAGGGAACTCCCATCCCGACATCTCTGCTGCTGGTCGCGTTGATGTTTGCGGCCGCCTCACTGGGCGCATTGGGCGAGTCCCTCTGGTTCGGAAAGGTCGTGTTGGCCGGCTTCACGCTTCATCCGCTGGTACTGTTGTTCGCGGTTTCCGGCTCACTTATGGTCAGTCGCATACGGATTCCAAAGCTCTGAGCTGCCGTCATGCCCATACGAGACCAGAAACTACCGGGACGGTGCCCGTGATTTTATGAAAAGAATGGAGGTCCCTGGAGGAACCATGCGTACGCTTACTGCCATCACGTACCGAATCTGCTCCCGCTTCGGCCTGCTGGTTTTGGCATTTGCATTTGCATTTGCTTTTCCTGGGCTTGCACATGCAAGTCTCCCACTACCTTCCAATGTACCAGGCGGCATTGCGATCATTCCGCTCGGCAGCGTTTCGGCCGGTGCAAAAGCACCGCAAACATGGTTGGGCGACCAGCCTGTGCTCGTTACCTCTGATCACGATATATGGTACGCGGTGGTCGGCCTGCCGCTCGATATCACGCCGGGGCCTCATGAGTTGCGCGTCAAGATCGGCGGCGTAACGGAAGCGCAGGACTTCGTGGTCAACACAAAAGATTATCCCGAGCAGCACATCACCCTTAAAGACAAGAGCAAGGTGGAACTGTCGCCTGCAGACGAGGCTCGCGCCGACCGCGAGATCGCTGTCATCACGGAACTCAAACATCACTGGCGCGCTGCGCAGGCTACCGATCTGGCTTTTATTCTTCCTGTTAAAGGGGAACTGTCCAGTCCTTTCGGCCTGCGTCGATTCTTCAACGGAGAACCGCGCGCACCACATGCCGGCATAGATTTGGCGGTTGCGCGCGGCACGCCGGTCAGGGCGAGTGCGCGAGGCAAGGTGCTGGCGGTCGGTGATTATTTTTTCAACGGCAAGACGATCTTTGTGGACCATGGCAACGGGCTGATCACCATGTACTGCCACCTTGACCGGATCGATGTGAAACCCGGCGAAAATGTGAACAAAGGTCAGCGGATCGGGCGTTCCGGAAAAACAGGACGCGCTACGGGCCCGCATCTGCACTGGAGCGTCGTGCTTAACGGTGCGATGGTCGATCCTGAATTATTCATTCCGGCAAAACATAGAAACTTTAGAAACTAAAGGATTCAGCATCAAACAAGTATCCAAGGGTGTCAGCGAGATAAAAACGTCCGACAAGAAACCCGATGCTGATCCCTTTGAGACCTTCCTCTGAGACCTGGCTAGATTTTCCGCCTTACCTTGATCGCGATCGTGCCGACGCCGAGGAATGCGACGCCCATCAGCACGAGGGTGACCGGCCAGCCCAGGGAATTTGCGAAATGCTTTGCGGTGTAATACCCGATGAAGCCGAGCATCGCAACGACCGTGGTGAACAACAGCGCCCTGCTTTGCAGCACCACGCAGGCATACAGCATGGACGCTGTTACCGCGAGATAGACAAGTTCGAACGACGTGTCATGCACGAGGCCGAACAATCCGCTGTAGGCCATGACAGACCCGAAGAAATAGCCGAGGCCGGTCAGGCGCGCATACCGCCCCGCCTTGTGCAGACCGTAGGCCGCAGACATCACGCAGATGCCGGTGATCAGGCTCGCCCAGTTCACGGAGGTGGCCATCGCGATGCGGTCGAACAGGCCGCTGTTCAGCCAGCAGGTGCCGATCAGCAAGGCGGGTTCCGCAAGGATACGGTGGGGTGTTTTTTCGAGTGCGCTGCCGACCAGGAACAGCGAGGCGCCAAGGACAATCGCGATATAAGCCATCGGGACACCGAGCAGGTCGAGCCCGACCTGCATGAATCCGTAAACAAAAAACAGCGCGGTAAACGCCAGCACCGTGGGCCGGTATTTGCCGAACAGCACGCCCTGGTGCAGGGTCATCACGCCGAATACGAAGAGCGCTGCGGCACGCCAGTTGTCGCCGTGCGGGTACACCTCATGGATCAGCACGAACCAGCCGCCGGTCATCATGAACACCGTGGCGAGCGCAAGCGGCAGGATCAGCCTCGGAAATTTTTTCTCATGCAGCGCGGAAACCAGCACGATGAGCAGGATGTAGCCGACGCCCAGCGTCACGAACACCCGCATCGCGCTGCCCATGCTCTGCCAGAACGTGCCGATATAGGTGCCGACGCCGGCAAGTATGAAAATCGCGCCCAGATAGGTAAACAGGGTCCTGGCGGTGTCGCGGCTGCTGCGCCGGACGGGCACAGGGCGGGATGCGGCAGGCGCATGAAAGGCGGCCTCGACTTCGGCGGGCGTGATGTCGTGGCTGCGCATCAACTGCACGATGCGCTCCAGTGCGCCAGGCTTGTCGGCGACGCTGGACGCGCCAAGGATGCCGGCCGCCAGCGGCCAGCCCATCAAGCCGCCGCCGATCAGCACGACTACGACGATGAGGACCAGCAGCCAGATCATGGCGCCACGACCCAGCCGATGAAGCGGGTGTTATTGCTGTAATACATGTCGCCGGAATTCGGCAGGCGGATGCTGCGCCCCTGTTTCGTCAGCACCGCTTCCCTGTTGTAGCGCGCGCCATAAAACAGGCCGGTGAAGACATCGCCCGAATAGCCGTTCGTTCCCGAGCTGAATTGGTATCCATCCGGTGCAACGCTGGACGAATCGATCGTCAGCCCGTCGAGATCGGGAACATCGATCGCGGTGATTTTTGCAGCCTCTTCGGGCGTAGCGGGAAGTTGTCCGGGCGGGGTCAGACCGGGCGGCAGCATGATGGGGATCTCCTGCACCCCGCCTGTTTTCGGGCTGTAACGCCACAGGCGCGGTCTCTGGTAACCGGCTGTGCTGCCCTGGTAGACGACCTGGATCTTCCGGTTTACGACGGATATCTGCACGCCGTTCGGGTAATAGTTGTATTCGGTCGCGTAAAGCGCATCGTATTGCGGAGGCGCGACCACGAGGGCGGGTATCCCCGAGATCAACAGGAACACCACAACGAGCAACAGGGGCAAACCCAGACCAAATGCGATGGTGGGGTTGTCGCGGAGGAATGCTTTCATGCAGACTTCTCCTTAAAGATGGTGCTTTATGCTGCAAAACGATGGGGCAGGAAACCAACAGGATGCCGCCGATTATCACTGGCCGTTGCGGCCCGGTCAATGCAAGTTTTCCGCAACTGAAGGGGCAGCTTCGCATAACTGTTTTGAACCCGCATCCCAAATCAGTCAGCTTTCCCTGCAGCAATTGCTCGGAGGCGCGGGGGCGCGAAGTCCCGCGGGTACAGGCCGGCCTGGCGGCCGCATTCCTGGACCAGCGCAAGGACTACGTCAATTGTGGGGGTCGGAACATCTGTCATGCGGCCCAGTTCCTGGACTGCGGTGACCAGCGCATCGATTTCCATTGAACGTCCGCGCTCCAGGTCTTGCAGCATGGACATCTTGTGCCCGACTACCGACCCTGCCGACGCCAGACGTCGATGGATCATTTCTTCCAGGATATCTATCCCGAGTGTATCGCTGATGGCTTTGGCTTCGTGCATCATTGCGATGCAAAGTGCCCTCAGCCGCGGCTCTGAAGTGATCCGGTCAAGGGTGGCATGGGTCAGCGCACTAATCGGATTGAAACAGACGTTACCCCACAGTTTCAACCAGACATTCCAGCGGATCGCATCCCGGATCGGCGCAGCGAAATTGGCCGCAGTCAAGGCCTGGCTCAAGGCGACAATTCGTGGCGAGTGACTTCCGTCCGGTTCACCGATGGTGAAACGGTTGAATTCATGGTGCTCGATAATACCGGGTGCGACGACTTCACAAGCCGCATCGACGACACAGCCGATAGCGCGTTCCGGCCCGATCAGGTTCCATTGCCGTCCGCCCGGGTCGACCGACTCCAGATGATGGCCTTCGTAAGGCCCGCCTGTCTTGTAGAAGTACCACCATGGAATGCCGTTCATCGCGGTGACCAGTGCGGTATCGGGTCCAAGCAGTGGCTTGATCAGTGTCGCGCTTTCATGAGCCTGGTGCGATTTCAGGGCACAAATCACGAATTCCTGTTGTCCGAGACTGGACGGGTCATCGCTTGCGGCCAGCCGCGCCACTTTCTCGCGCCCCCCGATCAGCAGTTTCAGTCCATTCCTGCGAATCGCTTCAAGATGCGCGCCCCGTGCCACAACACTGACCTCATGTCCTGCCAGTGCCAGCTCCACTGCCAGATATCCACCAATCGCCCCGGCGCCGAAAACGCATATCTTCATGTGCCAAGCTCCCCCCAAAGAATTTTCAACAGGATACCTGCAACGATCGCATCCATACAAACAACGGCGGACAAAGGCCGGTTGCGCCTGGCCGCATTATGTCGGTTATCCTCCACCTAACTCAATGTCTGCGACACAACCAATGGGATCAGCATCACACATTATCCAAGGGTGACGACGAAATGAGATTGTTCAGGAAGAAATCCGATGCTGACCCAATTTAATACCTGGCTCGAAATATTTTTCACCCACCGCATCCATAATTCCGGTTCGCCCCGGTTGATAATGTCATAAACTAAAACGTACCGGCAAAAATCCAGGTTTTATAATCATTCGTACGGTCAACAATATGTACTACGGGGAAAAGTTCAACGCCATCACCCATCTCGTCGGTGCCATTCTGGCGATCGCAGGCTCTGTCGTGCTGATCGTATTGGCTTCGCTGCAAGGTGATCCATGGAAGATCGTGAGTGTCACGATTTACGGTTTGACGCTGGTTCTGCTCTACAGCTTCTCCGCGCTTTACCACAGCCTGCGCGGACCTGCCAAGAATATCCTGCGCGAGCTGGACCACCACAGCATCTATCTTCTCATCGCGGGCAGCTACACCCCGTTCTGCCTGGTTACGTTGCGCGGTCCCTGGGGCTGGTCGCTGTTTGGCGTGGTGTGGGGTCTCGCGGTTCTCGGCAGCCTGCAGGAACTTTGGTTGAAGAACAGTGCGCGAATCCTGTCGTTGCTGATCTACGTCGTGATGGGCTGGGCGGCTCTGGTGGCCCTGTTCCAGCTTATGCATGCGCTCGGGCCGGCCGGGTTTGCCTGGCTCGTGGCTGGCGGATTGTTCTATACGATCGGCATTATCTTCTATGTGATCGACACCCGCCTTACCCACGCGCACGGCATCTGGCACCTGTTCGTGCTTGCAGGCAGCGCATCGCATTATGTCGCGATCCTGTTTTATGTGCTGTAAGCAGGGCGGGCTTATATCCGTTGAGTACGGTGTATCGACAATTAAAGTAGCCGGGCTCGAAATATTTTCCGGCACTCCCTGACCTGTCTCCCGCCACTGCCCTCGCCCTGGCGCACCGAATTTCACGTTGCAAACGATGTATGCGCCCGGGCGCGGGCTCGCCGCAGGCCGGCTCATGTTGACCAGCCCGGAGCAATAGTTGATCATCACAGCTCATGGTAAATTAATGAGTGGCTCCTGTGACAAAATACATTGGAATCCTCACCTCTGGCGGCGATAGCCCCGGACTGAACTCGGCGATTCGCGGTGTCGGCAAGGCTGCACTGAATCATAACGGCATGCAGTTAATCGGTTTTCGCGATGGCTTCCGCGGCTTGATGGAAAATCGCACGATGCGGCTGGAGGCAGCTGATCTGTCGGATATCCTGACCCGGGGCGGCACCATCCTCGGCACCAGCCGGGACAAACCGCACCGCATGCCGGTCGGCGGCAAGATGCAGGACATGACCGATGTGATCGTCGGCAATTACCACACCAACCATCTCGATGTCCTGGTTTGCCTGGGCGGCGGCGGTACGCAGAAAAACGCGCTGCGTCTCAAACAAAAAGGCCTCAACATCATCACCCTGCCCAAGACCATCGACAACGACATCGCCATGACCGACATCACCTTCGGCTTCGATACAGCCCTGGGCATCGCCACCGATGCGATCGATCGTCTCCACAGCACGGCACACAGCCATCACCGCATCATCGTGGTGGAAATCATGGGCCACCGGGCCGGATGGCTGGCGCTGGGCGCGGGTATTGCCGGCGGCGCCGATGTGATCCTGATCCCGGAAATTCCCTATGCGGTGGAAAGTGTGGCCGAAGCGATCCGCGAACGCAGCCGTCGCGGCAAGAGTTTCAGCATCGTCGCAATCGCGGAAGGGGCGCTCTCTCTGCATGAACACGCGGAACTGGCGGCGACCAGGAAAAAGAAAACCGACGCCAGGCAGAAAGAAAGCAAAAAGGCGGATGCCGAATCCGCAGCCGAGACCCAATACGCGGAGAAGACGGTGCGCCTCGCCAAGCAACTCGAACTGCTGACCGGACTGGAATCGCGTATCACCATCCTAGGCCACCTGCAACGCGGCGGCATTCCCTCCGCCGCCGACCGCCTGCTCTCCACCCGGCTGGGGACTGCCTGCACCGACCTGATCGATCAAGGGAAATATGGCGTGATGGTTGCCGCCAGAGGGGATGGCACCAAGGCTGTAATGCTGGAAGAAGTTGCCGGCAAAGTCAAAACGGTTCCGCCCGATCATCCCTGGGTGCTGAGCGCGCGAAATGTCGGAATCAGCATGGGAGACTAAGGCCGGCTGCCATCAACCTCTACATTGCATTAATTAGGCTCACCTCTGTTCCGTTCGTGCAAACCAAAAAACAATTCGACTCCGCCATCTTTGGTTGGGTGCGTCTATCTCCTGCAATTACCGGCGATCCTGACCGCGTTCTTCGCGCTTGTTTCCCCGCTCCCTGTTTTGCTGTCCGTTCTGGCGGCGTTGCTGTTGGTAATACCGCTGGGTCACGGGCTCGCGCGGCTGATAGCGGTATTTCTTGGATTCGATCGAATGTTGCACTTCCGGCACGCGGGGATAACTGTCCCCGGAAAACCTGCGCTGGTAGGATGGCAACGGTGCGGGGCGCGGGGTTGAACGGTGGTCCCATCGATCCCATCCGCTTCGGCGCTGTTCCCAGTCGCGGCCCCAGTGGTCGCCCCAGCGCGGCGGCGCGTCGGCATGCCAGCCGCGGAAATAAGGCGGGGGCCTGCGATAGTAGCGCACCGGAATGCGCAGCACATACACCGGCACATATTCGGGTTCCACCAATTGCCACGGCCCGTTGTACCAGCTGCTCACATACCAGTCGTCTCCCTGTAACACCCAGTACATGCCGTCGTAAAAGAAGAAATTCAAATCCACCCGGGGATCGTAGTAGACGGGATAGCCCGGCACCCGGACGAGCCTCGGATAGGCCGGCATATTGATCCCGATGCTGACGCCGGGAACGCTGATCCCGATGCCGACAATTACCTCGGCGCGGGCTGCGTTTACCGGTAAAAGCAGTACCGACAACAAAATAAATAGATTGCGCATTTTCTGTCCTCCTGTTGGGTAAACGGCCATCGCGGTGATGGTCAGGCAACCAGACTACCCACCAGCGACAAGCAAGGCAAGGTAAAGTTTCCCGGGAGCATTGCGATTCATTCGCGCCGCACCGCCGGCTGATGTGATTTCCGGCCGTCAATGGGCGCGCAGGCTGCATTCGGCATTTTCCGGATCGCATCGGTTATACGAATTTGACCAATGGCCGCTTAGCGGCGGCCTATTGCAATGCTCTGTGCTCTGGCGCACAGAGCATTCCCTGCAAGAGGGATATTCTTGGTGCGTCTTACCTACCGTGCACATGAAAGAAAACTGTCATGAACCTCCACTTAACGCTGGAACCCCTGGTATCACTGATCGCCGGCGTGCTTATCCTGATGATGCCCAAGCTGCTGAACTATATCGTCGCGGCCTATTTGATCGTCCTCGGCATACTGGGACTGGTAAGATGAAACTCCGCAAGCAAAGATTGCCTGGGCAAAAGATCAATTTCGTGTAGTTCCCGGAACAAAGCCTGCCATGCATAACGCGACCTGGTATTCCCGATTTGCAAAAAGAGCGGCGTACATTTGCGGACGTCCCAGAGTATTCACGTTAGCTGTTGCAGTCATCGCTGTTTGGATCGTCACAGGCCCGGTGTTTCACTTCAGCGACACATGGCAATTGGTCATAAACACCGGCACCACGATCATCACCTTCCTGATGGTCTTTCTCATTCAAAACACCCAGAGCAGAGACACCGAGGCAATCCAGGTGAAACTCGACGAACTGATCCGGGCCACGAGAGGCGCTCATAACGCGCTTCTCGATCTGGAAGAACTCGAGGAGGAAAGTCTCGATGTCTTCCGAACCAGGTATCAGGCGCTGGCAGCAACGGCGCGCGCGGAGTTAAAACGCGGCGATTTGGACACCGGTACGCCGGAGCCGTAAGCAATCAAGTGCCGCCTAGGCTTCGGCCCGTGCAATTTTCACAATCTCTTTGGCGATATCTTCCGGGGACAGGATAAAATCAATGCACCCGCTTTCGATTGCACTCTCCGGCATGTCCGGCTGTTTCGCCGTACTCAGTTTCTGCGCGATCGTAATGCCGCCGATTTCCTGGATGCCGCACATTGCTGCCGCGCCGTCGCCATCATAGCCCGAAACAATAATTGCAATGAGCTTGCCGTCCCAGTAACGGGTCAGCGAACGCAGGAAAACCGTGATTACATCGGGCCAGCCCCGGGGCTTGGATATCGGCTTCAGACGGAACTCTCCATTCAGGACGTGCAAATCCCGGTTTTCCGGGATGATGAATACACGGTTGGGCTCAATCTGCAAACTTTCCGTGATCAGATCAACCGGCATGGTCGTGAAACGGGGGAGAACCTCATGGAGGTGGGTGGGCATCTCCGTGATGTGATTGACGATGACGATGGCCACTCCCATATCAGCCGGAAGATTTTGCAACAACCTAATATACGCGTCGAGACCGCCTGCCGAACCGCCGACGCAAACGACAGGAAAATCCTTCAGTGGCGGACCAGTTTTAACAGGCATCTTCATTGTCTTGGCGTCACCAATCACGGTGAAATTGATGGAAATAATATTATCGTAGCCGAGAATCAAACTGCCGGAATCATTAATCGTTCCGCGCTACTGTAGATTTGATGATAGCCAATGGTCAAGCATCGTTCTGTCTGCTGGCGAACACAGTGATTGCCTGCCTGGATAATTCGATCGAACGTTTCTTAATGGATAAAACGCATTCTGCCCACATTTGGCGGATGCTCTCAACGGTGCGGCAGTCGTTCAGGCCGGGCAAATTGATTTGATAGTTTTATAGGTTCGTTACCACACAGACCTGCGCCAAAATCAAGTTCAATCTTCAGTTCCTGCAGGGTTAGCCTGTCAATTTAAATAAAGGAATATGGAAATGAACAAAGATCAAGTCAAAGGCGTTTTAAAAGACATCGCCGGTAAGGTGCAGGAAAAGGCCGGGCAGCTGACCGGCAGCAAAGAGCAACAGGTCAAAGGCCTGGGCAAACAAATTTCCGGAAATGCCGAGAAATCCTATGGCGATGTAAAGGAAGTCATCAAGGATTCAAACAAGCGCCCTTGAAACCTTAAGCGCAACAACAATGGCCGCTGTACGCGGCCGTTTTTTCGACTAGCCATCCCGCGGCAAAACAAAAAACTGTCGATCAGCGGGGCTGCGGCGGAAGTCCGGGGAAGCCCTGGCAAGATGCGCTGGTTGCCGATGCGCTTGCCCTGTTTGACAGGGTTAGCACCGGGCATCCAAATGTCGTGGTCATCGGCCGCAGCTTGGGCAGCAGTCGTCGCGGCAGAGCATGATGGAGTCATCCCGCGCAAGCACGGAAACGCTCCACTCGCGTTTTCATGCCGGGGTTGCGACGCCCAGGGTTGTAGCCGGCGCGAATCACAACACAAACTTCGAGAACCAGGAGTACATACCGTTAATGAACAGTATCTGAAAATTTCAGTGCATCGTCCAGTGCTTTCAGGAATTCATTGATCCTGATCGGCTTGGTGAGATAGCGGAAGAATCCTGCCTCCAGTCCCTTCTCGATATCGCGCAGCATGGCATTGGCGCTGATGGCAATCACCGGGATGCGCCTGGTTGCCGGGTCATTGCGCAAAACATTCATGGTTTCGATTCCGCTCATGCCGGGCAGATTGATATCCATCAGGATCACATCCGGGAGATGGGCGTGCGCAAGCGCGATGCCCTGGTTGCCATCGCGCGCGCTCAGCATGTGCACATGCGGCTGTTCTGCAATTATCTGCTCGACCAGCATCAGGTTGGCCGGATTGTCTTCCACATAGAGCAGGGTGCGCATCGCCGCGCCATCCGCAGCTTGCGGCGCAAATTTCGCGGGCATGGCATTTTCAGCGGAAAGTTGCGGTGTAACTTCCCGGATCAGTTCGATCCAGAATTCGCTGCCCGTGCCGACGGTGCTTTTCACGCCGATCGTGCCGCCCATCAGTTCGACCAGTTGCTTGGCCACCACCAGGCCGATGCCCGTCCCTTCCTCGCTGCCGCTCTCCTGTCCGAGCCGGTTGAACGGCTGAAATAGCTGCACCAGTTTTTCCGGAGGCAGCCCCGCACCGCTATCCGTGATGCTGACGTGTATGCGTTCCGGAGTGCTGGTATATTTCACCTCGACCGTCCCGTGTTTGCGGTTGTATTTGATTGCATTGGTAAGCAGGTTGATCAGGACTTGCTTGACCCGGGTCCGGTCGGCACTGACAAAGCAGGGGATGTCGAAGCGTGGGAAAATCAGTTGGATGTCGCGCTGCTGCGCCTGCGATTCGATCATGCCCTGGCATTCGTGCAGGATATCGGTTAACGACACCGCTTCCCGCGACAGCGATAGCCTGCCGGACTCGATCAACGCAAGGTCGAGAATTTCGTTGATCAGTTCCAGCAGATACCATCCCGCCTTGGTAATCTGTTCCAGCCTCGCAACCTGGACGGACGTTGGCGGCGGTGAACCGACTTCCAGCAACTGGGTGAAGCCGAGGATCGCATTTAGCGGGGTGCGCAGCTCATGGCTCATGTTGGAAAGGAAAATCGATTTGGCGAGGTTGGCTTTTTCCGCCATGAACTTTGCGCTCTCCAGCTCGGCATTATTATCCTGCAGCACCCTGTCCAGGATTATGCGTTCGGTGATGTCGCGCGCGGCGGCGAACACGCCCTGCAGCTTCCCGTTGCGATCGAAGAAGGTGGTCGCGTTGTAGGACACCACCGTTTCCCTGCCGTCCCTGGCGCGCGCGGTGAGCTCGTAGTTGGTGATCTTCTTTTCGTTCAGCACCTGTTTGATGCCCGCCTGGGCCCGATCCGGATCGGTAAAGTAGCTCTTGAAAGGCGCACCGATCAGCTCGTCGCGCGTGCATCCGGTAAGCGCCTCCATCTGCTTGTTGACGTCGGTGATGATGCCGGCCGGATCGGTGGTCATGATCGCGTCGATATTGGATTCGATCAGCGAGCGCGTGTAGAACTGCTGGTCGCTCAAGGCCTGCTTCACTGCATATTCCCCGGTGACATCGCGGAATACCAGCACGGCCCCGATCACCCGACCGTCGCGGTCGCGTATCGGCGCGCAACTGTCGGCGATATCGCACTCGCCATCATCGCGTGCGATCAGCACGGTGTGGTTGGCCAAGCCCTGTATCGTGCCATGCGCCAGGGTTGCCATCACCGGGATAGTTGAGGGTAGCCGGGTTTCTTTGTTGATGATGCGGAAGATATCGTCCACCGGGCGACCGGCGGCTTCCGTCTGCGTCCAGCCGGTGAGCTTCTCGGCAAGTGGATTCAGGAGTGTCACACGCGCTTCGGCATCGGTGGCGATCACCGCGTCGCCGATTGAGTTGAGCGTAACGGCGAGCTTTTCCTCGCTGGCCTGCAATATGGCGTTGGTTTGCTGCAGTTGTTTGTGCGTCTCCTCCTGAATTTCGAGCAAATGCTGCCGCTCCGCTTCGACCTGCTTGCGCGCGGTGTTGTCGGTGCCGATCAGCAGGTAACCGATGATTTCGTTCTGCGCATCGCGCAGCGCCGTGACCGACACCACCGCCGGGAAGCGGCTGCCGTCCTTGCGGATGTAGGTCAGCTCGTAGATGTCCTCGATGCCGCGCGAGGCCTTGAACACCAGCGCCTCGAAGCCCGGCGTGATCGCGGTGCCCAGTTCGGCGCTCAACGCCTTGGCGCGCGCGATCACTTCCTGCGGGTCGGAGATGTCGGCCGGGGTGATCTTGTTCATCACTTCCGCGGCCGTGTAGCCCAGCATGCGCTCCGCGCCGACGTTGAAAATCTGGATCACGCCCTTCGCGTCGGTGGCGATGCTGGAAAAGTTTTCGCTGTTGAAGATCGCGCTCTGCAGGGCGCCCGCCTTGAGCAGCGCCTCTTCAGCCTGCTTGCCGATGCTGTTGTCGGTGCCGATCAGCAGATAGCCGATGATTTCGTTCTGGGCATCGCGCAGCGCCGTGACCGACACCACCGCCGGGAAGCGGCTGCCGTCCTTGCGGATGTAGGTCAGCTCGTAGATGTCCTCGATGCCGCGCGAGGCCTTGAACACCAGCGCCTCGAAACCCGGGGTGATAGCGGTGCCCAGTTCGGCGCTCAACGCCTTGGCGCGCGCGATCACTTCCTGCGGGTCGGAGATGTCGGCCGGGGTGATCTTGTTCATCACCTCGGCGGCCGTGTAGCCCAGCATGCGCTCCGCGCCGACGTTGAAGATCTGGATCACGCCCTTCGCGTCGGTCGCGATGCTCGAGAAGTTGGCGCTGTTGAAGATCGCGTTCTGCAAAGCCCCGGTTTTAAGCAGGGTTTCCTGGCGCCTGACCTCGGTGATGCCCCCCGCTGAGGCAGCGGCGGGTTTGCGGTTGACGAGATCGCGGATTTTTTTAAACATGGTTCAACTTTCGTGCAAATATCAAGATTGTGTGGGGACGGATCACGCTGTGGCAGCGAAATACGCGCGGGCAAACCAACCGAGTGCGCAACAGACTTCGCGTCCTCACCAATCCTCCCGTTAAGAGGCCGGGGATTTTTCGCTGGTCCGTCCGGCCAAAATGATATGGATTCAAGGGCTTTACAAAGTCAGAAGAGCACTAATTGCCAATGCATTTGCCAATACCCGATATTCAAACAGGGCACATACAGCGTATACACTAAATCCCGACACAAACATATATGATTTTACCAAGGGAACCTTGAGCAATCGCTCCGCCTGACTGGCAGTGCTGATGCACCGCCCATGGGCAAACTCAATCCCTGAACGTCAGCCATGGAGGAAATCGACCGTCCGCTTCGCGATACCTGCAAGGCTCAATGGATAACTGCCTGCCTGCAAGCGGAAGGTCGGGAAAATAAAACGATAACGAGTAAAAGATACAGGGGTTAATTTCTTTTTTACCCGCGCAAATCACTCCAATAAAATAATTCGGCCCATTAGATTTACGCCCTCACGCTGCTCACGGCATAAGCGATCTGGCGCGGCCCCAGTGAAGGCCAACTCACGTTGCGCGTCTTGAGCCTGCATAGCCTATAATCCTGTTATGCTGGTATTTGATGGTGTGCGCCCGAATGCCGCAGAGCATGCATATTTTCAATCGCCAATTTATGAATCATTTATGAATCATTGGAGGGATAGATGAAACTGTTTAAAGCAATATTGCTTAGCCTTGTTATCGGCGTTGCAGCAGGGATGTGGTTGGGGGTGAATATCGGACGCGAGGTGCCGCTGTATTCCAATCCATTTAACACCGCGACGCTGAATCAGAAAATCAAACGGGCAACCGGGGAAACGCTGGAAAAAGGCGGACAGGCCCTGGAAAAAACCGGCCAGGCCTTGCAGGAAAAATTGAATAAATAGGCTTAAACTCGGCTACGCAATTATCTATCGCACAGCAGCGAACGACCTGTACAAACCCTTACCGGAGACACACCATGAAACTGATAGGCACCCTCAACAGCCCCTATGTGCGCAAGGCGCGCCTGGTGTTGCTGGAAAAGAACATCCCCCACCAATTCCTCGTCGATGCGCCGCGCGAACCCGGCAGCCGGGTGGCGCGGGTCAATCCGCTCGGTCGCATTCCGGCGCTGATACTGGACGACGAAACCTGCGTGTTCGATTCGCCGGTGATCGCCGAATATGCGGACACGCTGAACGATACCCCTATCCTGATCCCGCGCGCCGATGCGCTGGCGCGGATGCGCGTCAAGCGCTGGGAAGCGCTGGCGGACGGCATCATGGATTCGGCGGTGCTGGTACGCACCGAGCGCATTCGCCCCGCGGAAAAACAGGAGGCGGACAACATCGTCCGGCCCAACGATGCGATCACCCGCGCGCTTGCATTTGTGTCCGGCCAGCTGGGGCAAAGGGAATGGTGCGAGGGCACAGCGATTTCACTGGCCGATCTGGCGCTGGCGAGCGCGCTGATCTATCTGGATCTGCGCCAGGCCGAACGCGACTGGCGCGGCGCGCACCCGAATCTGGCCGCATGGTTTGCGCGCATCGGCGAACGCCCCAGCGTGCGCGCCTCACTCGCGGAATAACTGCGCATCCGATTTGCGACGCTCAGCCCTGTGCATTTTTTTTTTGCTGATCATCAGCACGCCGGCCAGCACCAGTATCGAGCCGGCGATCTGTTCCGGCGACATACGCTCGCCCAGGAACACATAAGCCAGAACGATGGTCGAGACCGGGCCGATCGAGCCTATCATCGAAGTGTGCATGGAGCCGATGCGGCGCATTGCCGCGGCCAGCAGGAAGGCCGGCAACACGGTCGAGAACACCGCCATCCCGATACTCAGTTCATACACCCTGGCGGGGAGCTTCAGCGCCGCGACAGGATGCGTGACAGCGAATTGCACCAGACAGGCTACACAGGCCACCGTCATCACATAGGCGGTGAACCGGCTCGCGCCTATCCTCGCGATGGTATGCCCCGCCCCGACCAGATACACGGCGTACGCCAGCGCACTGCCGAACACCAATAGCGAGCCTGTCAGCGCGTCGAGCTCTGTCGCCTTCATGTCGTGCACGAACACCAGCGCGATGCCGGCATAGCTGATCAGCAATGCGAGCCTGGCGGTGCGCCCTATCCTGTCCCCGAAGACCAGCGCGGAAATCAGCACCACCATGGTCGGATAGAGGAACAGGATGAGTCGTTCCAGTCCCGCACTGATGTATTGCAAGCCCAGAAAATCGAGATAGCTGGCCAGGTAATAGCCGATAAACCCCAAGCCGATGACCGCAAGCTTGTCCCTGGCAGTGAGCGGCTGGCTGTGTTTGTTGCGGTTTGCCCCTGCCGCAACGACCAGGAAGAACGGCAGGGCAAATGCCATGCGCAATGCCAGCAGCGTGATGGCATCCACTTTGTCGAGATAGGCGAGCTTGACCATGATCGCCTTGGCGGAAAAGCCGATCGCCGCGACCAGCGCGAAAACAATGCCGGCCATCTGTTGCCGCGAAACATGAATATCTTGTGCTGTTGATGACATGCAAGACCCCGGTAAATAGCGCGGGTCTTGTGCGGGTGGTCCAGGCATCGCGGCTTGAACAATCTCGATCAGACCGCGCTGTTGCTGTTAAAAATTCTTCAGGAGGACAGAAACGCGGATGCGGACATGCGCCACAGTCGTTTGCCGGGGAGTGTGTTGCCTTGATATGAAGAGCTGCTGGTTATCATGGTATGAACTATACGAAAACGAATCCGGCGTGTCGAATCAATTGTGCCTGCGTCAATTCTTCCGGCGGAACGCGATCATCACCGCCCACACGCCCAGTGCCAGGTAGCACAGCAGCGACCATTCCGGGATGCCGAGCGTGAGGAATGTCCAGCCCTTCGCCGCGCATTCCCCGGAGCCGTGCATCAGCTCTTTCAACACATGGGACATCGGCATGGTATCCAGCATGTAATCCAGACCCGGGCCGCAGGCGGGCACCTGGTCCGCGGGCAGGTGCTGGATCCAGATATGGCGTGCCGCGACAGCGACGCCGGACAGGGACAGCAACACGATCAGCGCCGCGTAAATGCGCTCTCCCAAACGTTTCGGTCCATGCAGGGCGGCAAGCGCGCACACCGCCAGGATCGCGATGAAGAACACGCGCTGCACCATGCACAACGGGCAGGGATCCTGATGCTCGACATACTGCAGGTACAAACCAAAGCCCATCAGGCCGCTTGCAAACAGCGCCCCGGCCAGATACAGCCAGCGATTGGACAGGCTGTGCCAGAGTTTAAACATATTCATGCTCACCTTTATAACGACTCGTTTTGGAAACTGCACACGCGGCACCCGGCAACATCCCCGGTTATTTCTTTCAAAATGAAACCGGCAGCAGGATAATTTTCGGGTGTTGCAGCGGGGATAATTCTATCTGTCAGACGCCGGTGAAGCAATGCGAATGCGGGGTGATGCGGGCGAGTGTCGCTTGCCGGCAAGCAACACTCGCCCGGTTTTTATGCCGGGACATTCTCCGGCTTGACCATCTTTTTCATTGCAATGGATGTGGGTTGCTGATTGCGCCTGGTGTGGCTTTCCACCAACTGTTGCAGCGAGACTTCCTCGAGGTAGCCGTAAATCTTCTCGTTCAGGCCCATCCACAAATCATGCGTGATGCACGGTTGTTGATCACCCTGGCAGTTGCCCATGCCGCCGCACTTGGTCGCATCCAGCGGTTCGTCCACCGCAGTCACGATTTCCGCAATCGAGATTTTGCTGCTTGGGCGGGCCAGATAATAGCCCCCGCCGGGCCCGCGCACACTTTCAACGATATTGTTCCTGCGCAGCTTGCCGAACAACTGTTCGAGATAAGAGAGCGAAATCTTTTGCCGTTCACTGATGGCTGCCAGCGTTACCGGTGCTTTCCCGCCGCGCATCGCCAGGTCAGCCATTGCTGTCACGGCAAAACGTCCTTTGGTAGTTAATCGCATGTCATCTCCCGGTCATTGATGGAATTCAATAATCCAATGCAGCTTTTTATGCGCTATGAATATCGATGGGAACGAATAATAGAATACCCGAATATTCTAGTCAACAATCTTGTTCAGGTGATTGGGGTCGAATTTGTCCGCAGTGGCGCGTTCTTCATCCACTGGCACGCCCATCTTCTCAAGTTTCTGCAGAATAAATTCGATGCGCTGATCGACCGTCACGCTATGCCCGAGCAAACCGTGTATCGCTTTCGAGACCGGATCGTTCTGGTCGTTGCCGATGCCGTACGCATTGAAGCCGCCGGCACTTTTCTTCTCTTCATCCAGTATCCGCGCAGGTATGCCCGCCGCCGTCGCCCCGGACGGAACATCCTTCACCACCACCGCATTGGAACCGATCTTCGCGCCGTCGCCGATGCTGATCGGGCCGAGTATCTTTGCGCCCGCACCCACCACCACGCCGTTGCCCAGAGTCGGATGACGCTTGCCTTCCTTCCACGACGTGCCGCCCAGCGTGACGCCGTGGTACAAAGTCACGTCATCGCCGATCTCGGCGGTTTCGCCGATCACCACGCCCATGCCGTGATCGATGAAGAAGCGCCGCCCGATGGTTGCGCCCGGATGAATCTCGATGCCGGTAAGCCACCGCGCGAGATGCGACAGGAAACGCGCCATCCATTTCAGATTGGCGTGCCACAGCTTGTTTGACAGGCGGTGAAAGATGCGCGCATGCAGGCCCGGATAGCAGGTCAGCACTTCGAAAGTGCTGCGTGCCGCCGGATCGCGGTCGAATACGCTGCTTATGTCCTCTTTAATGTTCTTGAACATCATGGTGTTTTGAACCGATTGGGTGCTCTCGTTGGTAACGTGCCCGAAGGCGCGCATTATACTCGGTGGCGATACTCAATATGCCGCGCAGGATATTGATCTCTTCCTGTTCCAGCCGCGTCCGCGCATACAAGCGGCGCAGCCGCTGCATCAGACGGGCGGGATTTTGCGTGGTAAAAAAGCCGATCTCGAACAAGGTCTTTTCCATGTGCGCGAAAAAACCTTCCACCTGCTCATGCGTCGCGGGGTGTAACTCCGGCACGCTCGGCACATAGCTTTGCGCCGCCACGCTCAACTCATAAGCCATCACCTGCACCGCCGCCGCAATGTTCAGCGAGGAAAAATCCGGATGGGCGGGAATATTCACCAGCACCTGTGCCTTGCCCATTTCCTCATTGGTCAGGCCGGACATCTCGGTGCCGAACAACAGCGCCACGGGCTGCGTGGCGGCCTGCTGCAACAACAGCGGCATCGCCTCGCGCGGGGTCTTGACCTCGATGGAGATATCGCGCAACCGCGCCGTCATCGCGGCTGTGTACACCACGCCGCGCAAGGCTTCATCGATCGAACTGCACAGCACCGCATCGCGCAGCACGTCATCGGCGCCCGCCGCCATCGCGTCGGCCTGCGGGTCGGGGAAACGGCGCGGATTGATCAGGTACAGGTGGTGCAAGCCCATGGTCTTCATCGCGCGCGCCGCCGCACCGATGTTGCCCGGATGGGTGGTATGGCTGAGGACGACTCTGATGTTATCTAACATGGCTATAGAGCCGTTAGACGATAGTCGCCAGTCGTTAGTGAAATCGCGCCCGCGTAGCGGACAACATCAACTAGCGTCTAACGTCTAATGGCTAACGACGGCTTTCATAAGTGTTAAAATGCGGGCTGAATTTCCCCAGCTCATTAAAAAGGTCGTACCAACATGCATCCCATGCTCAACATCGCGGTGAAAGCCGCGCGCCGCGCCGGCAATCTTATTCAACGCTCGGCCGACAAGATCGATCATCTCACCATCACCAAAAAATCCCACGCGGATTACGTCAGTGAAGTGGACCGCGCCGCCGAGCAGACCATCATCCAGACCTTGCTGGATGCCTATCCGGACCACGCGATTCTAGCAGAAGAGAGCGGTTCCCAAGGCGAATCGGAATTCCTCTGGATCATCGATCCGCTGGATGGCACGACCAACTACTTGCACGGCCTGCCGCAATTCGCCGTATCCATCGCCTTGCAGCACAAGGGCATCATCACCCAGGCCGTGGTATACGACCCGACCAAGAATGAGCTGTTTACCGCCACGCGCGGGCGCGGCGCATTCCTGAACGACAAGCGCCTGCGGGTAACCAAGCGGCTGCATCTGGCCGACAGCCTGATCGGCACCGGATTTCCCTACACCAAGTTCGAGCACCTGGATGCCTACCTCGCCATTTTCAAGGACCTGATGCAACAGACCGCAGGCCTGCGCCGCCCCGGCTCTGCCGCATTGGACCTGGCATGGATGGCGGCCGGACGCTACGACGGCTTTTTCGAGACCGGCCTCAAACCCTGGGACATCGCTGCGGGCACGTTGCTGATCACCGAGGCAGGCGGCATGGTCAGCGACCTGCACGGCTCGGACACGTTCCTCAGGACCGGCCACCTGTGCGCGGGCAATCCCAACATTCACCCGCTATTGCTGCAGGTGATGGCACCGCATTTAACAGCAGGATTGAAGGAAAAATAGCGCGAACGGCTAAACGCTTTTCGGCACGGGGTATGCCGAGGTCGCATCACCGGGGATGCCGAACCGATAAGTGTTCTTCCCCGCTGCCTTGGCGGCGTACATGGCCTTGTCCGCCACGATCAGCAACGTACCGCCGGTTGGAGCATCATCAGGATAGCGCGCGATACCGACACTCGCGCCAATTTGCGCTACCTGGCCTTCCAGATAGAACGGTTGATCGATCGAATGGATAATCTTTTGGGCCACCCTCTCCACATTCTCGCGTTCATGGGCATCATTCAGAAGGATCGTGAACTCATCGCCACCGATACGCGCCAGAGTGTCGCTTTCACGAACGCACAGACGCAAACGCTCGGCCGTCTGCACCAGCAACAAATCACCCATATGGTGACCCATCGTATCGTTGACCTTTTTGAAGCCATCCAGATCGATATACATCAGCGCGATGCTGCTCCGATTGCGCTTCGCCATCGTGATGGCCTGCCCGAGGCGATCGTAAAACAGGCTGCGATTCGGCAAATGTGTCAGCTCATCATAGTGTGCCAATTGCTCGATGCGCTTTATCGCGAGCTTTTGCTCGCTGACATCGCGCAACACGGCAGTAAAGAAATGTGCGTCCCCAAGCTTGATCTCGGTTAATGACAATTCCATTGGAAAGGACCTGCCATCCTTGCGCCGCCCCTGCAGTTCCATGGTTGTGCCGATCGCATGCGCCTGGCCGGATTGCAAATAACGCGATATATACTCATCGTGGTTATCCCGATGCGGTGGCGGAATCAACAATGAGGCATTTTTTCCGATAACCTCTGCTTCGCTGTAACCGAATATTTTTTGCGCGGCGCGGTTGAAGGACAGCAGCTTTCCTTCGGTATCGATGCTGACTATTCCTTCAGCCGCCATTTCCAGGATCTTGTGCGACTTGATGTTCTCCAGCTCCAGGGCTCTTTCCAGCGGCCTCACCACGAAATACCAGAAGAACGGGACGCACAGCGCGGTCAGCAGGGTCGCATCGACAAAGGCTTCGATCCAGTCAACTACGGGTTTGACTTCGACAATTGCGAGCAGGTACATGATACTCAACTCGGCCAAAAAGACGAATATGAGCAGCATCAGGAATATTCTGAGGGGATGCTGATTGTCAGACATGGCTTAATGACCTTGAAACAGGGAGGCCAAATGATTCCGATCAAACTTCGCTTTGCACTTCAAGCCTGACATGATAACTTTCCATAAATCATAAAGAACCCAGCCACTACCCTGGCTAACGATGAACAGCCCGAATTTTAACTCAAAGCACACGCCGATGATGCAGCAATACCTGCGCATCAAGGCAGAACATCCCGACATGCTGCTGTTCTACCGCATGGGCGATTTCTACGAGCTGTTCCATGACGATGCAGTGCGCGCTGCCAAGTTGCTCGACATCACGCTGACGCAGCGCGGCTCTTCCAACGGCACGCCGATCAAAATGGCCGGCGTGCCCTACCATGCCGCGGAGCAATACCTGGCGCGACTGGTGAAAATGGGCGAATCGGTGGCGATCTGCGAGCAGATCGGCGACCCCGCCACCAGCAAGGGGCCGGTGGAGCGCAAGGTGGTGCGCATCGTCACGCCCGGCACCGTCACCGATTCCGCGCTGCTGGAAGAGAAGCGCGACAGCCTGTTGCTGGCGCTGCACGAGCATCACGGCAGGCTGGGCCTGGCCTGGCTGAACCTGGCGTCCGGTCAATTCTTCGTGTGTGAAACGCAGCCTGAAAATCTGGCCGCCGAACTGGAACGCCTGCAGCCTTCCGAGATTCTGCATGCGGAAAATGCCGCATCCCCGCAAAGCAATGCGCCGAAAAAGACACTGCCCGACTGGCACTTCGATCTGGAAACTTCGCGGCGCGCGCTGTGCCAGCAGTTCGCCACGCTTGACCTGGCCGGATTCGGCTGCGACGAATTCAGCGCGGGGCTGGAAGCCGCCGGAGCCTTGCTCGGTTACGCCCGGCTCACTCAAGGGCAAGCCATCAGCCACATCCGCAGCCTGCAGGTATACAGCGCGGACCGCTACGTGCGCATGGATGCCGCGACACGGCGCAATCTGGAGATCACCCAGACCCTGCGCGGCGAATCCGCCCCCACCCTGCTGTCGCTGCTCGACAGCTGCGCCACCAACATGGGCAGCCGTTTGCTGCACCACTGGCTGCACCATCCGCTGCGCGACCGGACTATCTTGCTGGCAAGGCTGGACGCGGTGGCCAGTCTTCAATCCCCCCTCTCCCCCGCCCTCTCCCCTCAGGGGGCGAGGGAGTTGTTCCGTAGTGTGCACGAACACCTGAAGCCCTGCGTGGATGTGGAACGCATCACCGCCCGCATCGCACTGCGCAGCGCGCGCCCGCGCGACCTGTCCGGTTTGCGCGACACGCTGCTGACGCTGCCGCAACTGCACACCGCACTACTCCCTCGCCCCTCAGGGGAGAGGGTTGGGGAGAGGGGTGAAACGTCCACCTTGCTGCAAGCGCTGGCCGATGCGCTGCAAGCCGACGCGCATCTGCTTGCCATTTTGCAGGACTCGCTGCGCGCCGAACCTTCCTCGGTATTGCGCGAAGGCGGGGTGATCGCCGATGGCTACGATGCCGAACTGGACGAGTTGCGCGGCATACAGACCAACTGCGGCGATTTTCTTTTGGCGCTGGAAGCGCGCGAACGCGCGCGCACCGGCATCGCCACGCTCAAAGTGGAATACAACCGCGTGCATGGTTTTTATATCGAGGTGAGCCAGGCGCAAAGCGTCAACGTGCCGGACGATTACCGCCGCCGCCAGACGTTGAAGAACGCCGAGCGCTACATCACGCCGGAATTAAAAACTTTTGAAGACAAGGCACTCTCCGCCAACGACCGCGCCTTGGCGCGCGAGAAATTCCTCTATGAACAACTGCTGGACCAGCTCGCCCCGTTCATCCCGCAACTGCAGCGCATCGCCGCCGCGATCTCCGAACTGGACGTGCTCGCCACATTCGCCGAGCGCGCCGCCACGCTAAACTTCAGCGCGCCGCAATTCGCCGACGATGCGCAGATCAACATCGTCAAAGGCCGGCATCCGGTGGTGGAAGCGCAGGTCGACCGCTTCACCCCTAACGATACAAGGCTCGACGAGAAGCGCCGCATGCTGCTGATCACCGGCCCGAACATGGGCGGCAAGTCCACCTACATGCGCCAGGTCGCGTTGATCGCGCTGCTCGCGCACTGCGGCAGCTTCGTTCCGGCGCAGGCAGCAACGCTCGGCGAGATCGACCAGATCTTCACGCGCATCGGCGCATCGGACGACCTCGCCAGCGGACGCTCCACCTTCATGGTCGAAATGACCGAGGCCGCCAACATCCTGCACAACGCCACCGAGAAAAGCCTGGTGCTGGTGGACGAGATCGGGCGCGGTACGAGCACCTTCGACGGCCTCGCCCTCGCCTACGCGATCGCGCGCCACCTGCTGGAAAAGAACCGCAGCTACACGCTGTTCGCCACCCATTATTTCGAACTGACGCGGCTATCGGATGAATTCGCCCAACTGTCCAACGTCCACCTCGCCGCGATCGAACACCAGCACAGCATCGTGTTCCTGCACTCCGTCAACGAAGGTGCCGCCAGCCAGAGCTACGGCCTGCAAGTCGCCGCGCTCGCGGGCGTGCCGAACGACGTGATCCGCGCCGCGAAGAAACAGTTGCTCAAACTGGAACAGAACAGCGCCGCGCAGAATCCGCAGGGGGATTTGTTCGACAAGAAACCGGAGATACCGGAGCCGGAAGAACATCCGGTGTTGAAGTCACTGCGAGACTTGCAGCCGGATGAATTGAGTCCGAAGGAGGCGCTGGAGAGGTTGTATCAGTTGAAGAAGCTGGTGTAGGTTGGGTTAGCGGTTTTTTTTGCGTAACCCAACTCCAAGAACCAAATCAAAACCGTCGGGGGTAGCCCGACAGCTAGTCACTTTTCTTGTCTTGCCAAGAAAAGTAACCAAAAGAAATCGCCCCCGGTTTGCCGCCCCCTTCGGGGGTTCCCTCGATCAGCCGCAAGCAAGCGGGGCTGCGCAACTCGACCTGGCGGGGCGCACACCCCGCGCCCCACTGCGGGACTCGAACAGTGCTCGCCTAAATCTCCGCTCGCTTGCGGCTGATCAAGGCGGCGCTCAGGGGATGAAAAGAAAAATTCAAAACCGAAAGATCGGGTGAGCAACAAGTTGCTCACCATACTGATGTAGATAGTCAAAACAATTCGACTCCGGTACATTGGAGCCTGCGTAACTTTGAAACTTCGCAAACAACGTGACGGAACAAATTCCACTGGTATATCTGGATCAAAATATCCTGTCTGAAATTTCAAAGGGCAGATTTCACGTACTTTTTGATCAAATTCGTTCAAGCAGGATGCAACTTATTTATTCCCATATACACATTACAGAAACAGCACGTCGCGATAATAAGGATTTTCAAACTAAAGTCATTCATGCCCTTACAACCATGAATGGGGCCTACATCCATCAGGGCAGATTGCATTTTGATAAATCACCCCAGATGCGGCTAGATGAATGCCTTGCAAACCCTGTAGTGTACGAACGAATATCCGGCCGTTTAGCGCAATTCACACACAAATTCTTTGGGGGGCAGCAAGGCAAAGACTTCCAATCTTTAATCGACACTCAACAGGAAGCTCTCGCGGATTTAATGCGTGAGATGTCCAAAAATATCGAAATGTTGAATGAGAGCGAAAAGGCTGAAATTCAACACTTGCTACCAATGTTGGAAACGATGCCCAATCTTGTGCAACAACAATTTAAAGAGCAGGCAGCAAAATTATCGGCAAGGTTAGCGGATATTCCATCGCCTGAAACCTTCAATGGCGCAAAAGATTTTCGGGGTTCTATGGGTATTGCGCCAATTTCACTGAATAACATTCGTCCGCCCAATGTTATGCACAAAATATGGGAGCAGGTTAGTGCATCAGGAAAAATTCCTTCACAAATTAGCAGTGCCAGTGGATTCCTTGAACAGGGAGTGTGGGCACACATGAACGATAGTGAGCCCACATGGGAAGACAAGATTGGCGGTTTATACAGCCTACTTAACTTCATCGGCTATTGCCCAGATGAAGATCTTCATAAAGATGGCGGGTTTCGTTCTGCAATGGGAGACCATATGCACGCGAGCTATGCTGCTTTCGCGCAATTGTTTATTACGGGTGATGAAAAAATGGCGAAGAAAACGTATGCAATTTATGAGCACCTTGGAATTAAAACGGTTATCTGCTGGTGTAAAAGTGACAAACAGAGGGGATTTGTCCTGCTTCACGGAGAGGAGATATTTCAATAGATGATGGGCACAACGTGCCAATCTACGATTTTTGGTTTTGAATTTCGCTTTTCATCCCCTGTGCGCCGCCGAGTCGCGCAGGCTGGTCAGGGGATGTCGGCGAGGACTGTCTGAGCGCGTAGCGCGAGTTCCGCAGCCGCCTGACCAGTCGAGCAACGCAGGGTACCGCGCAGCGGCGGCAAACCGGGGTCGCCTTTTCTTTTGTTACTTTATTTTGGCGAAGCAAAAGAAAGTGACTAGCTGCCGGGCTACCCCCGGCGGTGTTGACTTTGGTCTTTCAAACCCAAGGTACCGCAGACGAATTGATTTTCACTACGCCCAAGCCCGCGTAAACAATTCATCCATCGCGCCGGTGATACGGTCGCCTTCCTGCGCAAGTGTCGCGACCTTTTCGCCCAACTGATCGGTGGCGACAGATACGATCTCCAGCGGATGCAGCACCACTCTTATCCCTTTGACTGTGAACACGGGATTGAGCGGCGCATCGACGAATGCGGCGGAACGGTCAAGGCTGCTGCGGCGCACCAGTGGAATAACGACTCTGCGGCGGTAGCTGTCGTACAGGGATGACTGAACCACGACCACAAACGGAATCGTTACACGCTGCTTGCCGGTATTCCGGTGAACGTCAAACTGCGCCATTACAATGTCGAGTGCTCATCGGCAAACGAGCCGGACTGCTTATTGAAGGCATTCCAGCCCTGCGCCGCCGCGTCGGCGTTACCCTGCTTTACCTGGCGCGCATGGTTCTGTTTCAGCACGTAGTCGGATAATAGTTGTTCGACCACACCGGAAAGATTGCTCGTCATGCCTTTGGCCTGGGACACCAGATCTTCATTGAGTGTGAGATTGACGGCGCGCTTGCGCGCTTGATTACTTTGCATTGATTTCACCTGATTGCCTTGTACGGATTTCAATGGACACCTCCTATGCGCATAGTATGCGCATTACTTTGACTTGTGAAGCGTAAATTGCCAAAGCAGAACGGGTCAGTGACAAAGTATTTTTGAGGGGATCGAAAAAATTGAGGGTTCCCACACGGACATGCGTTGCTAATCCGCTTTCCCCGCAGCCGCGATACCCGATATCCTGCCGAGCACCTCGGTCAATTCTTTTATCTTGGCCTCCAGCCCGGCCACTTTTTTATCGTTGTTTTCCTGCCCGGCAAGTTCTTTCAGCTGGGCTTCCAGTGCGGCATTCACCCTTGCCATTTCTGCCGATCTTGCCTGTTCCTGCCTGAGACTTTCCTGCAGAAGCTCGATCGCTTTTAAATGTCCGAGCGACCTGTTCTTTTCTTCCTGGAGCTGGGCAGTTTTCTTTACCAACTCCAAGGCATTGTTCTGCTCTTCGCTGAGATTGCTCTGCGCGTCGCCTGCCGCTTTGCCATCATAGGCGCGAATTTTGATCGTAGTTTGATCTGGCTTTGACATTGTCCACCTCTTGTGGCCAAAAAAAGTTCGAGAATGTCCGGGCATACATGCCGAAACAATACAGCCTGCTGTCCGGCTTCCGGCCGGGCCGGGGTTGCATATCCAAC
>Ga0307375_10001281_pt1 | contig 27806 bp, 27 predicted proteins | sample TR1MG_FD_202531 | JGI IMG/M metagenome (GOLD analysis project Ga0307375, IMG submission 202531) | Soil microbial communities from Risofladan, Vaasa, Finland - TR-1 | ecosystem: Environmental > Terrestrial > Soil > Coastal area > Acid sulfate soil | place: Finland: Risofladan, Vaasa | collected...
ATAACTCATATTAAAATAAATTAAGAAATGGTTGTACAACCGTTGTACAAATTGTATCTTTGTAGTACCCCGAAAGGGCAAAAACGGATATAATTTTAAACATCAATTAACTATGGCAACCATTAAATTTATTACCCGAACAAAAGAGCAGGACAAAATCGTACCTGTTTATTGCAGGCTATCCACGAGCCGGGATAATATCCTTTGTGTTAAAACCGGATTAATGGTTAATTCTTCCGATTTTGATAACTCAAAGGGATTGATCAGGAAAAAAGCAATTCCAGACAGACAGAGCCTTGAAAAGAAACTCCGGGATCTTAAGAACTATGTAACTGATCAATTAACCACGAAAACAGATACACCGGACGCCCTCTGGCTGAACAATGTCATTGATGAATTTCATAATCCCGGTAAAGGTGCAGAAACATTGTTTAGTTTCATTCAGAATTTTATAGATCAGGCAGCAAGCAGACCGACACCCAAAACCGGCCGGCCTGTATGTTACAAACAGCTCAGGGAATATGAAAGGACTTTTTACTATATGAAAGAATTTGCAAAGGATAAAAAACTGGACTTTGAAGACATTAATTTGAATTTCTATTATGATTTTATTCAATACCTGCAATCTGAAAAGACAGTCGTAAATAAGAAGGGTAAAGAAATAAAGGAACCAGGGCTGGCACAAAACACCGTCGGAAAGAAAATACAGACCTTAAAAATATTTCTTAATGCAGCCAGTGAGCAAAACATAAATGTAAATCAGCAATATAAAAGCCACCGGTTCACTGCAATAAGTGAGGAAAGCGAAAATATATACCTTAATGAAGATCAATTGCAGAAAATAGCAGACTGCACACTCCCGGACTATCTTGATAAGGTCAGAGATTTATTTTTAATTGGATGCTGGACTGGTTTACGATTCTCAGACTGGAATAAAGTAACTACAAAGAATATTTCAGACGGTTTTTTGGAACTGAAACAGCAAAAGACAGGCGGGGCGGTTATTATTCCATTGCACCCGGAAGTTAAAAAGATAATAAAAAAGTACAATGGTCAGCTGCCTCGAATTATTACCAATCAGAAATTTAATGAATATCTGAAAATAGTTGCTGAAAAATCAGAACTGAATGAGGTATTTCATAAAACCATAACTAAGGGAGGCGTAAAAAGAAGCACATCACACAAAATACATGAACTTGTAAGCACGCATACGGCCCGGAGATCCTTTGCCACTAATTTGTATAAACAGGGATTTCCTACATTGTCAATTATGGCAATAACAGGCCACCAGACCGAGGCAGCTTTTTTGAAGTATATTAAAGTTACACCAAGAGAACACGCTGAGAAATTAAAGGAATTTTGGCAGGAAAGAACTAAATTAAAAGCAGTATAATGAAAAAAGAAGATATTGAATTTAGAGAAATACTAAACAGTAAATATAAAAATTTGACCATAGGGCAGATAAAAGAAATTTTCGATATTCTTAATAAGGAAAAAGAAATCTGTAAATATCTTGAGAATGAATATTTTCAAAACAACATATCATTCAATCCTGTATTTACCCTTTTGGAACCTGATACCAAAATCGAAATGTTTGTCGTAAAAACCAATAAGGGAGAAATTGAAATTTCAGATCATGGAAATTTTCCATTCACCACTGGGGGAACAATAAAACGGAAACGTCATGTATTTTTTCCAGTTTTCATGCGATCAGTTAAAAGTTGTAAAAGCGAAATGAAAGAGGCTTTGAAGGATTTTAAGACAAAGAATCATAAAGGTTGCAATGAAAATATGTTCAGGTTACTATTTGAATGTATTGAAAGAACATCTTTAGGCCCTGAACAAAAAAGCACTGTTACCGGTATGTTTATGATACATTACGGAATATCATTCAATAAAGTCCTTCAGGATGAGGGAAAATTTTATGCAAATAGTAAAAATGAAGGAATGAACTGGGAAAGATATTTGTCAAACAATGTTAAGAGACTTTTAGAAAGCAGAGGTTTTAAATTCTCTTAAAATAGTCTATAACTCCCAACTTTAAACGTGGGTATTTTTTGAATAAAACTAAATTCAAAAAGTACCCAAATTTTTTTTTAACAGGGTTTAATTTTGGGGAATGGAACAGGAAATTCTCATCAGGTTAAAAAAAATCGAAGGGCTCTTATCTGAGCTTCGGGCAAACCAGCCAAAGGAATTTCTATCCATTGATGAAGTTGCAAAACTTCTAAATGTCACCCGTCCGACGCTCTGGGACTGGGACCGCAAAGGCATTTTAAAAAAGCGGCATATTGGCAATGTCGTCAGGTATCGGAAAAGCGATATTGATAAAATCCTAAACCGATGAACGCTAAACAGAAGGGGAACCAGTTTGAAAGGCACATGGCCGCAATACTTCGGGCTGAACTCTGGCCAGGTTGTTATACAAGCCGTTTCATGGGGTCTGCCTGGGATGATTACAATGGTATTGACCTGACAGGAACACCCGGATTTAATGTGCAATGCAAGGCCCAGGAAAGACTTGTAAAAGGTTACCATGAAATACTGGAAGGGATGCTGAAAAACAATAATACAAATATTGTGATCCATAAGAAAAATAATAAGGGCTGTATAGTTGCTATGGATCTGGATGACTTCATAAAACTGGTTAAAAAATAGGGTGAAAAATTACTTTCAAATATTGCCCGAAAAAGTATATCAGAATCTACCTGTCATAAATGATTTGTTAAGAGATAGAATAAAAGGATATTCTGAAGATAACCTGAAGGAAGTTATATCAATTATTGCCTGTCATGTAAGAAAAGAGGAAGGCCCTGCACCTATATCAATGTTCTCTATTAATAAACTGGTTCCCCAGGGGCAACACTATTTAACAGGATTAATGAAATTAGGTATTGTCGAAAGGTCTGGACAATTTATTCCGAACGCTAATATCTGTTATCAATATGACCTTGCACCAGAGTATAAGAGCAAATATTTATCATTTCCACTAAATAACCCAAAACTTGTATTAAGGATTCAAAAGGTATGGAATGAATTGAGAAAACAGGACGCAAAGTCAATCCGGGGACATTCTGAGCAAGTGAAATATCTGAATAAGCTAACTATTGATGAATCTTATAAAAACTTCATTGATTCAAATTATGTAAGTGAAACAGATCAGTATAACAGTATCCTTGCGTCCGCAATGAGAATAATAAACAAAATACCCTTAAGCAAAATTGATGATACTTCAGGCCGCTTTCATTCCAATATTACAAACATGGCCAAAGGATTAAGGCCGTATTTAAGAATTAACGGTGAACCCCTTGCAAATATTGATATTAAAAACAGTCAACCATATTTAAGTACAATTATTTTAACCTATCCTTCAAAGGTCGCATGGTTGACAAAAAACCCTGCCTTCGCCTTGTTATTACAAACCCTGAAAGTATCTGTAAATAAAGAAGATGTAAATAAATATATTTCTTTAGTTATTTCAGGTCAATTATATGAATATCTGATGCAGGAGTTTTTCAATGAAGGTCTGGAGCTTACCAGGAGTGAAACAAAAATTCAGGTACTCAGAATCCTATTTGCCCGGAACCGTACACCAAGGGATGAAGTAAACAGGAAAGCCAGACAGATATTTAAAGATAGGTTTCCGACCGTTCACCGGATATTCTCAAAAGTCAGGGGATCTGAAAGAGGGGACAAATTCCAAAACTTTAAAAGGTTTGCTATTCTGCTGCAAAGGATTGAAAGTTATTTGATGTTAGATGTCATCCTGAAGCGAATTTATAAAGAATTGCCGGGAACTATTGCAGTAACTATTCACGATAGTATTATGACAGGGATATTAACTAATAATCTGGAGGCCGTCCGCAAAATAATGATTGATGAACTTACTTATTTCGTAGGATTTGCACCCAAAATAAAAATAGAGAGGATTATAAGAGATAAAGAGGAAGAAGATAAAGAAACAGAATTACTAAATCAATATGATATTACAAACCTTGTAAATTACAATTAATCAATAATTTGCTTAAAATAAATTTTGACCAAAAAATGGATGAAGAAACTTATATAAAACTATTATTAGCTGAAAAGAACTTTAAACTATTTGCCGCTAATGAAATAGTAATTGAGCATTATGGAGAATTGGCAATTATTCAAAAATGGCCAGACGCAACAAGAAAATTATTGCAGATTCATGTTTGTATCAACTAAAAAACAATAGAACACACACAAACCGTCAAAATATTTTACAGAAAAAAATTGATAATAAACTGATAAACAATTAAATAACAAAGTATTATGGCACAATTTGTTAAAGGAGAATCAGGGAATAAATCAGGCAGGCCCAAAGGTGCAAAGGGTAAAACAACGGAAATGATCAGGGATAACATGCGGTCATTTGTGGCCAGGAATATGTCCCGGATTCAAAAGGACTTTGAAACACTGGAACCAAAGGAGCGGATAATGTACTGGCTGAAAGTTGCTGCTTTCGTTATTCCAAACCCGGATATTGATATTTCAAAGATGACTGAAAGCGATTTGGATCTTATTATACAGCGGATTAAGGAAAAAGAGGCTCCCAAATTAGAGCTGAATAAACCGGCAAAAGTTGCTTAGTTGCACAATGGTTGTACAATTAATTTGTATGTATCTGATATTCAATATTAATTGTCATCCAAAGTAAACGAAATATGAGAAAAAAGGATAAAATTGAGACTGTTAAGGATCTTCTGACCGATACCAAAAATGAGGTTTTGAAAGCTTCCGAGATTAAGTTCCTTCAGTCCAGGGGTATTGATATTAATTTACCCTTCACGGCCCCTCTGATGATTTTTTCAGGTGACAGTGAAAGCAAGGCTAAAATTATTAAATCAATAGCATTGAAATTGAATTGTCCTGTTATCAGGATAGTGAAAGCAAAGGTTATAAATAAAGCCCCTGGTATTGTCACCGCACCGGAGCAAAAAGAAACAAGAATCATTCCTGCCTTTGCGAAACAGGAACCGGAGACAGTTGCACCGAAAAGAGTTAATATACTGGAGCCGGAACCGGAGGAGATTGAGGCAGTGATCAGACCGGGACGAAAATATAAGTTATCATTCCCTTCCGTTTGGGACGGTATGGAAGACGACGAAAGTATGATATTAAGATTGAATTAAAATAAAGTGTTTTGAGGTCAATTTAAGGCACTTCTGGCCGGTGTCCAGTCCACTTGTAAGCAAGCCGGATGTAAAGCCACCAGGACGCAAATAAATGACTTCAGACAGCCGTATAAGCACCACTTAGTAAGGAGAGCCGGGAGAGACCACTCTTGTTAATAAGCCGGAATAAAGCGGAGAGAATAATAGTATTAACATTAAAATTTTAACAAATGAAATTTAAAGTAAACAATACGGAAGTTGATTATGTTTTTAAGCATATCAATATTCCAGAAAAGGATCATGGTTTGGATGATGGTTCTCTGGTACTTCTGATGAAAATAGATGAAGGACTTGTAAAGTCAAAAGGTGACTATAATAAAGTGCAGGAACAGTTAAACGCTCTGTTTGTGCAGGCTGATCCGGGTAACAGGCCTTATATTTCTGAGAGGAAATACAGTAATCAGGAAGTTGAGTTAACCAAAAAATGGGTTAAAACCTTCCTTCAGAAGAAAGATCCGACCCCGATAGCACTGGAGTTAAAGCAGTTCACCGATTACATGAACATTGCAGACGGTGAAAGCGGTGGTTATCTTGTGCCTGAATTACTTGCAAATGAGATCAATCACTTTGTTGAACAGGGCGGAGTTGCCCGGAGAGAAATGAGATATATGCCATTTAACGGGGCCGGGTCGAGCCGTGTACTTCCGACTGAATCGGCAGGGATAACAGTTCAATGGCTGGATGAAGGAGAAAGCAAGCCACTTTCAAATATTGAGGTCGGGAAAGTTACTCAGACTTTAAAAAAGGTTGCTGCTATTGCGGTATTGACTGAGGAGCTGGCTGAAGATTCGGGCGTGGATCTTATTGCTTACTTGGCTCAAAGAATAGGTGAAGCGATACTGACCGCTGAAGATGATCAGTTCTTTGCAGGAACCGGGACACCCTGGACCGGAATTCTAAACACTGCAGGAGTAGTTAATTTGTCACTGGCTCCCGGTGTGGGGCCGTTGACTATGCGTCCTGAATCCTTGCTGGCACTTATTAACTCAGTTCCTTCCGGAGCAATGGCAGGAGGTAAATTTTATATGCACCGTCAGGTTTGGGCAGCCATTTGCGCCCGGAGAGCTGATGCGGTTGCTGAGGGTGACACAAAGGGCAGTTATTTGGTGCAATTTCCCGGACAGGGAACGCCTCCGACAATTTGGGGCTATCCTGTTGTAACTGTTGAGGCTTTGCCTTCACTGGCTGATTTGGGCTATGCCAGTGACCCGGATAATCCCGGTGACTGTGATCCTGATGAGCCGTTTTTAATATTTGCAAATCTTCAGAAGACTTGCGTTTACGGTGACAAAAACGCCTTAAGGGTTAAACTCTTGGATCAGGCTACACTTGTGGATGAGAATGAGCATGAAATTTCACTTGCTCAGAGTGATATGCTGGCCGTAAGGGTACATAAAAGAGTAGGTTACTGCACCGTATTACCTGCAGGGATTGCGGTTTTAAGTTCAGGCCCTGCAAGCTGATAAAGATATTGAGGTTCCTTATCTCAATTTTTAATTTTAATTTCATTCCCCCTGTACCGTTTAACCAGAATGGCAGGGGGTTTTTCTTTGGTAAAATATTTATTCTTTAGTTCCAGTCTACCTTTAATTTCAATCATATGGAAGTTTACTGGTAACTCTATTCTTCAACCTTTACAATCCTGAAGGTCTATAATTCATTTGGTAAGTAGAAATAGTCTTTATGTAGTTTTGGAATTACATTTTTTGGGTTAATATCATTGGTAATAGAATGAAATCTTTCTATTATATCATGTGCATCAGGAGATTGAATATATACTTTTTCCAGATTCTTCATTCTTTGAATTATCATTCTATCTATTGTTCTATTAAAATATGGGAATGAATATCCTATTACTACCAACACCTCCGCATTAAAAGTATGATGAATAATCCCCTGAATAAATTCTGAATTTGGTTCCTCCCATGCAAATGAAAAGAGAGAATCTATAGCTGATGAATATAAACCAGATACGTATGCCCGAGTAATATATGCAACCGTGTTTTTATCAAATTTGTTATCTGTTTTAGAGCTGAAATAAAAAGGAACCGGTTCCGGATTGGCTTTTATACAAAAATCAGTCGACCCATTTAATTTAAATATACAAAAGTCATTTTCTTTATAATTGGTAATTGGCATATTCTTTTCATAAATATTGAGCTCTTTTTTAATATTTGCAACATCTGTATTATTAGAAAATTCGGAGTAAGCATATTCAAATTGTGAATCGTAATTCCAGGAAAGTATTCGAATATTATCTGGAAAACCGTTTAATGATTTAAGTAATGATGCTAAAAAAAAATCATATCTGGGATCAGGTGGATTTCTGATTTGTTCAATAGTAAAGAAAAGGGAAAGAAGTGCTTTTAATTTCTTAAGGCCATTCAAATCATTACGAATCCAGAGTTTCTTTGCATAAGTATCGATGCTGTAATGTTTGTTACAAGCAGATTCTAATTCTTTTAACCCTTCAATAATAGTAAGTTGATGTTCTCTTTTTGATTGAAATGAACCTACTTCAATGCCAGTAAACGTCTGATCATCTGAAAGTATGAGATCCTCCTCTGATAATCGGTGAACAAGGCTACCAATTCTTTCATTCATATTATTAACTACTGGTAGGGAACCAGCACTTGCTCCAGCTCCAAATAAATATACTATCTTACTCATAATGAATCGATTTTTGTACTTAAAGCTAAATTCCCCTTTTTCTCAACCTTAAAGAAATGAATATCAAAGATAGTTTTAACAAAGAAATATTAAGTAAAAAACTGTCAGGTTGTATTATAAATGAAAAAAGGGAACCAGCATATAAGCCTGGAACGCTTTTTGATTTTTAAGTGGTCCCGGAGCAAACCGGTTTTTATCCTTACAGGTTTTACAATGGCTGTACAAATATAACAATAAAAAAACGCAACTAACTGATAATATGTTAATTGCGTTTTGTCTAAGTCGGGGTGGCAGGATTCGAACCTGCGACCCTCTGGTCCCAAACCAGATGCGCTAACCGGGCTGCGCTACACCCCGAAAATGAGAACGCAAAAGTATCATTAATTTTGTAATTTCAAACAACCAATTGTTGTTTTAATAGATTTATTTTACTGCAAATGATTCCTGAAATAATCAATTGTCTTGATCAAACCATCATCAAGCTGAACTTCAGGTGACCAGTCAAGCTCTTTTTTAGCAAGTGTTATATCCGGTTGTCTTTGCATGGGATCATCAGGCGGCAGCGACCTTTTAACAATCTTCGATTTTGAACCGGTGAGCTTTATTATCTTTTCAGCCAGTTCATGAATTGTAAGCTCATTCGGGTTGCCAAGGTTCAACGGTCCGGTGAATTGATCACGGCTGGCCATCATTCTTATCATTCCCTCAACCAGGTCATCAACAAACTGGAAACTGCGGGTTTGCTGACCATCACCATAGAGTGTAATATCTTTGTTCTGAAGTGCCTGCACAATAAAATTCGATACAACTCTTCCATCATTTGGATGCATTCTGGGCCCGTATGTATTGAATATTCGTACTATTTTGATCTTAACATTATTTTGCCTGTGGTAGTTAACAAACAAGGTTTCAGCTGATCTTTTTCCCTCATCATAACAAGCCCTTTCTCCTATGGGATTAACATGTCCCCAGTAAGTCTCAACCTGTGGATGGATCTGGGGATCGCCATAGACTTCGCTTGTGGATGCCTGCAGAATCTTAGCTCTAATTCTTTTCGCGAGTCCAAGCATATTTATTGCCCCCATGACTGAGGTTTTTATTGTTTTGATTGCATTGTATTGATAATGAATAGGTGAGGCTGGGCAGGCAAGATTGTATATCTCATCAACTTCAATAAAGAAAGGCATAGTTACATCATGCCGTATCAGCTCAAAGAACGGATTACTCAGCAGATGAATAATATTCTGCTTCTGGCCGGTGAAATAATTGTCAAGACAAATAACTTCATTGCCATCTTTCAGCAGGCGGTCACAAAGATGTGAGCCCACAAAACCAGCTCCTCCAGTGACTAATACCTTTTTTCTAATCATATTTTAAAATATTATCTGTTCCAAGTTCTGTGTTTAAGGTTTACTAAACCATGATCCATATACTTTGAACCTGTAACTATTGATCCGCAATAGTTATAAATTATTTTGAAGTATCAATCCCAATGCAATAATAAGTGAATCCATATTTCATCATTTCAAAGCGGTCGTATATGTTTCTTCCATCAAATATTACAGGTGCCTTCAGCAGGCTCTTAATTGTATCAAATTTTGGAAATCTGAATTCTGGCCATTCTGTGATTAATGCAAGACAATCAGCTTCCTTCAGGGCTTCGTACTGATCTTCATAATATGTAATAGAATCACTAAAATATTTACGTGCTTCTTCCTTTGCTACCGGATCATAAACATTTATTTTGGAGCCGGACTCAAGTAATTTTTTTATTATGACAATTGATGGTGCTTCCCGCATATCATTAGTTTGCGGCTTAAAAGAAAGTCCCCAGACTGCAACTGTTTTATTTTTGACATTACCATTGTAATGTTTTTGTATCTTGTTGAATAACAATAGTTTTTGGTCGTTGTTTATCGCTTCAACTGCTTTGAGAAGACGGAGATCATAATTATGTTTTCCGGCAGTATGAATCAACGCTTTAACATCTTTTGGAAAACATGAACCGCCATAGCCAATTCCAGGATATATAAACTTATTCCCTATCCTTGGATCAGAACCTATACCTTTTCTTACCATATTTATATCGGCTCCGGTTATTTCACAAAGGTTAGCGATATCATTCATAAAGCTGATTTTTGTTGCCAGCATAGAATTTGCGGCATATTTGGTCATCTCTGCAGAAATGATATCCATGAATATAACAGGATGCCCGTTAAGGGTGAATGGCTTATACAGACTTTTCATTATTTCCTCTGCCTGTTCAGACTCAAGCCCTATTATAATGCGGTCTGGTTTGAGAAAATCCTCAATTGCGGCGCCTTGTTTAAGAAACTCCGGATTTGAGGCTACATCAAATTTAATTGAAAGCCCTCTTTTATCAAGTTCTTCCTGAACAACAGATCTGACTTTTATTGATGTTCCTATTGGAACAGTGCTTTTAGTAGCAATCAGCAAGTAGTCATTCATATATTTACCACAGTCTCGTGCGGCATTAAAAACATAGCTTAAATCTGCGCTTCCATCGTTGCCCGGAGGTGTGCCAACAGCTATAAAAACTATTTCAGCATCAATTAAAGCTTCAGATATATCATTAGTAAAACTGAGCCGTCCCTTTTTAATATTCCTTTGAAGAATCTCTTCAAGCCCTGGTTCAAAAATAGTCGGAATACCCTTGTTTAGTTTTAGGATTTTTTCCTTATCAACATCTACACATACAACATCAATTCCAACTTCGGAAAAGCATGTCCCACTTACCAGTCCGACATACCCTGTCCCTACGACAACAATTTTCATTAGCTATAGCATTAAAAAGTGAAACTCAAATATAGATAATGTAGGTTGCATATCAAATGGTAAAAACTAATCTATTTCACCGGTGAAACAACACCACATCTTTTGCCTCTCTGTGTAGCGGCATATGAAATGCCTGTCATCTGATCTATGGATATCATAACCGGATGGGCAATAGGAACTTTCACAATATTTACTATATGTCCCCTGCCTGTAAGGTCATCAACGACTGACAGGTCAGTTTTATAAATGTCGAGTACTGCTGTTTTACCGGATCTTACTGCCGCATCAGGTGAAGGATTGAAAGAATCTTCGATGTGATTGGTATAAATTCTGGAAGATGCAATTGCCTCCTTTGGCATCATACCAAACTCGACTATATCCAGGAAAAGCTGCAGCGAAACCTGGTCCTGCATATCACCTCCGGCAACGCTCATAGCCAAAAATGGTTTCTTATCCTTCAAAACGATAGTCGGGGTCAGTGTTATCCTTGGCCTTTTGCCGGGTGCAATTGAATTTGGATGCCCCTTCTCGGTATTAAGACTGCTGAGTCTGGTGTTGTGTGCAATCCCTAAGCTTTCACAAATTCCGTATTCAGGATTGGCACTCGGCGTGGCAGCTACAACGTTGCCCCATTTGTCAATAACCACACATGTTGTAGTGCCCTTCTCTCCGGGTCTGTACTCACCTTTACCTCCCAGAGGTTTCATTTTTACCGGATCACCCGGACGAATATCGTGTGAGGCGTTCTTCATATCTATAAGTGGATACCTGATAGCGGCATAATGGTCTGATATTAATTGTTTTAATGGAACTGTTACATAAGCGGGGTCGCCATAATATTTATCGCGGTCAGCATATGCAAGTTTCATCGCTTCTGTAGTTACATGTATGTAATCTGCTTTAAAAAATCCCATTTGCTTAATATCAAAATTCTCAAGGAGTTTAAGCGACTGCAGCAGAACAGGGCCCTGGGTCCAGGTATTGCATTTGTAAACAGTAAGCCCTTTGTAACTTACTGAAACAGGTTCTTCGATAACAGTTTTGTGCGCCTCCAGATCCCTTTTACGAAGGAAAGCTCCCGAACTTATGTAATAATTATTCAGTTCATCAGCAATATCGCCTTTGTAAAAACGGTCGCGTGCTGCGCGGATTTTATCCTCCCGGCTGCCAGGTGTTATTTTTTCAGTTTCAACCAGCTTTCTAAGTGTGATTGCAAGGTTTCTGTGCCATTCCTTTTTGTTTGAATCAAGAAGAGCAAGAGTAGGGGATATGATCATTTCAAACGACATAGTCCCTTTGGTTTCCAGCGCTGTCATCACTGTACTTACAGCACTGGGAACAGTGGCTGATCTTATTCCGTTTTTAGGAATTCCATTTTCATAATACCATTCTATAGCTTTCGGGTCAAGCGGAGCTCCTCCCATCCCTTTGAAAACAATAACCTTTTTGATACCTGCTTCATAAAACATGAATGGTACTTCACCTCCAATACAAAACAATCCGTAATCAGAAACAGCAAGATTGAATATAACTGCAGCTGCTGCATCAACAGCGTTTCCTCCCTGTTTAAGGATATACAAACCAGCTTTAACTGATGATGACGGTCCTGCAGCAATAATTCCTCCTGTTCCTGATGCATCGGAGGTAAGTTCCTGTGATTTTGATGTTGAAGTTCTGATAACCAATAAACCTAGGATTAGGGAAAGAGACATTAAATATTTTTTCATCTCAGTAAGATTCATCTTGTACTAAAGTATTACAAAAAAGAATCTTTGTCACTTCTTTGCAATAATAACAATTCCACTGGCTGATGTTCTGCCCTTTGTATTAAGTGAAGTTGGCTTTGTTATCTCTCTGTCATCGAGGTATATGTGAATATAGTAATATCCTTCCTTTGCAAATTTCAGGGGTATTTTATAAATATCACCGGATTTATACGCTGATAAATCCCATGCTGTGAATTTCATATACTCTTCATCAGTGAAATCAGCATAGCTTCCTAATCTCTTGATCTGTGCAGGATTCATCGGTTTGGGGGCTTTTTCACGGTAAACTATCATGTAATATAAAAAATTTCTGCCTGAAGGTTTAACAGATATTGTAAATGGTTCACCAACATTTACTTCCGAAGGAATATTTTCAAAATCAAGGTATCTGTCAATAAACTCTTCATAATACCTGAACTGGGTTTTTGAAAGGTAAAAACCTAACCCAACATAGTTATGATATTTTTCAATGATAGTTTTCTTGTGACCGTCATTGGGTGCCTTCTCTTTCATAAATATGGAGTGCCCGTTTTTCATCATAGCAGAAACAGTCTGTGCCGAGAGATCATAACTGCCGGTGGTCCATTCTCCGAAAGCATTTTCAGCAACATGATCTTTGCCTCCAGCAAAACCATACCGTTGATATGGCTTCTCTCCCGCCAGGTTCCAGTGTCCGATAAAATCATTTTCAGCAGCTTCCCTGCACATTTTATTAGCAACCCGGGAAGCAAATATATCAAGTTTTACCGCCGGCGCTTTAAATCTTTTCCTGCTGGCATTGATAATATCAACCTGGACAAGCTTCTTCTTCAGTGCTTCAACATCATCTTTGAATTCATTAAGCCTTGTTTCGGCATTATTGAGTTCAATATATTCATCAAGGTTTGTAACTTCTGATTTGAATGTCTGCAGGGGAAGTATTGACTTCGGCATTGAAAAAAGAATGATGATTAATACAGCCAGTATTTTGAATGTCTTCCAGAATTTTCTGAACATATTATTCTGTTAATTGTTTAATTTTGTAAATAAACCAATAAATTATAAACAGCGAAAGTTAAAATAAAATATTATAACATGAGAAAACAAACGTTTTTATCACTTTTTGCAGTCATCACCTTTTCAATATCCCTGGCAGCACAGACATCAGGATTTTACGATTTTAAAGTAAAAACTCTTGAAGGAGATAATTTTGATTTCAGCACTCTGAAGGGAAAGAAGGTCATGATAGTGAATGTCGCATCCAAATGTGGCAACACGCCGCAGTATAAGGATTTGGAGGAGATTTATGAGAAGTATCAGAGTGATAATTTTATTATTATTGGTTTCCCTGCCAATAATTTTTTAAACCAGGAACCAGGTAATGCCTCTGAGATCCGTAAATTTTGCACTGAAAATTATGGTGTTACATTTCCACTTATGGAGAAAATCTCAGTTAAGGGAGATGATATGCATCCGGTTTACCAGTGGCTAACCTCAAAGCAAAAGAACGGAGTTAAGGATTCACAGGTAACATGGAACTTCCAGAAATATCTTATTGATGAAAACGGCAATCTGTCAGATGTCATTGCTCCCAAGGAGAAAGTAACATCAGATAGAGTTATTGCTTGGATTTCTGAATAGAATTCAGACTTTTTATGTTATTGAAAGGGGCATTGTGTAATGCTCCTTTTTAATTAATGTATTTTAATATAAAATCCGGCTTTCTCATTATTTATTTTACTGCAGATTACGGTTGGTCTTGTTAGAAAAAAATACTATTACCTTTGCATCTTCTTTGGATCATAAAAAAATATATATACGAGATTAATTATGCCATTAAATATTCCTGATAAGCTTCCTGCAATTGAATTTCTCCAGAAAGAGAATATTTTTGTGATGGATGAGACAAGGGCCACTCACCAGGATATTCGCCCGCTAAAGATTGCAGTGCTTAACCTTATGCCGGTAAAGATAACTACAGAGATCGATTTGATTAGGATATTATCAAATTCACCTCTCCAGTTGGAGCTCGATCTGATAAAACTTTCCACGCATACATCCAAGACCACACCGAAAGAGCATATGCAGGCTTTTTACAAAGACTTTTCCCATATTGTGAACCATAAATATGATGGACTCATAATCACAGGAGCTCCTGTTGAACAGATGCCTTTTGAAGAGGTTTTTTACTGGAAGGAGCTTACAAATATTTTCGATTGGGCCAGGACAAATGCCACATCATCAATGTTTATTTGCTGGGGTGCCCAGGCTGCACTTTACTATTATTATAAAATCCCTAAATATCCTCTGGAAAAAAAGATGTTTGGAGTATTCCGGCATACAAAAAATGATCCTAAACATCCTCTTTTCAGAGGGTTTGATGATTTTTTCTATGTGCCTCACAGTCGTCATACTGAGATCAGGAAAAAAGACATAATTAAGGTACCGGGACTTAAAATCCTTTCAGAATCTGAAGTTTCAGGAGTAAATATTGTTGCTTCTGCAGACGGGAGGGAGTTTTTTCTTACAGGACATGCCGAATACTCTCCTGATACACTCGATAAGGAGTACAAGAGGGATATTGCAAAGAACCTGCCAATTGAGATACCGGCTAACTACTATGCCGATAATAATCCCGAAAACAGGCCATTGGTACAATGGCGCTCACATGCCAACCTGTTATTTGTAAACTGGCTGAATTATTTTGTATACCAGATTACCCCATTTAATCTGGAGACAATAGAGTAGGGGAGCGAGTTTTAAAGTTCCGGTGGTCAAAGTAAGATTGTGTGGACAACTTGTACACGATTGGTTCAGATAATATGAGGGATAAACATCTTGGTTTTCCTCATATATTCACGGTAGGAGTCACCGAATTTTGTTATCATTTCTTTTTCTTCAATGATAGCTGTTGTATATATGGCTGCCAAATTAACTAATCCTAGTAAAAGTTGAATCGGAGCTGCATCTTTAAGCATGATTCCGGTACCAAGAAGTATGAGTGAAAGGTAAAGAGGGTGCCTGATATATGCATAGATACCTGAATCTACAAGTACAGTCGTATTCTCAAAATTATTGTCAGGCTTTCCTGCTTTCTTAAGCAAAATGAATCCGGCTGTTACAGGATAGATAGAAATAATAAGCAGAAACCATGATGCAAGATGAATAATTCCAAATGGATCTTTGAACCAAACCTGATAATTTAACAGAAAAAGCAAAAAAATACTTTCAAAGGAAAAGAACCTGGCAATACCATGATATCTGCCATGCTTAATTGAAAAGAACCAGGAGAAAATAATTATAACGAACGTTCCTGTAATAACTATATAACTATTCATGACTTTATGACCGGTTTTTCTCCTGAAGATTCTTTAATAGATTTGAGATAGTTATAAACCTCTATCTGAGAGTGAAACCTGTTTTTGACTTGTTTTACGAACTTATTCGTTTGGTTCTCGTCAAAAACTCTTGCTTTAACATTATCTTTCCATTGAATATTGAAAATATTTCTCAACTCTTCCTTTATTGTTTTATCAAAAATGGGACATGTGACTTCAATCCTGTGATCAAGGTTACGAGGCATAAGGTCGGCTGATGAAATGTACATCTCTTCATTTCCTCCATTGCAGAAGATAAAAAATCTTGAATGTTCAAGGAACCTGTCAACTATCCCTATGGCTTTTATATTTTCACTCTGCTTTGGTATTTCTGGCACCAGCGATAGCATACCTCTAATGATCAGTTTTATTTTAACACCTGCATTGCTTGCTTCATATAATTGTTCAATTATCTCTTTGTCAGTGAGATTATTGAGTTTAAAATGAATATAGGCCTTTTTCCCATTTTGGGCATTCTTAATCTCATTTTCGATCATCAGACTAATTTTGTTGCGAAGGAAAAAAGGAGAGAGCACAAGGTGATAAAAATTATCTTTTTTATAATTAATACTGAAGAAGTTAAACGCTTTAAAAACCTCATTGGTAATTTTCTTGTTGGTAGTAAACAGAAGGTGATCAGTGTATATACGTGCTGTGTCTTCATTGAAGTTGCCTGTTCCAACAGCAGCAAAGCGCTCTGTAATATCATTCTTTATCCGGGTAATAAGGCATAGTTTTGAATGAACCTTTAATCCCGGAACGCCATAAATTACTTTTACGCCTTCATTGAGCAGCTTATTTCCCCAGTTAATATTAGCTTCTTCATCAAACCTTGCCTGCAGTTCAACCACTGTTGTTACATCTTTGCCATTTCTGACGGCATTGAGAAGGGCATTTATGACACTTGAGTTCCTGGCAAGCCGGTACAATGTTATCTGAATAGATACAACATATGGATCAATTGATGCTTCACGAAGCATGTCGATAAAATGATCAAATGGATGATATGGAAAATAGAGCATAACATCCTTCTTCTTAATTACTGAAATGATGCTCTTGCCCTGGCTGATATCAGGATGTATAACAGGTGCAAGATCTTCATTATAAAATTCTTTGATCTCTAAGTCCGGAAATTTCATAAAATCCTTGAAATTGTGATATCTGTTACTGGCTATCACAACATCATCAGGTCCTATATTCAGTTTTTTTGTGATAATTTTCAGAAGGTTCTGAGGGATGCATCTGTCGTAAATAAATCGTACCGGGGTTCCCTTCTTCCTTTGCTGAAGACTTTTTGAAAGCTTATCAATATAGCTTTCGGATATATCATCAGCAATCTCAAGTTCGGCATCTTTTGTGAGTTTCACTGTAAAGGCGGAGATTTCATCGAAATCAAAGATGAAGAAAATATCTTTCAGGCCGAACCTGATAATATCATCCAGGAATATAATGTATTTCTCATCTTTCTTTCCGGGCAACTGTATGAATCTGGGTAAAATCCCGGTTGGTACTTCCAACAGGGCATGCCTTTTTTTTATAGTATCTTTCTTGGAAAGGTGGACCGCAAGGTAGATCGCATCATCCGTAAGGTTTGGCAAATCCGAATCTTTTTCAATCATAAAAGGCATAAGCCTGTTTCTGACCTCTTTATGGAAGTACCTGGTTACAAATTCAATCTGGTCCTGGTTAAGCTGTTTCTCGTTGATTATATGTATCTTATGACTTTCAAGTTCCTTTAATAGTTTACTGTAAATTTTTTCGAATTTTGTATTTTGAGCAATAACTATTTCCTGGATTTTTTTAAGAGTGGTTTTTGGATTGTAACCCAGTATGTTTTTAGACTTTGCTCCATAAAGAGAAAGTCTTTTCAGCGTGGCTACCCTGACCCTGAAATATTCATCCAGGTTATTGGAATAGATGCCAAGGAATTTAAAACGTTCAATCAGTGGAACATCCTTGTTTTCAGCTTCCTGGAGTACTCGCTCATTGAATGAGAGCCAGCTTATCTCCTTCGGTAAATATGACTTACTCATAAAAGACTCATGGCTTTAAATGATATTCAATATCTCCACTGTTCCGGGTCAGTTCCGACCATGTACTGACTTTAAATGTAATACTAACTATACCGCATTTCTGAATAAAATTACATCCTTCCCTGCTAAGCATATCTGCGAGCTCTGTGAATGAGGGATTGTGCCCGAACAGCGTGACTGTTTCTACAACTTCCCTGATTCTTGAAAGATCTTTCTGCAGAGTTTTAAGATTGAGTTTATAGTAGATATTGCCGGCAAAAAGTATCTCCTCTGTAGGTATTCTGAATACTCCGGCAAATATCAGTGCCGTCTCAATTGCTCTGAATGCGGGGCTGGTAATAATAACTCCGACAGTTTTCTCTTTTTCCTTTAGCCTTAGGGCCATTGCATTTGCCAGGGATTTGCCTTTTGTGGTTAGGGATCTCTCAAAGTCAGAAATTGCAAGTGTTGGCTCCTCTGCCTTGCTGTGCCTAACAAAAATAAGTTTCTTCATATCTTCAGGAGTGAATGTTATTCAGTTTCCGAAGCTGGTTCCCATATTCTGTGCCTGAATTACCATTGGATCATCCGGGTTTACAAGCTTCAGCTTACCCGCTACTTCGGAGAGAGGAACCGGTACAATTTCATTATTCCTTAGTGCTACCATTTTTCCATAATCTCTTTCAGCAATCATGTCTGCAGCTGCTGCACCATACCTTGTTGCAAGTACCCTGTCCATAGGTGAGGGTGTCCCTCCACGCTGGACATAACCGAGAACAGTTTCTCTTGTTTCGAGTCCCGTAAGTTCCATGATTCTTCTGCTTAAAGACTGTGCTGCAGAACAGCTGTCTTTTACAGCCATCTTTATGCCTTCTGCTACAACAACTATAGAATATGGTTTGTTCTCCGAGGCACGACGTATTAAATATTCAGCAACTTTTTCATCACTGTAGCCTATTTCTGGCAAGAGTATCACATCGCCACCTCCGGCAATTCCTGAATAGAGTGCTATCCATCCGGCGTTATGTCCCATCACCTCAATAATCATAATCCTTTTGTGGGAGTTCGCAGTTGAATGAAGCCTGTCGATAGCCTCTGTTGCAATATTTACAGCCGAGTCAAATCCAAATGTAAGGTCTGTACCCCAGACATCATTGTCAATTGTTTTTGGAATCCCAACTACATTCAATCCCTCCTGGGCAAGCAGGTATGCTGTTTTGAGAGTCCCGTTACCTCCTATGCATACAAGGCAGTCGAGGTCCATCTGTTCATAATGTTCGCGTATAAGTTCAGGTTTGCTTATCTCCTTTTTCCTTTTTCCGTTGCTCTTGAAGGGTTTCTCCCTGGATGTCCCAAGAATAGTGCCTCCAAGAGTAAGTATACCTGAAAGATCATGTAGTGTAAGCTCTGTGTATTCCTTGTTTATCATACCTGTAAACCCGTCACTTATACCGATTAGATTCATGTCATATTTTACAATAGCAGTTTTTCCAACTCCCCTTATTGCTGCATTTAATCCCGGACAATCTCCTCCGGCAGTCAGAATTCCTATCCGCTGGTTTTTTTTTATCTTACCCATTTTCTGAACTTTAGGTTTAGTATAGCAAATTTAACTTTTTATTTAATGTTTCCCGCTGATCCCGCTGATTTTCGCAGATTTATTGAGATAGTACAGATAGTGTAATTTGATGTATCGATATAAAATCTATAACTTTAACGGATAGAGTAATTTTTATTGTTGATGGAGCCGGAAATTATCAGGATCAGGGAAATCAAACCAGTGTTGACAGAATATATAAGTAAGTCGAGGGAGTTACTGAAAAGATCTGCTGTACCTGATGATGATGCAGTTCATGATATTCGTGTATTCATGAAAAAAACAAGGGCAATATTAAGGCTTACAGGAACGCTTATGGAGAATGATCTGTACGACAGGGATCTCAAATCATTAAAGATGGTAGGTCAGATAATGAGCAAATGGCGGGATACTTCTGTTCAAAGAAAGACACTCAGGGATCTTAGGAAAAAATATCGCCATGTTTTCTCGAAGCTCGAGTCAAATGAAAAGATTACTAATCTGATCAGGAAGCCTGTAAAAGCTGAGGAACCTGATGAAGAAAAGAAAGCCGGCGTAGCAGAGATTGATGATCTACTTAACAAAACCTATTTCCGGATAAGGTTCTACCAAATGCAAACTATTAATCAGTCAGACCTTATTTTGAACCTTGAGCAATCATTTGAAAATGTCAGGAAGATTTACCTTGAGTGCAGGAACCAGGTTATGCCGGAACAAGTACATGAGTTCAGAAAACGTTCAAAGGATTTGCTTTACCAGCTCTATTTCTTTCGTTCATTAAACCCGGCAGTTATAAAATCAGTTGAAAAACGACTCGAGAGGATGACGATGAATCTTGGAAAGTATAATGACCTCTATCAGCTGCTTGATGCAATTGGATATGTATATCCTGGTCAGTCAAATATTCCGGCGATGGATGAGCTGGCTATCAGGATAAGAGATAAACAGGATCTTTATCTCTCTAAGACATGGAGTGACGCATATAAGTGTTTTCTCCCCGGGACAAAGCTTGCAGATCTTCTTGGGATTACAATCTTTATAATAGAAAAACCACAAAGCTGACAATTATTATTCCAGTCACTTTGCGGTTTTTATTGCATTTAAGCTAAATGTCAGGTAAATATTATCTGAGAACCTTCTCCACCTGATTTTTCGTAGAATTCGCCAACAGTAAGAACACCGCTTACATGCTCTGATAGATCCTCCTGTTTGAATTTGAACATATCCATAGCCAGTTTGCATGCATAGATTTTGCCTCCACCCGCAGTTATCAGATCAAGAAATTCACTGACCGGAGGAATATCAAGCTTATCCATCTCGCTTTTCATCATCCATGATGTGAACGCTTCCATTCCGGGAATTATCCCTAACCATGAAGGCATCCTTAACCCACCTGGCAATCTTAAAGCAGGGTTACCCAGAACAGCTGTATGTAGCTTATCCATTCTTTTTTTTACAATAGCATCAAGGCCAAAGAAAGTGAAAAAAAGATTGGTTTCTATTCCTTCCATTACAGCACCATTTCCCATTACGAGAGTTGCATAAACATCTTCAACAGCACCTTTGGCGCAGATGATGCTTACTTTTTTTATTGGTAAGTCTTTTTCTGTGGTCATTTTATCAGATTTAGATATTTGGGAATTATAATCAGATACAACTTGCCGGCTTTGGAATTCCTGCAATTTTTGTTGCTTTTTTCAGAGGAGCCCCCGGGAAAAGCTGGTAGAATGTCTTAACATCAAGAACGCCTGAATGGTTAATGCTTCTGATTGATAACGCATCACCTGCATTGTACCTGTTCCTTAGCCACTCGATAATTGCAAAATGCTGATCAGTAAGCACTATATCAAGTTCTTTTGCTATTTCAATACCTATTTCTTTTGTCCATTGAGAAGGAGTTGTAAAATATCCTTCTTCATTGACATCAACGGTTATTCCTGCATAAGTTTTTTGTGCCATTTCATTTTAGTTTAGATTATTTTTTCTATTTGATTTTTATTTTTCTCATTAATCAATTCAAGGAAAGCCATCATAAATCCCAGACTCTTTTTAAATTCCGGTTTATTAAAATCTTTGATTATCCGCCAGATTGAAAACTCCTCTACATCTTCAGTCTTTATGTCCCGTAGAGTAGAGAATATTGCGTCTATCTTTTCAAGAACTTTCTTATCTGATACTATTGACAGGGTGTCAAAAACCTGAACAAGGTTCTCTGACAATTTATTCAAATCTTCTCTTGAGTAACTGGAAACAATAGTATCCATGGCAATTCCGATCTGATTCAATATCTCAAAATATCCTTTTTGTTCAAACTCATGGAACTTCTTCACCCCATCCAGACCTATCTGTCTGACAATTGGGGTAGCATCTTTTGCCAGGTCTGAAAGGCTCTCCAGCATTTCAAGAACCATGCCCATGTTGTTGACATTCCTGATCACACGGAAGCCAAGGTCTCGAAGATTTTCACCGTCAAGTTCCACTCCGGCATTGTCGAGCTGAGTTACAGCATTCCTGAAAACATCTTTTCCAATTACTGCTACATCGTCAACGAGATCATTTATAGCCTCCCGGTTTTGTTTCTGGATAATGCTGTCATCAAGAAGCAGATCAAGTTTGCGGTTAATTTCCCTTATTTGTTCCTCAATAATTTTGTCTGACATACTCTTAAATTTGAATTAGTCAATTTTTTTACCTGCCATTGTCATGTTTGTATCAATAGGCATTTCTTTTCCTTTAAGGAGAATGTGCCAATAAATCCAGCGAAATATAAGTTTGCCATAGTGATTTAGACGACTCTCTTTAAGCAGGCTGAAGGGGCCAATCCCAGGAAATGGGAAATAACCCGGCAGTGGTTCTGTTTCGTAGTTAAAATCAATCAGTGCACCCATACCATGACCTGTTTCAATATAGCAATTGGAATGTCCGTCAAATTTTCCGGTAAATGGTCTCTTTTCTATATAGCACATCAGGTTTTCCGTAAGAATATCTGCCTGGAAATGTACTACTGAACCAGCTTTTGAAGTAGGAAAATTACCTGCATCACCAAGTACAAATACATTCTCTTTTATCTGTGACTGAAGTGTATATTTATCAGCTCTTACAAAACCGAATTCATCACCCAGTCCACTTGATTCAATAACAGAGTCTCCACTGTGTAAAGGGATTGTTACAAGACAGTCGAACTCAACTTCCCTGCCGCCAAAATCCTTGATAACTTTTGTCTTATTATCAACTTCAGAAAGAAAAAAGTCTGTAACAAGTTCGATATTCTTGTTTTCAAGCAAGGAACCTAACAGCTTAGCTGATCTTGGCTTGGTGAAAGCACCGGATAAAGGTGTTACATAACTTATTGCAACTTTATCTCTCATCCCTCTTTCGGTAAAGAAAGCATCGGCAAAGAATGCGAATTCAAGGGGTGCCACTGGGCACTTAATCGGATTGTCTGCAATATTAATAACAAGTCTGCCACCCTCCCATGTTTTGAAGAATCTGGCAAGGGCCTCAGTCCCCTCAATAGTGTAGAAATCAAATATGCTTTTATGCCATAATTCACCCTTCAGTCCGGGAGTCTCCTGTGGAATAATCCTCGTACCGGTCGCAATTATCAGTATGTCATATTTAAGCACTTCCCCGTTGGCAAGGACTACTTTGTTATTATCTGTATCAATCAGTTCTATGTTCTGATAAACAGAATTAACGCCGACAGGCAAAAAGTTCTGTTTTGGCTTTATAACATCAGCCTTTTTATAATGGCCGAAAGGAATAAACAGAAATCCCGGCTGATAATAATGAGTCTTGTCCCTGTCGACGACTGTTATAGTCCATTCATCCCTGGGAAGTTCTTTCCTCATCTTGTTAGCCATTATGGTTCCCCCGGTTCCTGATCCTAGAATGAGTATTTTTTTCATCTTCTTATTTATATTGTTAATTTATTAACAGTGCAAATATATATCTACTTATATAGTTATTTGCATGTTTATGATAATTATGAGGTTTCATTTATCCTAAGAGTACTTCCGCCGCTTCTTTTTAAGGTGAAATACATTTCTCAAAGAGGCAATCTAAATATTGTGATATCTGACTAATAAAGATGTGATATAAATCGCAAAATACAATTATTACAAATAATACTTCCTCATACGGTCGGGTCGCTGATATACTTCTCTATTTCTCAAAGGTTGTATTTTCAGGGACGTATTTTACTACGTCCCTTTGCTTTTGTTTGAGCAATTTTTTATGTTAAATATTAACCTTTGGCACTTTATTTTTTACCTTCATCCTAAATTATTTGCATATGAAAGGAACTGTAACATTAATCCTGGTTTCAATATTCAGTCTGCATTGCGTTATGTCTCAGATTGTTAACAAGGAATCGCTAAGCGCAAGAGAGACCTACTATAAGATTAATGCCACACTCGATCCGGAAGCTAAAACGATTATTGGAGAAATGGAGGCATACTGGGTGAATAAATCAACTGATGTTGTACCTGATATTCAGCTTCACCTGTATATGAATGCTTTTAAAAGTAACAAATCAACATTTAGCAAAGGTAGTAGTTTATCAATGGTTGACAAAAAGAGTGATTTTGGATGGATTGATCTGAAAAGCTTTGAAGATGAAAAAGGGAATAATCTGATGAATCATTTTTCATATATCAGTCCGGATGATAATAATCCTGATGATCAGACTGTTATCAGAGTAATGCCTTTTGAACCTGCAAAGCCAGGTGATACTGTGTTTATAAAAATAAAGTTTGAGACAAAACTGCCAAAGGGAAGGGCAAGGACCGGTTTTGCTGATGACTTTTTCTATGTTGCCCAGTGGTTTCCCAAATTTGGAGTATATGAATCAGCCGGAATGCGTTATGCTGTAAAAGGAGGCTGGAATTGCCACCAGTTTCACAGGAATTCCGAGTTTTATTCAAATCACAGTGTCTATGATGTGAAAATAACTGTACCTGAAGAATATATTACCGGATCAGGGGGGATGCTGATAAGTGAGGAGAATAAAGGTGATGGTAAAAATAAAACACTTATATACAGGGCCGAAGATATATGCGATTTTGCCTGGACTGCATGGCCGGGATATGATGTTTATAATGATGAATGGAGGCACGTAAAGATCACTCTGCTTATACCGCATATAAGGAAGGAACAGGTTGAAAGACAGTTCAGGGCAGTGAAAAATGCTCTTGAATATCTGTCAGAAAATGTTGGCCCGTTTCCATGGCCCCATCTTACCTTCGTTGATCCTCCTACAAAAGGAGCATTTGCAGGTGGGATGGAGTATACAACGATTTTTACCTCAACTTCGGCTGATAGGATGCCCGAGTCCCTTCATCTGCCGGAGATGGTGACTGTTCATGAATTTGGTCATGGTTACTTCATGGGTATTCTGGCAAGTAATGAATTTGAGGAGCCCTGGTTAGATGAAGGTGTTAACTCATTCTGGGAGGAAAGGATAATGGATCATTACTGGGGAGAGAACTCAGGCATTATTGATCATCCACTGTTTAAAATGTCGGATAAATCAATGTCCCGTATTTCATATTTATTATCATTGGGCCGACAGGTAACTACAAACAGGGAATATTCCTGGAATTATCCTCACGGTACATATTCAATGATGTCGTATAACAAGGCAGCAACGATATTATATACTTTGATGGGTATTATTGGTGAGGATACAATGAATGAAATCTTCAGGGAATATTACCGGCAGTGGGCTTTCAGGCATCCTTCAGGCAAAGATTTCATTGCGGTTGTGAATGAAGTGGTAAAAAAGGTTCATGGTGATAAATATGGTCCTGATATGAACTGGTTCTTTGACCAGACACTTTATGGAACAGGCCTTGTTGATTACAGAGTAAGCAGGTATACAAACAGCAAGATCCGCGATTTCAAAGGAATTATATCTGAGGCAGACTCCCAGCGTTTTGTCCCAAGTGTTACAAAAGATGATTCTGTATATAAATCTGTTGTTGAACTTGACAGGCTTGGTGAAATCACACTTCCCCTGGATGTTATGATCCATTTTAATAATGGCGATACCATTATGGAAACATGGGATGGCAGGGAGAGATTTAAAGATTTTAATTATTCAGGTACAAGCCAGATCGACTGGGTTAAAATCGATCCGGAGTATAAACTGAGAATGGATGTGAATTTTACAAATAACTCAAAGACTGATAAAACAGATATGGTACCAGTAAGGCGCTATATAAATAAATTTATCATTTTCACTCAGTATTTTCTGAATATCATTTCACTGTAAACAGATTATTATGAAGATATTATCACATTTGAAGAGTGGTGCTCTACGTTCCGTTAAATCATGGAAAGGTATTCTGATCATATGGTTTCTGATCTTTGTCATGATTGGTATTCTGGCTGCTTCTGCCAAGTCAGGATTAAAGAGCATGATCGGGTCGAGTATGATAACCGAATTGCTTAGAGATACTGTAAATGCAGATGTTCTGACCGACCTGAAGGAGGGATTATCTGTACTTATAGCATCTGTCACAAAAGGTTTTATTCTTTTAATCCTGTTCACATTCATAGCCAACGCATTTTTTTCCGGCGGTCTCTTTAATATTCTTAGCAAAAAATGCAGTAGAAAATCGCTGAGTTGTTTTTTATCAGGTGGTGCATCAAATTTCTGGTCCGTTCTGGTTATTAACCTTATTGTTTCATTAATTTTCATAGCAGTCGCCTCAATTATCGGAGGCATACTGGCATTAATTGTTTCAAAATCCGGTGGGGGGAATCCTGAACCCGGTGCCATGAGCAAAGCAATCAGATTTTCAATCATAATAGTGGCTCTTCTGCTGCCTGTATTGTTGTTAGTCGCTGATTATGCAAGAGCCTGGCTGATAGGAAATGATTCAAAGAAACCATTCAGTGCCATAGGGGCCGGTTTCGTCATGACTTTCAAAAAGTTTGTGCTATCATATCTGGTGATGATAATTCTTATCATAATTCAGGCTGGCTTTGGAGTGCTTGTTGTATCAAAACTGATGGGATCCAAACCCTCAACCGGAGGAGGAGTCTTTCTTCTGTTCCTTATTTCACAGATACTCTTTATCATCAGATTATTTCTGAGAACATGGAGGTACGGGAGTGTTACTTCACTGCTGGAAGAGACTCAGACTACAGCGGTCTCTCAGGGTCAATCGGAACCGGTCGCTGAACCTCTTTCAGATCAGGTTTGATATTGATCTCATAAGGTTGCCTGACATAAAAGTAAGTTGTTAATCCGTAATTTATTACAGCTGGTAACCAGTGCCATAATTCAATATTTGAGCTTATAGAAGAGCGAAAAGGAATTGCATCAAGGTTTCTGTAACGCATGTTTATTGAAAGACCCGGATGAAAATTCCCGCTACCACTAGGCTGTGCTATGAAGGGATGCGTAAAAAGCTCTGGCCTGCACCATGCATAACCATAATAATCTTCTGTTCCGGTTCCGATACTTGACGGAAATGCTTCACTGTCAACAAATATTTTCTCATCACCTTCGCCCCACCATGAATCAACTGTATTGAAAACAGTCACAGCATCCCCTGCATAAACGCCATTGCCTTTTATATCTGAATAGTTGATATCACGATGCATACCGGTACCTCCTGCAACTTTTGCACCCGCTGTAAGTATCTGGTGATACTCATGCCATGATGCCCCGAAATACATGCTGTTTTCATTCCAGTTATAGCCGGAAGCGATTGCTTTAAGTTCCGCTTTAATCTCCCGGTCACCATGATTGAGTATCGAGATTGTACATTTTTCCCTGAATGGCATTACCCAGTATGATTCCATTATGTTTTTACCATCAACCATACTGTACCAGGTTGATGAAAAGCTCTCTTTTGATCCGGTCCCGAAGAAGTAACCGGAAGGTACCCAAACTGTACCATGACCATCAAAATCAATCGACAGAACAGTGGATCTTAAAGCCTGATCAGTATCAAATGCTGAGATTTTTAAGGATATCAACCTTATTGCAGAGTTTTTTGAATCGATAACAAGACTTGCCGAATCACCTGCATTAAGTGTCTTTTCCAGGGTGTATTTCTTATTTTTTAGCGCGACAGCCGTAGAGTCTGCTTTTAGTAAAATATTGTTTGTGGCAGCAATAAGCTCCGATGCATGCTTAAGTTCTTCCATTGAAAAGGAAACAACCTTTGTGCCTGGTTCATAAGCACGGTAACAGATATTATAATAAATATTAGGTTTTCTTGAGTTTTCAGTGATCGATATTGCATCACACTCATAAGTAATTCTGCAATGTACCTTATAAGGAATCGGTAGATAAAGGTTCTGCCCACGTCTTTCTATTTCAGTTTCAGGAGAGACAGACGTAGCCAGTGGCGCTCCAGCCAGAATATTTCCATTGAAGAGTTTCAGAGGATCGCTTTCAAATACGGGTGAAGCTT
>Ga0307375_10001283_pt1 | contig 27797 bp, 22 predicted proteins | sample TR1MG_FD_202531 | JGI IMG/M metagenome (GOLD analysis project Ga0307375, IMG submission 202531) | Soil microbial communities from Risofladan, Vaasa, Finland - TR-1 | ecosystem: Environmental > Terrestrial > Soil > Coastal area > Acid sulfate soil | place: Finland: Risofladan, Vaasa | collected...
TAGAGAAAAGCTCCTCTGTGCACTCTTGCCTCGATGTTTTCCGCGGGAAAACCATCCATTCGAAGATCTTCTCGCCAAGCCTCGGTCATGGCATCAAGTAGTGCTGTTCGCCTATCCGGACTCTTGATCACGGCGAACCGCCAGGGGGTGCTGTGGTGCGGTGCGGGGGCCGTGATTGCCGCACCAATCGCCTCCCTGATGATCGAATCATCTACTGGGCGATCTGAAAAATCCCTTATTGTGCGCCGCGAAGTTATGGTCTCTCGATGACCCAACTTGAACATGTCAGTCTCGGGCGGACGAAGTAGTGGCGAAACCCCCGGGCCATCCTCGGTCGTCACGAAATGCGCCAGCCCCCGCACTATCGCCGCGGGAACCTGTGAGAGCTTTCTTCTTACTAATTCGCTCGCTGCAGAAATTTCATCGGCAACCGCAGCAACGCTTGCCTGCAGTTCGTTGCCAAACGCATCCTGTTTGCCGCGTGAGTCATCCATCACTGATAGCCCCGCGCAACCTATAGCCTGATCAACGAGCCCGTTTCGCCAAGGTCGGCCGAAAGTATCGGTGATGAGCACTGCGATCTTCGCTCCAGTGGCTGCCGACAGTTCAGCGCGGAGTTTTCGGGCACTGGCATCGGGGTCTTCGGGAAGCAAAGCGATTTGATTCATTGGCAAGTTCGAAGCATCAACACCGGCTGCGGCCATTACAAAACCGTGTCGTGTTTGGCCGATTATGGTTTCACCGCGGGCCGCAACTACGCGCACAGTTTCACTTGCGATAGCAGCTTTTCGATCTGGTGCAGGCAGAATACGGCCCTCGACTTTGCTCACCACTTTGCTTGTTATCACGAGAATGTCGCCGTCTTGGAGATCGCAGTGAGCGACTATTCGCGCTGCCAAATCATCGTCCTTTGTGAATTCTGGCAGATCTTCGATTCCAATTATGGAAAATGAGTTCACGATCAAGTCCTTTGTCTGCTCTTTGAACGCGCAAGATCCAAGGCTTGACGAGCAATGCTCTGAGTTGAGTCAGCGTCGTTCATAAAAAGGTTCATAGCCCGCATCTCGATGCCAGGTACTTCCGTCGATGCATCGCTGGAATCGACGAGCCAACCATCGAGTAGCCCGCCCTCGGATCGTGCACCATAGAGTGCGGCAACAGCACCCGCGCTGGTTTCAACTCCGATGCTTTCAAGACATTTGTCTGCCATACCGCGTACCGGCGCATTTGAAATTATTGGTGAGATACCGACGATCGGTGCTTTGGTATTTTTCAGAGCGCTCAAAATGCCAGGAACTTGAAGAATAATGCCGATTGAGACAACGGGATTGCTCGGCGGGAAAATAATCAGATCTGCATCTGCAATTGCCTCGAGCACACCCTTTGCTGGACGCGAACTCGCCACATTAAGCGCAACAATTTTCTCTGCAGGGATCTGTGCTCCATAGCGGATCCACCACTCTTGGAAATGGATGAACCGAGTGCCTTCGCCGTCTGTAATTTGAATATGCGTTTCGACTCTCTCATCACACATTGGAAAAATTTCTACGCCGAGCTCCCACCTCTTGCAAAGAGCCGCTGTGATATCGGTAAGCGAATACCCAGCATTGAGCATCTCGGTGCGAATCAAATGGGTTGCTAGGTCTCGATCGCCAAGTCCGAACCAAGTCGGGCCAGCGCCGAATGCGGCAAGTTCAGTCTTAGTCTGAAAAGTTTCGCCCTCGCGACCCCACCCAGTCTGATCGTTGATGACCCCACCAAGGGTGTACATAAGTGTGTCTAAATCGGGACAAATCTTGAGTCCGTACAGGGTGATGTCATCTCCAGTATTTGCTATGACTTGAATCAGTGACTCCGGGGCGACGGCGCGAAGACCGCGGAGAAAACGGGCACCGCCAATTCCCCCTGAGAGGGTGAGAATTCGTTCCATGTCAAGTATCCAAGCGTAATTCCGGGAATTTCCACCCTTGTGCCCGAAATGTCGGTTAATTCGCAGAAGTTCCTCCCGATGGGTTGACTTGGCGGAATAACACGCGTGTAATTCGTATAGCGCTTTCCGACCGTTGGTCGGCAGATCTCCGCGAATTGCGGAGCGAGTAGGAGGTACGACGTGAGCGAAAAGTTTGCGCTCATCGCCGAGAACACCGAAGAACTGTCCTGGCAGGAGCGAGCACTATGTGCCCAGACCGACCCGGAGGCCTTCTTTCCTGAGAAGGGCGGATCAACACGCGAAGCAAAGCGTGTCTGCCTCTCGTGCGATGTTCGAGCCGAATGCCTGGAGTACGCCCTTGGCAAAGATGAGCGTTTTGGCATTTGGGGCGGCCTGTCCGAGCGCGAACGGCGCCGCCTAAAGCGCCGAGCAGTCTGACTTCAAAACCTGGCGCGTTCGGTCATTTCATTCCATCCATCTAGGGTGGGCTCGGTATGTCCAACTTCGAGTCGACCCCCACCCAGCCGCGCGTTCTAGCCGTGCTGGTGACCCACGACGGGGCGAGGTGGCTTCCTGAGGTTCTTATCGCGCTCAATTCGCAGACCAAGTCGCCCGATCGAATCATCGCCGTTGATACCGGTTCAACTGACCGCACTAGAGAAATTCTTGATTACGCAGGCGTTGAGGTAGTCGCAGCCGATCGCGACTGCGGATTCGGCGAGGCAATAAATTTGGCCCTCGTGGAGTCTCCAGATTGGGCGGGAACTGAGCCTGGTTCCGCTCACGAGTGGCTCTGGCTAATTCATGATGACTTTGCGCCCGCCCCCGATGCGCTCGAGCTGTTGCTTGCCGCGGCTACTGCGGATCCGAGTGTGGCGATTGCCGGACCGAAATTGCGCGGGTGGCATGATCGCGAACACCTTCTCGAAGTTGGCATATCCATCGCCGGCAATGGGGCGCGCTGGACCGGACTCGAGCGTAGAGAACGTGACCAAGGACAACACGATGGGGTCCGGGAAGTCCTCTCAGTTAGCACTGCAGGCATGCTCGTTCGCGCAGACGTCCTTCATGAACTGGGAGGTTTCGACCCACACCTGTCCCTTTTCCGTGATGACGTCGATTTTGGCTGGCGCGCCCATGTAGCCGGCCATCGAGCCATCTGTGTTACTGAAGCGGTTGGTATCCATGCCGAGGCAGCGGCAACCGAGCGGCGTAAGATCGACGTCGATGGCGCAGTGTTTCACCGCCCCCACTTGTTGGACAGACGCAATGCAAATTACGTACTCCTAGTTAATTGTTCAAGCCTGCGATTTGTGCCTGAGCTTCTTCGCTTGACGGTATCAACCGCGTTACGTGCAGTGGGATATTTTCTAGCGAAATTACCGGGCTATGCTGCCGATGAAACCGCGGCGCTCGTACTGGTGCTCACACGTTTCGATCTGATTCGCTCGGCTAGGAAGAAGCGGAAGAAATTACGGTTGCTGCCGGCCAATTCAGTCAATCGCTTTCTCGCGCCAAACCGGGAGCTGATTCGTTCCTCCTTTGATGCGTTTCGAGCACTCGTTTTTCGCGGCGCCGCACCGCTCGCTGCACCATCCACCTCCTTCGATGATGCGCGTATGAGAATTTCAACGGAGGACTACGAAGATGTGCTCCAAGACGCGGGGCGTTCGGTAGTTCGTAAGGTGTTGCTACGTCCGGTCGTGGCAATGAGCATTGTTTTAGCGGGATTAGCCTTGGTGGCCGGGCGGAATCGGCTTGGCGCTCTCGCTGGCGGCGCACTGCTTCCAGCTCCAAATGGTTCTGGCGATTTTCTTTCCATTTACCTTAACTCGTGGCACCCGGTATCGCTCGGCTCTGCCGTTGCTGCTCCACCCTGGCTTCCCTTCCTCGCCTTAGCGGGGCTTGCGGTAGCGGGTAAGGCGCCGCTTCTGATTACGCTTCTTTTTTTAGTCGCAATTCCAGCGTCTGCGGCAGCTATGTACGCCTTGATGCGTAAGGTGACCAGCGAACGGTGGCTTCGCGTCGGAGCCAGCGTGCTCTATGCCTTGTCGCCCTCGGTGGTTACTGGCATTGTCGATGGACATCTATCGATTGTCGTGATTAGTTGGCTTCTGCCGCTACTGCTTCTGGTTGCCAAACCGCTACTAGAGATTGAAAAGGTTTCGTGGCGAAGGATTTGGAGCGTTGGGCTTCTTTCATCGATTGTCATTGCATTTGCCCCAATTTTTGCGTTGCTTCTGCTAATCACGCTCGTTTTTTCCCTTGTGGTGGCGTATCGAACCGACGGTCGTGATTTGCTACGTGGTAGAGCGCTCCGCTTGGCGCCATTGTTAGCGTCTCCACTTGCCGTGCTTTTTCCATGGAGCCTCAGTGCGCTTATTCATCCCACGCTCTGGATCCAAGATCCGGGACTTCGGATCGAGAGCGGGCATGCACTTGGGTTGGTTCTGCTATCGCCAGGCGGATTGAGTGCCCCGCCATATTGGATCGGCGCCGGGCTTTGTGCGCTACTCGTAATGAGTTTGGGAGTGGCCGCAAATCGATACCAAGTCAGACACTTGTTGCTTGTCAGCCTGTCTATTCTGGCTTTAGCAGTTCCACTTTCGGCGGTCCGTATTTCTGGTCAGGGCAGCGTACGAGCAATGACGCCGTGGCTTGGTTCGCTCACCCTTTCTGTGACAATCGTTCTCTTATGTGCAGGCGTGTTGACCGCGAATGGCTTCGCTAGCCAGTTGTCCAGCAGGGGCGTCGGCCGTGACCATGTGGGGACCGCAGTCATGGTTGTAATTCTTGCTGTATCGGCGCTTGCCATGTCAGTCTGGTTTGTTGGCCCAGGGGCGGTTTCAGAGAATCGAGCCAATCGTACGGCTGTAGTGCCCGCATTCATTCAAGCTGCCAGCAAGGGAGAACAACACCCACGCACTCTGCTTCTTGAAGGCCACTTAGGCGACGCCAGGTATGCGATTGTTCGCGACCGTCCGCTGCAACTTGGGGATGCTGAATTAATTGGCGGCTCGGTTCCTGTCTTGGACAACACTGTGGCTGCTCTGGTAGCAGGCGGAACCCAGAATACGAGTGTGCGGTTGGGTCTGCTTGCCATCCGTTATGTTTTCCTGGCAGCGCCTATTGACCAATCACTCTTACGCAGCATCGACGGCGTCGGTGGCCTTTCGAGAGTTTCGTCCACGGCCCGCGGAATCTTGTGGAAGGTTGGCGGGGTTACCTCGCGGGTTCGCTTCATGAATGACAAGGGATACGTCGCCGCTTTGCCTTCAGATCGCGTCGGGGCCGGGGTCGATATTAAGAAACCTGGCCGGATCGTTATTGCTGATCGAAACGATCCTGGTTGGCGAGCACTTGAAGATGGCGTGCAACTAACTCGATCCTACGCATACGGTTGGGCAACTGCATTTGGTGTCACAAAACCCGGCAGAGTTTTAATAGTCCACGACAGTACGAAAAGACGGGCCGGCATCTCACTGCAATTTCTCTTCGTTCTTGGCTTGTTGATATTCATTCTGCCAAGTGGACGTAAAAAGCGAGATAGACCAGACCAGGAAGTGGCCTGATGCGTTGGCGGCTGCTCGTAATTTTTCTAGTCATCGTGACTGGTCTTAGCGTGGTTCAGGCTCGTGTGTCTCGAACATTCATCGAGGTGAGCAGAATTGCAACGGAAGCCCCGTCAATAATCTGTCCCGCTTCAGCACACGGAGCCACCATTGCCTTGAACGGTGAAAATATCTCGGTCAGCCCGCTTGGCAAATTACCAAAGGGAGTAAAGGATCGACCGTTTACGACGAGTGATCCCGTGACTTCTCGGCCAGTGTCTGGGAATCCGCACATCGTGGACAATTCGTCGGGTGGGATCACTCAACTCGATTCCACGTCCGCAGTATCTGGCTTGAAGTGTCCTTCGGTAGATACGTCATATTGGTTCGTTGGCGGGTCGGCTGCTTTAAACAGTCAAGACCAACTAATACTTTCCAATGCAAGCCATGGGGATGCCACGGCGACAATTCTTGCCTGGAGTGATAAGGGCCCAGTTCCCACCTATCCAGTGGTGGTTCCGGCTCAGAGCGGTATCCGCGTCGGGCTTGATTCTGTTGCGCCAGGAGTGAGCGCGCTGGCGATTCATGTCCTAGTGCAATCAGGTCGAGTGGCTGCTTCGCTATTTGATCAAAGGTCACAGGGCTTGACCCAATTCGGAGCAGACTATGTTCCGCCAGGCATTGAGCCCGCCAAGAATTTCGTTCTGCTTGGAGTTCCACAAACACCAATCATTACGGCGCCAATTTCTAAGTCTAAGAAGAAGACTTCCACTTCGACTCCGGTGTCGGACAGTCGAGTCCTCAGGCTGCTTTCGCCGAGAGTCGATGCGTCCGTCCGGGTCGATGTAAGCGGTGCTGGAGATTTCTTTACGCCCTTGGGGTTGGACCATATTGAGCTGAAAGCGGGCGTGGTCAAGGACATAACAGTCACGGCGGCGCTTGCGTCATCGGTTTACTCTTTTGTTGTCACCGCTGATTCTCCAGTAGTGGCCGGTGTCTTCTCCAGTATTGCGCTCACCGGTGGTAGCGATATTGCCTGGACGGCCAGTACACCAGTGTTGTCCTCTGATGCGATCGACGCCAGTTTTAATGGAACCCACTACACCTTCTTCTCTCCAATTGACGCAAGCGTCCAGGTTTCGGCTACCGGTGCTAGCCCAACACCGACAACGCAGGTTCTGGTAATTCCAGCAAATACCGTCGTTTCGTGGGCACCAAAGAAGTCCACAACCGGAGTCATCGGCGTCAGAATTCATCCCGTCGGTAAGAGCATTTATGCGGCCAGCCTCTTTCGAAGCAACTCTGGCCTCACTACATCTCCAATTCGCTCGCTCAGCATGACTGGAAAGTCGACCATGGCGGTACCGCAGGCTGATGTCGGCGTGGGTATGCCGCGTTAGCTCACGGCTGCGATACGGTCACGCCTATGACAGTTCGTCGTTGTTCACGTACGGCATGCAATCGCGTGGCTGAAGCAACGCTGACTTATGTTTACGCTGAATCGACAGCCGTGGTGGGTCCGCTGGCAACCTATTCAGAGCCGCACTGTTATGACCTTTGCGGACCTCACAGCGAGAAACTCACCGCTCCAATCGGTTGGGAGGTTATGCGTCTATCAGCTCCATCCTCAGAACCAATGCCTAGCGACGAAGACCTTATGGCAATCGCTGAAGCTGTCCGAGAGACCGCCAAGACTGACCTACGCCGAAGCGACGAGTCACTTCCAGAAATTGGGCGACGCGGGCATCTGCGGGCCCTTCCTCCGACGAACTAAATCTCTGCGCTGCACATCCCGGCTAGGCTCTATTCATGAGTGGTTTTGAGGCGAATCTCCTTGATGCGGTCATAAAGGCTTACGACATACGCGGCAAGGTTCCCCAACAATTAACGACCGAATTAGCATTCGCAGTGGGGGCGGCGTTTGTCCGCTTGCTAGGTGCACATAAAGGCGCCGTAGTAGTTGGTGAAGATATGCGACCCTCGTCCCCTTCACTAGCACAAGCTTTTGCAGATGGCGTAAATTCCCAAGGAGCCGACGTCTTGCGGATCGGGCTGGCTTCGACCGATCAGTTGTATTTCGCTTCAGGGACGTTGAATTTACCCGGGGCTATGTTCACGGCTAGCCACAACCCCGCCGAATACAACGGCATCAAGTTGTGCCGCGCGGGTGCTGCGCCGGTGGGACAAGATTCCGGCCTTCGACCAATCCGGGACGAACTCGCTTCTGGAGTTCCGGTCTGGAGTGGCCCAACCGGCAAAACGCTCACTCGCGACATCCTCTCGGATTACGCGACTCACCTTATTTCGCTTGTCGATCTTGCGAACATCCGCCCATTGGTGGTTGCTGTCGATGCTGGCAATGGAATGGCTGGGCACACTGTGCCGGAAGTTCTGAGTCGCCTGCCAGTGAAAGTAATTCCAATCTACTTCGAGCTGGACGGCACTTTTCCGAATCACGAAGCCAATCCGATGGATCCAGCGAACCTACGAGATCTTCAGGCGGCCGTAAAGGCGAATGGTGCCGATATTGGGCTTGCCTTCGATGGAGATGCCGATCGATGTTTTATCGTCGATGAAATCGGAGATATTGTCAGCCCGTCTACCCTCTGTTGCCTGATTGCCAAGTACGAACTTCAAAAGCACAGGGGTGCCAAGATTATTCATAATCTAATCACCTCGAGAGCGGTGCCTGAGGTCATTATCGAAAATGGCGGCACACCAGTCAGGACTCGAGTAGGCCATTCGTTTATTAAAGCGGAAATGGCTGCTACCGGAGCTGTCTTTGGGGGAGAGCACTCAGGGCACTTTTACTTCGCTGATTTCTGGAATGCAGATTCTGGAATGCTTGCCGCGCTATATGCAATTTCAGCGCTTGGCAATTCGACTGAGTCACTATCAAAAATCCTTAAGCCGTATGATCGCTATGTAGTCAGCGGTGAGATCAATTCGCAGGTCACTGATTCCCAAAGGAGCATCGAACGAGTTAAGGTCGAATTTGAGCCTCGAGCCGGAGTGACAATGGACTTCTTAGATGGGATGACTGTGTCGGCGGAGGATTGGTGGTTCAATTTGCGTGCGTCAAACACGGAGCCGCTCTTAAGACTCAATGCCGAGGCGATCACCGAAGATGAGATGCACGCAATCAGCGACGAAGTGCTTTCGTTAGTGAGGGAATGATGAGCTTAGATCCAAGACTGTTGGAGTTATTGGCATGCCCTAGCTGCCACGCGTCCATCGAAGTGATCGGGGACGAAGTGTGCTGTACCGGTTGTGCGCTCGCATACCCAATTAGGGATGACATCCCGGTTATGTTGATCGACCAAGCGCGTACACGACAAGGTTAAGAGCGAATGAGTGGGCCCTCGGAAGGTCGTACCGCAGTAGTTGTCGCCCTGGCCGCTAATTTAGCTATCGCAGTTAGCAAGTTTCTCGCGTTCGCTTTCACGGGTTCAAGTTCCATGCTTGCCGAAGGCGTGCACTCGGTGGCCGATTCAGGAAATCAGATCTTGCTTATCATCGGAGGGAAGCGATCCAAACGGGTAGCCACGGCCGAGCACCCTTTTGGTTACGGCCGAGACCGATACATCTACTCGTTTCTCGTCGCCATTGTGCTTTTTTCGGTTGGTGGGCTCTTTGCCGTTTTTGAGGGCGCCCAGAAACTACGACACCCACATGAAATAACCTCGCCTGGTTGGGCGTTGGCAACTCTCGCGGTAGCGCTTCTTCTCGAATCAATTTCATTGCGCACGGCCTATGCGCTCGGTCGTGTTGCGAAAGCAGAGTTGAGTTGGGCTGCGTACATAAGGCAAGCAAAGGCGCCTGAGTTACCTGTTGTCTTGCTGGAAGATTTCGCGGCTCTGGTTGGGTTGATAATCGCCGCGTTAGCCGTAGGGGCGACCATCGTGTTTCATGCTCCGGTTCTTGACGGAGTAGGGACCTTGTTGATTGGCGTGCTTCTCATCAGCGTGGCGGTTGTTCTGGCAATCGAAAGCAAGAGCCTCTTACTTGGAGAGGCTGCCTCGTCGAGTGATGCAATTAAAATCCATAACGCCCTGCTAGAGACCGACCAAGTGGAGCGAGTTATTCATTTGAGGACCCTGCACTTGAGTCCCGATGAAATATTGGTAGCAGCCAAGATTGCAATTCGACATGATTCGACTGCGCTTTCCATTGCTCGCGCGATTGACGCAGCCGAGGTGCGGATTCGAAGTGCTGTACCCAAGGCCACTTTGATTTATCTTGAGCCAGATATCGATAGAGAAGGGTGAATTAACGGCGCATGACGTTTCGTTTTACGCCTTTTGTAATTTTGGGAGTACTGATTCCATTTCGACAGTGCCTCGGTTAGGCCCAGGTCCAGCCGGGTTAGAAGATTTCGCATCAGACAACAGTGCAAGAGCTTTTTGCTGCTCAAAGTTGAGCACGGCGCCGCTGGCCACCAGTCGGCTGGTCATCTCTGCCAGCGCTTGAATTCTTCCAGCTAAGGCGGGAGTGGTTAGAGCTCGTAGTGCAAATGCGAGTTCACTTGGCGACACCCCGTAGTTGCGCTCGATAGCTTCAGCTAGGCGCAGAGCGGCCAGGTCAGCTTCGGTAAAGCGCCGATGCCGTCGAGGCTCGCGCATTGGCCCTAAGAGTCCCAATTTCTCTCGATACCGCACGATTCGCGCGGTCGAGTTGAGTCGTATAGCCGCCTGATCTGCACTCAACACAGCCAAATATTACAAGATTGTGTCATATTAGCCAACGACACTCCTGATTTTGCTGGTCTACCGCCTACGGTTAGCAGATAACCAACGAGGCGCCAATCCGAGAACCCTCAATTTGTCCGAAAGGCTCGACCTAGTGACTCTCCCAAAACATGACATTGCAGATCCCTCTCTTGTGGAATCCGGCCGCAAACGAATCGAATGGGCAGAACGGTCCATGCCTGTTCTTTCCCAAATCCGCGAACGTTTCGAACAAGATCAACCTTTTGTTGGCGTTAAAATTGCAGCCTGCATGCACGTCACAACAGAGACGGCAAACCTGATGCGCGCATTGAAAGCTGGTGGGGCAGACATCGCGCTCTGTGCATCAAATCCGCTTTCTACTCAAGATGACACTGCGGCGGCACTCGTTCATGAGTATGGGATCAGCGTTTTTGCCCGTAACGGGATTGATCGCGATGGCTATTACCGTCATATCAACGCAGCCTTGGATATCGCCCCACATCAGGTTTTTGATGATGGATGCGACTTGGTCAACACGCTTCATACTGAGCGGCGAGAACTTCTCCCAGGGGTACGTGGGGGGTGCGAAGAAACAACAACAGGTGTGATCCGACTTCACCAGATGGCCAAGGACGGGGCGTTGACTTTCCCTATGGTCGCCGTGAACGACACCGACACCAAGCACATGTTTGACAATCGATACGGAACCGGGCAATCCACGATTGATGCAATCTTTCGTGCCACTAATACTCTGATCGCGGGCAAGGTGTTCGTGGTCGCTGGGTATGGCTACTGCGGCAAAGGCGTCTCAGAGCGTGCAAAGGGTCTCGGAGCTGATGTGGTTGTAACCGAAATCGACCCGACCAAGGCGCTCGATGCGAAAATGCAGGGATATCGAGTAATGCCGATGACGGAGGCGGCGGCGATCGGCGACATCTTCGTCACTGTGACTGGTAATCGCGACGTACTCCGCGAAGAGCATTTCGCGGTGATGAAAGACGGCGCTATTTTTGCTAACTCAGGGCACTTTGATATCGAAATCGACGTCAAATGGCTTGAGGAGAATGCAGTAGCCAAAAATTCCAAAATTCGTCACCAAACCGATGAGTACGTTCTTAGAGACGGGCGTCGGTTACTGCTGTTAGCTGAAGGTCGCCTAGTTAACTTAGGGGCGGCTGAAGGTCATCCGGCAGCGGTAATGGATATGTCATTTGCTGACCAAGCGCTGACGGCCGAATGGCTCGTTGAGAATGCTCCGTCATTAGATGCTGGTGTCTATGAGGTACCAACTGAAATTGATAAGGAAGTTGCGCGCTTGAAACTGGCGAGTATGCACGTTGACCTCGACGTACTCACGCCGGCTCAAGTCAAGTACCTCAACTCTTGGGATAACGGTAGCTAATGAGTCGCATATTGGTGGTTGAGGACGAGCCTGACATAGCCGAGATGTTAGGCATAATCCTTGCGAGCGAGGGTTTTGAGATTGACCTGGTTAAACATGGGGAAGAGGTTATGAAAGCCTTTTCGTCGCATCCTCCCGATTTGGTGCTCTTGGATCTAATGTTGCCTGGAATTGATGGAATTGAAGTCTGTCGGCGCCTTAGGTCAATCTCTGCCGTCCCGATCATCATGCTCACAGCCAAGAGCGAGCCTGAAGATGTCGTTCTTGGGCTTGATGCTGGCGCCGACGATTACATAATCAAGCCGCCGCGTCGACCCGAGTTGATTGCTCGGGTGCGAGCCTGCCTTCGCCGAGTGGAACCCGCCCAGACGGCTCTTCTTCGGATCGGAGATTTGAGCATCGATGTCCAAGGCCATCAGGTGAGCAGAGAAGGCGAGGCCATCGGTTTGACGCCCTTGGAATTTGATCTACTGAATACGATCGCCCGTGTCCCTGGCAAGGTTTTCACTCGTGATGAGTTGCTGGAAACGGTTTGGGGCTACCGACACACAGCAGACACTCGTTTGGTCAATGTCCACGTGCAACGCCTTCGCGCAAAAATTGAACGCGATCCAGACCAGCCCGAAATCCTCGTGACCGTGCGGGGAATTGGGTACAAGGCGGGCACGACGCATTAGTGGCCACGAAAGTGAAACCGATCCATTTCTGGCGCAGATCACTTGCGTTTCGGATTGTAACGATGACCTTCGTCTTATCGTTGGCGGTCATTTGGTTACTTGGCTCGGCGCTTCTCTCTAGGGTGACAGGCGGCCTTATGCACACAAAGGTCGAGGCGTCATTGGTGGAAGCGGCCACAGTCGCAAATCAGGCTCAGTCTAGGCTCGGCGCTGCGGATCAAAGCGACCTTCAAGGGATATCGCCACTGGTTGACCAAGTCATCTCATACTTAGCCGCAAATGCAGCAACTCCCGGAGAAAGCGACTTGGTTCTTCTTCGGAGCCCTGGAGCAGATCAGAGTTTTTCCTTAGATAGAACGTCGAATCTAGTCGATGCGGCCTCGATCCCAATGGATTTGCGTAGGGCGGTTGAGGGATCTGCGCGTCAAGCGTGGCGATACCTTCGCATTCGCTACGTGAACGGAACATCGGTTTCAGGAATCGGCGTTGGATCCAAGATTGATATCCCAGGCGCCGGAACTTATGAACTCTATTCGCTCTTCGCCACAACTGCCGAGGCCGCGACGCTCGATTTGGTGATGCGTGCTCTTGTGACCGTGGGGGCGGCTCTCCTTCTCCTCCTTTGCGCGATCACATTTCTCGTCGTCCGTCAGGTGGTGGCTCCGGTACGAGCTGCTGCGCGGCTATCACAGCGCATTGCCGCTGGCGAGTTGGAGCAGCGGATGGCGGTGCATGGTCAAGATGATCTAGCTGTGCTTGCTAGATCATTTAACGAGATGGCTCTATCGCTGCAAGAGCAAATAAATGCTCTGGAGAATCTTTCACAACTCCAGCAGCGATTCGTATCTGATGTATCGCACGAACTGAGAACTCCACTAACGACGGTTCGCATGGCCTCTGATGTACTTCATGCATCGCGCCAAGATTTTCAGCCGGCCGTGGCTCGCAGTGCTGAATTGCTAATGGCTCAGCTTGACCGTTTTGAAGCCTTGCTTGCAGAGCTCCTTGAGATAAGTCGGTTTGATGCCGGAGTGGCCACTCTCGAAATTGATCATGCCGATATTCGTGAACTCGTTCTTACTGCCGTAGATGCCTTAACGCCAGTAGCTGAAACGCGAGGCAGTCAGTTCGTCCAAAAGCTTCCGCCTGATCCGGTGATTTCCGAGGTCGACTCAAGGCGCATCAATCGGATTTTGCGAAACTTACTGTCGAATGCTTTGGAGTATGGCGAGTCGCCGATTGAGGTAACTCTGGTTGTCACCGATTCGGCATTTGCGATCGGTGTTCTTGACCAGGGCCCAGGCATGACTCCGGACGAGGTTTCAAGGGTGTTCGACCGCTTTTGGCGAGCAGATCCGGCCCGAGCGCGCACATCAGGTGGCACGGGCCTCGGGCTTTCAATCGCCTTGGAGGATGCTCGCTTGCACTCTGGCTGGCTTGATATTTGGAGCGAACCAGGAATAGGTACGCACATGAGGCTGACTATTCCACTGTTGTCCGGCGGCCTTATCTCCGAATCTCCAATCACGCTAGAGCCTTTGAGGGCCAGATGAGGATTGGTCGAATCATCGCCGTAGGAGTTGTGGTGTTATCGCTAACGGGTTGCTTGAGCCATATTCCTGATTCAGGCGCCGTCTCATACGGCGCGGAGGCCTATGCTCCTTCATCGCAAGATTTTGTTCGCACCCTCGTGTCGCCGCCAACGCCAAACGCCAATCCGGAGACGCTGATTAACGAGTTTCTAGCGGCTATCGCTGGTGATCAAGGTGATTACGCTACTTCCCGCCTTTATCTCGCTCCTGAGGCGAGGAGTTTATGGCGTCCCGAGGCGGGGGTAAGAATCTACGCAGACAATTTACAAGTTGTCTTTGCGCACCCACCTAGGGGAGAGGACACCTATACCTATTCCGGCCGTCAAGTCGGCACGATCGACCAGCAGGGGCATTACGAGAACTCTCCAGCCAGCATGGTTCTCTCAGAGAGTTTTTCGGTGCGACAGGTCGGTGGACAGTGGCGTATTTCCTCGCTGGCAGACGGACGTGCACTCTCGGAGTCCGATGTTGCGCGAGCCTATCGTCAAATGAACATTTACTTCCTGAACTTGTCAAAACACAATGTTGTTCCCGATTCAGTTTACTTGCCGGTAAATGTTGGCATCGCGACATCGCTCATAAGGGCTCTGCTCGCGGGGCCAACGCAATGGTTGTCTCCCGCAGTCACTACGGCAATCCCATTCGCAACCTCTCTTCTCGCCGGCTCCGTACCAGTGCAACAAGGGGTGGCCTATGTTGATCTCACCTTGCCAAATGTGCCTTTCGCAGTTGCAGATCGCCAGGCGATGAGTGCCCAAATAATTTGGACATTGAAGCAATTGGCCGAAGTGGCAGCAGTTCGAATTACCCTTGGTGGAGTGCCGCTCATTCTTCCCGGTGCTGGTGAGACTCAATCTAGATTTGCCTACTCGAGTTTCTCACCTGACGTCCTAACAGGCGATATCGCGGCGTACGGAATCGACGACAACGGGCTCATAGGCATTTCAGATCTGCTAGCGAAGCCGACCGTTAAGGAGATTCAGAGCAACGCGAATGTGGACATTGCACAATTTAGCAACGCTTCGATCTCTTTGGATGGGAGCACGATTGCCGGTATCACACCGGAGGGATCGCTAATTTCTGGCCCGTTGGACGGACCATTTGACTTGAGAGCCACTGGGATTTCGAACGCTAACTGGGTGGCTCCTTCGTGGGATTCGGATGGAAATCTTTGGGCCGTGCGAAATACGCCCACTCAGACCCAGGTGTATGTAATTGCTCCAGATGGAAATTCGGTACCGGTCTTAGCCCAGCCGCTTATTGGTCACACGGTGCAAGGATTCCGAATTTCTCGTGATGGAAGCCGGGCTGCCTTCGCGGTTGCTGATTCGATTTCAAGCAAGCTTTATCTCTCTCGCGTTGTCTGGCTAAGCAACGGAATGGATCCAAGGGTCAGGGTCGAAGCCCCGATCGAACTCCCTTGGAGTGGCGGAACAATTAGTTCCGTTCATTGGATGGACGCGACCCATCTGATTGTTCTTACAGCAGCTACCCCGCGGTCGATTTGGCGCGTGGCCATAGATGGAACTGAGCAAGTCAATCTGGCCGGGATCGTTGACCCCACCGCGGTTGCCGCTGCGCCTGGAATGCCGATTCTCGCTTCAGACTCGGACGGCTTTATCTCAGCGCTGATTGGATCGTCCTGGCATCGTCTGGGAACTGGCCGCTTCCCAATTTACCCAGGTTAAAGTTTTCCGGCGTCGGGAAATCGTCGGATGGTCGATTTGGCCAATGGTTCTGATCATTGGTGGATGTCGTTTTTTCTTGATCTGCTTGATTTAACTCTCCCTCAGCGTTGCGTCGGGTGTTCGGCAAAATCGACGCGCTCAGATGGACACCTGGCGCTGGTGTGCCGACGCTGTGCCATGGCCCTGAAGGGATCTCCGCACAAAGTGCGGGTTAGAGGTGTGACCGAATCCGAATTTCCAATAATGGCAGCCGCCGCTTATGAAGGCTCGACTCGGAACCTTCTCTTGGCGGCTAAAGAGCGCAATCAGGTTGCCTTGATTCCCATGCTTGCATCCGCCACATCAATCGCAATCACTCAGTTGCTGGCGCGGAGCGAACCTGATCAGAAACTTGCGCTGATCCCCATTCCTTCCATGCCCAAGAATTTACGAAATCGCGGGTACAACCTCGTTGGACAGATGACCAATCTCTTAGCTCGAGAAATGGCGATGCGATTTGACGACGTACGAGTCGTTGAGATTTTGCGACACAGAAGACACGTCGCAGATCAATCTAGACTGAGCGCAAGTGCGAGAGCGGCGAATCTACACGGCGCTTTCTCAACTCTTGATCTTGGTGGACCTTTGTTGACGGATCGGAGAGTGATCATCATCGACGACTTGGTCACAACGGGTGCCACGCTGATCGAGGCGCGACGTTCACTTATTGCCGCCGGGATCAGACCCTTTGGGGCGGTCTGCGCCATGAGCAGTGATTAGTTGCTAGTTAACTTGACCAGCGACCGCAGGGCGGCTCTCGACTGAGCCTGCTTGATCTCGATTGAGTCTGCGCCCACCCAGCGAGCTGCCTCAAGTATTGCGCCAGCCATTTTCTGATCGGTACCGGGATCAAAGGAACAATTGACGATGGTTAATGTTTTGCCGATTCGTTTTGGGTCAAACCAACCAATCAGTTCGCTACCCGCGACTACAGGCATAGTGAAGTATCCGTGCGTACGTAGGGCTTTTGGGACGTATGCCTCAAGGCGATGAGTGAATCCGAAAAGTCTTTCGGTGCGAGGGCGAAACCAGACTAGAGAATCGAATGGGGAAAGCGCCGTAGTGCGACTGCGTCTCCCTCCCGTCGGGGATGACAGCGCATCGGTAGCGGTGGGCGAGATGAACGCTGATTCATTCCAACCCTCAACTTCTACTTCTTGGAGCGAGGTGCGGGCTATGACTTGCCTTACCTGAACCCGAGAAAGTCGCTGATAATCGGCGATGTCAGAAAGGGTAGCCACGCCGAGCAAGTCACCAGCTAGTTGAACCAAACTCGTCAGGCACTCTTCATCGGTAAGGTCAGAATTCAGAAACCGGTCCGGGATCACTCGCTCAGCTAAGTCATAAACCCGCCGCCAACTCTGGCGGCTCGTGCAGACTACTTCTCCTCTGTATAGAGCGTGTTCAACGGCAATTTTCGCCGCCGACCAATCCCACCATTCGCCGCTCCGCTTCGCACCACCCAACTGGGCCGCTGTTAGTGGCCCTTCGGTTCGGAGACGGGCCACCACCGCCTTGGTGTCCTTCTTATGTTCACTGAACCAACTCCACTCCTTTAATACGTTGGCGCGGCGCCGGAAGGCGTAGAGCGGCCAATGTTCAATGGGAAGGATCGAAGCGGCATGAGACCAGAATTCGAAATTCTTAGGTTCCCCGGTGGCATTGACGCCCCAATATGCCTGCTCGATTCTGCTCCTAGGCACTGAGCCGAGCCGCGCGTAGGCGACCAACTCGTGGGATCTGGCCAAGACACTGATCGTGTCCAGTTGGATCGCTCCCAGGTGAGCGCTTAGTGCCTCGACCCCCGACGGCTTGGGACCCGACAGGCCCTGGGCGCGAACAGCCAGTTTTCGGGCCTGTTTCATGCTCAACTTCTCAGTCACCGCCACATCTCATCACGGACTCGACACTTCTCCTAGGCAGATAACAGGCGATCTCCACCTCGGATTGGGACCTCAAGGTGAACTGAGCGTGCCCCTGCCCATACGATGGTGGTCTCCCGAATCGACGAAAGCGAAGGCAGCAAAGGCTATGGCTCCAGTTCTCGACAAGATTCTGCGCGCAGGCGAAGGCAAGATTCTGCGCAAATTGAGCAAGTTGGCGGATCTGACCAACAACCTCGAGCCGGACTTCTCCGCGATGAGCGATGCTGAACTGCGCGAGATGACAAATGAATTCAGAACTCGCCTTGGCGCGGGGGAGACTCTAGATGTAATCCTTCCCGAGGCGTTTGCGACCGTTCGGGAAGCCGCCAAGCGGACGCTGGGGCAGCGACATTACGACGTTCAGTTGATGGGTGGCGCGGCGCTTCATATGGGCAATATCGCTGAGATGCGAACTGGTGAGGGCAAGACTCTGGTCGGTACCCTCCCTGCCTATCTAAATGGTCTTACCGGCGATGGCGTGCACATCATCACAGTCAATGACTACCTAGCTGAACGTGACAGTGAGTGGATGGGGCGAATCCATCGCTTCCTTGGACTCACAGTCGGAGTGATCGTCGGGTCTATGACACCCGAGCAGCGTCGTGAGGCTTATTTATGCGACATTACTTACGGAACCAATAACGAATTCGGATTCGACTACCTTCGCGACAATATGGCGTGGACAGAAGAGGAATGCGTTCAGCGCGGACACAATTTTGCGATCGTCGACGAAGTTGACTCGATCCTGATTGATGAGGCTCGCACTCCTTTGATTATCAGCGGTCCGGCTGATCAACCCACTAAGTGGTACAAGGAATTCTCAACGATTGCCAGCCAACTTCAAAAAAATGTGCACTACGAAGTTGACGAGAAGAAAAAGACCGTTGGCGTACTTGAAGAGGGCGTCGGCCGGGTTGAAGATCTTCTGGGAATTGAGAACCTTTATGAGGCGGTCAATACGCCCCTTATCGGTTATTTGAATAACGCGTTGCGCGCCAAAGAATTATTCAAGCGCGACAAGGATTACGTCATAATCAGCGGCGAAGTTCTGATCGTTGACGAACACACCGGTCGAATGCTTGCCGGTCGCCGTTACAACGAAGGAATGCACCAAGCGATTGAGGCCAAAGAAGGCGTCGAAATAATGGACGAGAACCAGACGCTAGCCACAATCACCCTCCAGAACTATTTCCGCCTTTATTCAAAACTCGCTGGTATGACTGGAACAGCGGCAACGGAAGCGGCTGAATTTAGTCAAATCTACAAGTTGGGCGTCGTCCCGATTCCAACCAACATGCCGATGCAGCGCCTTGATCAGGCTGATCTGGTTTACAAGAGCGAAGAAGCGAAGTTCGCGGCTGTCGTTGAAGATATCCTCGGCCGCCAGAAAGAGGGCCAGCCGGTTCTAGTTGGCACTGTGAGCGTTGAGCGTTCAGAGCACCTATCTGACTTGCTAAAGAAGCGTGGCGTTCGGCATGAAGTGCTTAATGCCAAGCATCACGAGCAGGAAGCAAGCATTGTGGCCCGAGCCGGTCGGAAAGGTGCCGTCACCGTTGCCACAAATATGGCCGGCCGTGGTACCGACATCATGCTCGGCGGCAACTCGGAATTTATGGCCGATGAGGAACTTCACAAGCGCGGCCTATCGCCAGTGGAAACACCGGAAGACTACGAAGCTGCCTGGGCGAGCGAGCTCGAACACCAGCGCGAAACTGTAGCTTCTGAACACGAAGAGGTTGTTGCACTGGGCGGGCTATACGTGCTCGGAACAGAGCGCCATGAGTCTCGAAGAATTGATAACCAGCTGCGTGGTCGATCAGGGCGACAGGGCGATCCGGGTGAATCCCGTTTCTACTTGTCCCTCGGCGACGAATTAATGCGCAGGTTTAACTCAGGCTTGGTGGAACGCTTCCTTGGTGCAGCCGGAATTCCTGACGATGTTCCGATCGAATCAAAGATGGTTAGTAATGCAATTAGATCCGCACAGAACCAGGTTGAGTCGCAGAACTTTGAAATCCGTAAGAACGTTCTGAAGTACGACGATGTCATGAATCGTCAGCGCGAAATCATTTATGCCGAGCGCCGGCGCGTGCTTGAAGGCGAAGACCTTCAGGAGCAGATTCAGCATTTCGCCAACGACACCATCGAGGCGTACATAACTGCCGCGACCGCAGAGGGTTTCCCTGAAGATTGGGATCTTGAGCAGCTATGGGCAGCCTTGAAGAACCTCTACCCGGTGGGAATGACAATCGATCAGATGGACGAGGCCGCTGGTGGCCGCGGGGGTCTGACCGCAGATTTCCTCATCGCCGAGATCCAGACTGATTTGAGCGCTCGCTATACCGAGCGGGAAGCGGAATTGGGCGAGCCGGTGATGCGTGAACTCGAGCGGCGAGTGGTTCTGTCGGTACTTGACCGCAAATGGCGTGAGCATCTCTATGAAATGGACTATCTGCAGGAGGGAATCGGACTCCGCGCGATGGCTCAACGAGATCCACTCGTCGAATATCAACGCGAAGGTTTTGATCTATTCTCCGCGATGATGGATGGAATCCAAGAAGAGTCAATTGGGTATCTCTTCAATGTCGAAGTGCAGATTGAAGCTGAGGCGGATTCTGAAACTCCCGAGATTGCCGCTAAGGGTCTGGAGGGTGGACCGGCTGTGGCACTGCAGTATTCAGCGCCTACTGAAACGGGCGAAGCCACAACTCGAGTTGCTGAGAGCAGTGGCATGGATGGCACGGCCAGAAACGCGCCGTGCCCGTGTGGCTCTGGGAAGAAGTACAAGCGCTGCCATGGGGATCCACGAAACCGCTAGGGCTAACTAGCAGAGCATCATTGACGTACAGATCCAACGACCGTCAAGCCCTTCGAATCTGAGCGCAGCCGCGCGCAGGCGACTACCAACCCGCACTGTGACAGTTGCTTCCGCGATTCCATCGGCTGGTTCGCAAATGTGAACTCGATGAATATGTGGAGCCTCGTCTATCAGCCCGTTTCTATGTTGTAAGTGAAAGTAGACGGCTCTGTTGGTCCACCTGGCGAACTGGGCGCCATTTCGACGCCCAGCCATCACCTCAAAGGCGCCCTGAACAAATTTCTCTACCCAAGCTGAAGGCTCTGGCAGAGACTCACGCCTAGTAGGTTGCCGACTGAATTCAGCCTCATCAAGTTCTGCCTCACTAAGGGGAACATCCACAATCGGCACCGAAGGCGCCCGACGAATTGGGATGATTCTGGCTTCGGACTCCAGCGGAAGTTGTTGTTGCCCGCCGCCAGTCTCTGGCCGATCGAAGTTTGGAAAAATGCCAATGAAAGTTGGATCTGGGCTAGGCGAAAGAGCGACGCGGGTCGACTTCGTGATTGAAAGAGAGTTGGTTGTAGTCACGGCTTGAGCCTTTCGGCTCAGATCGGTTGAAGTACTCAGCCGGTTGGATCTCGTTTACCTGGCCAGACAGCTTTGAACTGTCATCCGTTTGGCCGATGTGTGGAGATCAACGTCTTCAGTCAGGGGATAGCTGGTACTCACCGGACATGTCAATCAAAATCAAAAGGAAGCAGCAAAGCAATCTTCGCCAGAGCCCTAGGGGAACGCGAGACGGTCGATTACGCACGTTCGCTTCTGCGCTCGCAATCATTGTTTCAGTTGTCGCTGGGATTGCGCTGATTGGTGCGTCTGACAAATCAGTGATGTTGTGGGGTGTAGCTCAAGATCTCGGAATTGGATCGACCATTCGGGAAGGTGATCTCACGCTTCGAGCTGCACATCTGGATAGAGAGACCGCCATTTACCTTTCGGGTTCATACAATCCACTTGGCCTTTATGTCACTCGAGAACTGCATGTTGGCGAATTGCTGCCGGCCACAGCGGTGGTGAAAAATGACGGGCTTCCAATTCGGAGAATTGTTACGGTGGAGGTGGAGAGTCACCATGCTCCGCCAGATCTTGTTCGTGGCGATTTAGTCGATCTATACCTCACTCCTTATGGGACAGGTGGTGAGGTCTTGGGAGAACCGACTCGCGTTATCGCTGATGCACCTGTTGATCTTGTGGCATCTGATCCAAACTCGACTCATTTGGGTGTCGCCTTAAGCCTGCTTGACGTCGATGTGCCCGTGGTGGTTGCGGCAGCCCAGCGTGGGCATCTTGATCTGGTTGGTAGAAGATGATTGCGAGTACCGGCCAAGAGCTCCGATTTGCCACTGTTATTACTCGAGAGGCAGTCGAATCAGATGTCGTTGCGGCCATGACGAATCTTGGCTGGCGAGTTGCCCTGCGGGCGCTGGATCTTCAAGAAGTACTTCTTAGCGCCGAGCAAGAACGGATTGAGCTTGTGCTAGTTGGCGGCGACAGACCTGATGGTCAGATGATTATGACCCTGATGGAACGCGGGATCCGAGTAATTGGTGTGATCGATTCTGCATTGGCTAAACCGCGGTTCCAGGCATATGGGGTGGTCAATGTGGTTCAGTACGAATCTCAAAATCCGGACCGACTAGTCCAAGATTTGGCCGCCCTATTTCAATTGAGGCAGACAAACGGGCACCGTAATGGCGACCAACTAGGTCATTTCTTCTGCGTAGGCAGCGCTACCGGCTCGCCCGGTCGGACCAGCATCGCTTTGAACCTGGCGATGGAATCAGCGGATTTGGGCTATTCAACTCTGCTAACCGAGATTGATCGAATGGGCGGCGCCTTGGCGCAACAACTCGGCCTAATCAATACCGCTTCAACCCTGACTCGGGCGCTTACTTCCAAACTTCCGATCGCACAATTTGCACCTGCCATCGCTCCTAACTTCCACGTGCTCACGGCGCCTCTTCAGCCCATGATGTTGGGGGAGGTAGATCCCCGAAATGCAGAGCAGCTCTGGCAGAAAGCGAGATCCGAATTTGAAATCTGCATCATAGATATCGGCTCGGTGAGTGATCTTTTTCAATTCACTCCACTAAAGCGGCGATTCGAAAGGCTCGTTGTCGACGTCCTGCGTCAGGCAAATGAGGTTTTCATGGTCGTTGGAGCGGATCCACAGAGTGTGGCGCGCACGCTCCGATCTCTAGATGCCCTTACTTCGGAACTGCCGGATCTTCACATTAGGCTAATCGCAAACAAAGTTCCGGCCCGACTAGGGCGTCGCCAGGGTGCTCGCGGCGACTTTTCGACAGAGGACCTAGTTCGAGCTTTTGCCACACACGAATTGGATATCCATCAGATCCCGCTGGATCTCGAACTTTTCGGCAGAGCTCTTAATCAGGGGCGGGCGCTGGCCGAGATGGCCCCACGTTCAAATGTCCGAAAGGCAATACGTCAACTCACCGAAGATGTATGGCCGGTGAAGGTAGCGTAGTTTAGATAAGTGGTTAAAGGACTAATCGTCGACTGGGGTGGCGTTCTCACGGGATCTGACTTTGATCCGTTCGAGGCATGGGCCAAGTCAGATGGTGTTGATTACGAGCACTATAGGGGCGTTCTTGCCGAGCTTCTTGGAACTTCGAGCAATCGAAATATTTCGGCTTCCGATAGCCAATCAAACCCAATTCATGCACTTGAGCGCGGCGAGTTGGCGAATCCAGATTTTGAAAAACTACTCGCTAAGCGACTGCGCACCAGCGATGGGTCACCCGTAAATCATGTGGGAATGCTGGAGCGAATGTTCTCGCAACTTCAACACGCCCCAGAGATGAATGCGCTCGTAAAGCGCGCCCACGGCATGGGGTTCTCCACCGCGCTTCTTTCGAACTCGTGGGGAAACGCGTATCCACGGGATCTCTGGTCGGAGATGTTTGATGCTGTGCTGATTTCCGGCGAAGTAGGACTTCGTAAACCGGAACCGGAAATCTATCTTCTGGCAGCAAGACAGCTCGGACTAGCTCCAGAAGAATGTGTATTCGTGGACGATTTAGCGATCAACATTCGGGGTGCGCTAACCGTTGGAATGATCGGTGTCCATCATAAGTCCTACACCGAGACGCTATTTGAGTTAGAAGCGATTCTGGGCGTGAGCCTCTCATAGTGACATGATGTGCCGGTGCGTATATATGTACCAGCCACTTTGGCGCATCTTCGTGAACTACTGGACAACGGTGTTCATGATCCAAGCGATGGGATTTCCGCGTTTGCGGTTACTGGGGCGCTGCGTCAGTGGTTTCAAAGCGGCGATGAGGAAGAGCTTGAATATGCCGCCACCTCGGATGCGGCCTATGCCGCGCTACATCTGTTGGCGCTCAACCCACAACCGCCCATGCGGCGCGTTGTGATTGCCGCTGACATCAACTCCTCGCTCGTGCGGCCGGCACCAGAGCACGATCGGGCACGAGTCGTAATCGAGGGACCGTTAAAGCTCTCCCAAGTTGAATCCGTCTTGGTTGATGGCGACGATGCGGTTCCGGATGTAAGTATTGCTGTTGGAGTCTTGGCCAGCAGCGAGCTTGGAGATCGAGATGCTGAGTTCCTCGTCAGCCAGGCAGAAGGGCACGAGTTGCTCTGGTATGCGGCATCGGAGATCTCGGAACTACTTCTCGTCGACGGCTGATCCATGGCTGATCTAGATGACCTGGTTCGAAATCGAACTACCTTAACCATCGGGGATCTTGAGAAACTCCATGCCGTAGTTGCTGATTGGCAACTGCTTGCTGATCTGTCTTTTGCAGACTTGCTCCTTTGGGTTCCGCTGCGCGTAAACGAGCGAAATTGGCCGCTCGGTCACGTGGTTGTGGGTCAAATCAGGCCGACGACCGGCGCTACGGTCCATGAAGCGGATCTACTCGGCACCAAAATTGCGTGGGGCGATCGACCGAATATCGACAGCGCTCTGTCGCAGGAGAAGATATTTAGGGAACGAGACCCGGAGATCCGCGCCGGCATTCCCGTACGAGAAGAGATGATTCCGGTAATCAATGAGGGTAGGGCGATTGCCGTCATCAGTCGGCATACCAATTCAGGGGCGGGCCGCACACCGAGTCGACTCGAACTAACCTACTTACAGACAGCCAATGACTTGTCAGAGATGATTGCGGTTGGACGGTTTCCCTATGAGGAGAATGATTCGACCAATCTGACAAAATCCAGAACCAGGGTCGGTGACGGTCTCATGCGCTTGGATTCCGCCGGGGTCGTGACATATGCGAGCCCAAATGCGCTTTCTGCCTTAAGGAGGCTGGGATTAACCAGCAGTCTTGAAGGTTCGGTTCTGGGCACAGTCGTGGCACACCTGGCCCGCAGGCGCTCGGATCGGGCACCTAAAGAACAGTCCTGGGTGAGCCTGTTAAGCGGCAAGAACTCGGTGGTATCAGAACTTGAAATAGCTAATGGCGTAATAGATTTTCGGGTGCTTCCGCTGATTCCGGCGGGTCAGCGCACCGGGGCGATCGTGCTAATTCACGATGTGACAGATATTCGTCGCCGCGAGAGAGAACTGATCACAAAGGATGCGACAATCCGTGAAATTCATCATCGGGTGAAGAACAATCTGCAAACAGTTACGGCCCTGCTCAGGCTCCAGGCGCGAAGACTGTCGGATCCGGCCGGCCGCGCGGCTCTTGAAGAGGCGGTGCGTCGGGTTGGATCGATTGCAGTCGTCCACGAGACTTTGTCGACCACCGGGCAGGATCGGGTTGCTTTCGATGAGGTTGCCGATCGAGTTATCGCCTCGGTCGTCGAGGTGGCTGCTACCGCAGGAGTCGTGAGTGCCGAACGAGTAGGAGAGTTTGGCCTGCTTGCGCCAGCAATTGCGACCCCACTTGCCATGGTTTTGGCTGAACTGGTTCAGAATGCAATTGAGCACGGCTTGGGCGAAGTCGCGGGCCACCTTGAGGTGCGGGTGGTGCGTAATACGACCAAACTCCAGATGATTGTCTCCGACGATGGGGTCGGACTACCCCCAGGTTTCAGCCTTGAAGGGTCCACAAATTTGGGATTACAGATCGTCCGTACGCTCACTGAAAATGAACTAGGTGGCCAAATCTTGGTAAACCGGGTTGAAAATGGAACCGAAGTAGTGGTGGAAATACCGCTCTAGCCGGCCGTGCGAGCCCGATTTCGCGCAGCCCGTCGCTTGAGAGCCCGACGCTCGTCTTCAGAAAGGCCGCCCCAGACTCCAGCGTCTTGACCGCTCTCCAGCGCCCAGGCCAGGCACGGCTCAATCACTGGGCAACGACGGCAGACCGCTTTGGCTTCCTCAATTTGGAGCAAGGCTGGACCGGTATTGCCGACCGGGAAGAAGAGTTCCGGGTCTTCATCCCGACAAGCGGCCTCATGGCGCCAATCCATTGGTTTTTCCTACTTCCATCGCGATCAGGGTGGAGTCGACTACAACGCCTTGTGACTCCCGTATATGTGAACAAATGCACGAGCGTGAGCATTCCGCTCAGACCGCACCATTCTTCCCGCTAAAAGGCTCCGGTACAAGGCACTTGGCAGATAAAGTCGCGATTCACCCAATTTTCTCCAGGTGATCTCAGCCATAACTCATTTACGGGCAACTTTTCGGTTGGCCCAGTCAGCTAGGAACCTGGTCTGAACCTGTCCTGACGGCGAAGCATGGAGTGTCAGCCCCCAGATGTCACCTGATTCGGGTCTACTTATGCCATGGCTCCTTCGCTTCGACTTCAGCGACCCGAGCTTGCTCCCACCATAAATCTCGACCAGCGGCAGCACCAGGCGGTCTCTCATCGGGGCTCGCCACTGCTAATTCTCGGTGGCCCAGGTACGGGCAAGACCACAACCCTGATCGCCAGCGCCGTCCATCGAATTGAAAGCGGGCTTCCGCCGGGCAAACTGCTGATCTTGGCCTATGGCCGGGAGCGTGCATCGGCGCTCCGCGATGAGATCGTGACGCGAGTAGGGGCTACCGTTCGGGAGCCGCTGGCTCGCACCTTCCACTCCTTCTCTTTCAGCGTGCTCCGTCAGGCGGCGATTAGAGACGGCTTACCTGCCCCAGTACTACTTTCGGGCGCTGAACAAGACCTTTGGATTCGGGACCTGCTGGCCGGAAACCAGGCGGATGAACTAAACCGATGGCCATCTTTTGTAATCCCCGCGCTTGGCACCAACGGATTTGTACGGGAATTGCGCGATCTAATCCTTAGGGCAAGTGAGCGGAATATGTCGCCCGCCGAATTGGCCGAACTTGGATCTCGACATCAGCGTCCCGAATGGGTGGCTGCTGCCGATTTCTACACTGAGTATTTGGCGACCCTAGACCAGCGGTCAATCCGGACGATTGACACTAGCGAAATCGTTGTCGGGTGCTGGGATGCACTTAATAGCGATCCGCAACTGCTTGCCTGGATCAGGTCCGAACTCGAAGTAGTGATGGTCGATGAATACCAGGAGAGCGATCCCGCCCAGCGGGCTCTGCTCGAATTGATTTCTCCGCGTGAATTGCTCATAACGCTCGATCCAGATTCAGCCATTGGCAGGTTTCGCGGCGCAGACCCAGAAGGCGCGCTGGCCAGTTTTGACCGATTCGGTCCGGACGGGAAAGTTTTTCACTTGCCCACGGTCTATCGGAATGAAAGGGCAATTGCCGAGCTCGGCACTAAGGTCGCCAATCGGATACATCGAAGTGGACTTCAGCGCCAGCGCGATTGCCCAGTCACGGCCGCGGAAGGCACCGTGGAAGTCCTTAGATACAAGTCGGTTGGCCGCGAAGTTGCTGCCGTAGCCCAAGCAATGCGCAGGGCCCACCTGGACGAGGGAATCCCTTACTCTCAGATGGCCGTGATACTTCGGAACCCATCAACGCTGGCCAGTTCTATCCAACGGGCTTTCTCGATTGCCTCCGTTCCAATCAATCTCGACGTGGGTGCCACTGCGCTTGCGCATCATTCAGCGGTCAAACCTCTTCTGCAGATTGCCATGATCGCGCTGGCGCCAAAGACTCTCACCTACGACGTAGTCGAAGAATTGCTTTACTCGGCCTATGGCGGCGCCGATGCGCTGGCTATGCGGCGACTTCGAGCTGAATTGCGCAAGCAAGCCGCAGCGATCGGTGATAGCCGAGGCTTTCCGGAATTGCTGGTTGAAGCCGTGAGTACGCCAATGGCCGATTTGGATCAGAACGTCGCCGCACCAGCGCTTCGAATCCGTACTTTGATCGAAAAGGCTCGAGCGGCGGGTCGAGGTCAGTTGGCCCACGGTGAAGATGTCCTCTGGGCCATTTGGAGTAATGCCGTGGTTGATGGCCAGCAGGTGAGCGAACTCTGGGCCGAGTTAGCCATGCGGTCAGGACGACGCGGCGTACAGGCCGATTCGGATCTAGATGCCGTGATTAATCTCTTTGA
>Ga0307375_10001285_pt1 | contig 27763 bp, 30 predicted proteins | sample TR1MG_FD_202531 | JGI IMG/M metagenome (GOLD analysis project Ga0307375, IMG submission 202531) | Soil microbial communities from Risofladan, Vaasa, Finland - TR-1 | ecosystem: Environmental > Terrestrial > Soil > Coastal area > Acid sulfate soil | place: Finland: Risofladan, Vaasa | collected...
GTTTTTGAAGGAGTGTGAATGGAGATTTAACAACCCAAATCCAAACACGCAATTAAATCAATTAAAACAGTGGGTTAAACAATATATGGGCTGATTATCTAGGACAGCCCCTTATTTTATAACCCTTAAAGGGTTTCTCTTAATCCACCCCATTCTCCAGTATGTATTGAACTCTCTGAATGCAATATAAAAAATACTTTCAATAGAATTCAATTAAAAACTTTTAATAAATTTTGAGTTAATCAACACATTTGATATATCATATAGCATACATATAAATGAAATGCAAGCATTATTTTACAAATTGACCTGCCCCTTATATTAGATTTATAATATATATTAGATTTTTGACAGAGCCCCTATATACATGTGGTCTTCAAAATGGCTAGGAAGCGTTTGCATTATTCATAATTCCACCTTAAATCATGATTGAAAAAAGGGGGGGCAGTACACTATCAAAAATAATTGATATTTACAATTAACTGTGTTATTTATTTAAGCTTACACAGGAGGCATAAACAGTAAAAGTGTCTAACCATAGTCTAACCATTCAACCGTTATTTGATAATACACATGAATATATACGGTCTGATTACCTTATTATTCAAGCTGCATATTATTCTCTCGGTTTTAAGTCCTATGTAACGTCAACTTCTCCCACCAGCCCTAAGGGCGCCGACTTAGGGATCTTAATTCCGTTCTCTTTGGCTTCTTTTTTAATAGAATTAATTACTGCATCGGCATCGACTTCAAGTGAATCTTCAATCGCGGACCTTAATCCGTTCATGAACTGAGAGGGGGCCTGATGGCCGAACATATAATGTTTTAGGAAATCGCCTACTTTAGAAATTTTAGACCTCACTGGAAAAAATGACTATAAGTCCAGTTTATCAAAAATTACTGTATATTACGAGTTTCACTTGTTATATACAATTTCCAATCATCAAGCACAGCATTGCCGTCATCGTCAACAACATCATCAACGTTTAGATGGCTTGTTAGATAAAACAAAGGAAAAAATCAACTTGAGCTAGAAGATAATGGATTGTAGTTTTTAAAATTTGTTGTCAGCTCTGAACACGAGAGATCCAAGTATCCGGTTTTATAAAACAGGTCAATTAAGCTTATGAAAGGAAGTTTTGATGTTGCGCAGATATAGATCGGTTCCCACGTAGGATCAAATTTATTTTTAAAATCAAAAAGACCTTTATAATTAAATGCGTATTTTAAAACGTGGCCTGATTTAAATAAAAGATATTCCTGGAGTGATCTCTTAATACTAGACCCGAAGTTATTCTCTTCCATTTTTTCAGGGGTAACGAAAGGAACTTCACCCAGACTAAAAAACTTGAACCCTTCATTCTTAAAAATGTTCAGAACTGAGAACAATAAAGATTCCATAACTCCAACAGGGGCTTTCTTATTTCTCAATATCATTTCTGTGTGACAAACGTTGTTGCCAGATACTGATACCGTAACGACCCCAAACCACTCCTTACGTGCAGGACTCATTACAAAACATCTTGTGTTGGAATCAAAAGTATTATTAAACAAGTATTTGAGATATGGTTTTGCACCATATGGTGTTTGCTCAATAAAACGCGAGACTCTTTGACGATTTATATCAGTTAACGGAATCTCCTTAACTTGACCGCATCTACTCCCCCTGGCTACAAGATCACGGACCGATTTTGAGATTTTATCCGTATTATTTAAATTAATTATCCCTTCTGCCCCGGTTCTAATTACTTCATAATCTTTTTTCCTGAGATAAGCAGATAATTCTGCATTACATCCCCGCAACAAAAAACCTCTGGTGAATTGCGCTTCGAGTTGGTCAGATAATTCTTCGATCTTGCAATTAGTTGGTATCTCAGCAGTATAAATCCAGGGGAGTCCTGACAGGGGCAGATTTACAGAATGAAATTTAGGGGATTCTATTTCTTTATAAGACCAGCTTAGAGGTATATTTCTTTTCAAAGTTTGACCTATGAGTAAGTTCTTGAGGCAAAATCATACATTAATAATTGGACTGAGCAAAATTCATGCCTCATATTGGGAAAAGCTCAGACATTCTATATAATGTAATTACTAATGATCTTTAAGGAGGGATCAAATATGAACTCTAAAACTCTATGGCTAGTACCGATGTTAATAAGTGGGTTACTTTTTATATCATGCAACCAAAATGAAGAATCTAAATCGGATGCGAATCAGACGACATATGAGAGTCCCTTTGATTATTGCAAAGCAGTTGGAAATATAAATATACCAGGATCAGAATATACTGGTCCTAAAGTTCCTGATACGATTGCTGAAAAGCTAAGAAAAGATATGGGTGTATCCGAAACTATGCCTGAGGATATGTTTAACGATGGAACATCATGGCGCTGTATGGATGGAAATGTTTACGCTTGTAATGTTGGGGCCAATCTACCATGCCAGGAAAGAGGAGATTTTAGTAAAGAACCTAACCAGGGAATGCTTAACTACTGCGGTGAGAACCCGGATGCAGAATTTATTCCTATGTATGCCAGTGGACGTACCACAGTTTATGAATGGAAATGTGATAACGGCACACCTGAGATAGCAAAGCAGATTGCTGAGACAGATAAAGCTGGATATATAAAAAGTATCTGGTACGAAATTAAGCCTTAATAATAGTTTTATATTTTAGGAATATAGAATTAGAAGAAAAGTACTATTTCCGCTTAAGCACTTTTTTTACTGCTTTAATAATACCTTTTGAATCGAGACCGAACTTCTTCATCAACTCATTGGGTTCCCCTGATTCTCCGAAGCGGTCCATCAGAGCCACATATTCCATGGGCACAGGAGAATTTGCTGCAACAACCTCAGCCACTGCGCTACCTAAACCGCCGTGAACTTGATGCTCCTCCGCAGAAACTATTGCCCCCGTTTCTTTGGCAGCTTTAATAATAGCCTTCTCGTCAATCGGCTTTACGGTATGGCAATTGATAACTCTCACACTTATTCCATCACCACTAAGCTTCTCTGCCGCAATTAATGCTTCGTAGACCAAAGACCCGCATGCAATAACAGTTACATCATCTCCTTCTCTATATGTATCAGCTCTGCCTATTTGAAATGGAGTATTATCTGTGGTAATTACCGGAATTTTTTCCCTTCCAAAACGCATGTAAACAGGACTTTTAATCCCGGCAATAGCAATCGCTGCCTTTTTAGTCTCCCAGTAATCACAGGGAACAATAACAGTTAGATTTGGGAGGCACCTGGTGATGGCAATATCTTCCATTGCCTGATGCGTAGCGCCGTCAGGTCCTACTGATATGCCGGCATGAGCACCCATAATTTTAACATTGGCCATGCTGTAACAGATGCTGACTCGAATCTGATCCCAGTTCCTTCCGGGATTAAATGTCGCGTAGGAGGACATATATGGAATTTTGCCTGAGAAAGCCATACCCGCTGCAAGTCCCGCCATATTCTGCTCGGCGATACCTACTTCAACAAATCTGTTTGGGAATGTTTCTTTAAACTTTGCGTTACGTGTTGATTCTGTAAGATCACAACACAATACGACAACATTTTTATCCGCCTCGCCTGCTTCAACAACTCCTTCGCCATAACCGTTTCTAGCAGGTACCTGATCCGGGCTGTCAAAAATATTTTCAGCCAAATGAAATTTTTTGTTTAGATTATTACTCATGTTCGCAGGTTATCTTTCCGCCTAAGGATCTTAATTGCTCAAGCTCGGAAAGAGCTTTCTCAGCTTCTTCTTTATTAGGCGGCTTTCCGTGCCATTCCGGTTTAAATTCCATAAAGTCTACCCCTTTACCCGGTATGGTATGCGCCAAGAGCACCTTAGGCTTCTCAAATATTGTCTCTTCAAAAGCTTCTATCAACCTTCTGATATTATGACCATCCACTTCAATTACATGAAAACCAAATGATGTTAATTTGTCTTTTAGAGGCTCAAGAGGCATTACGTCCTCAGTGAATCCATCAATCTGTATATTATTTCTATCTACAATAAGGGTGAAATTATGAAGACGGTTTTTGCCTATAAACATCAGAGCTTCCCAAATCTGCCCCTCGTTCATTTCTCCGTCCCCGACCATGCAGAAGACTTTAGACCTCTTATCATCCATCTTTGCAGCCATAGCCATTCCAGCCGCAATCGACAAACCCTGAGCAAGTGGGCCGCCTGATGCTTCTAGTCCAGGTAGCGCACCTTTGTGTGGATGGCCTTGTAATCTGGATCCAAGTTTTCTAAGTGTAGTTATTTCTTTTTTAGGATAGTAGCCAGCCTCAGCAAGAGTTGCATAAAGAACGGGGCAAATATGCGCGTTACTTAATACAAATCTATCCCTATCTTCCCAATCAGGATTTTTAGGGTCATGCTTCATTATGTGAAAATATAGGGTTGAGAAAATATCAGCTGTGCCAAGCGAGCCTGCAGAATGACCGGACCCTGCCTTTTCAAGCATAATAATAATGTCCTCACGTATGTGAGTCGCCATGTCTTCAAGATATTCTATTTGAGTATCTGTAACCGCCACTATTTCAATCCTCACAAAGTTAATATGTCTTTCCTAATATAATCAATACTATATTAGAATTCTATACTAAGAAAAAGAGGCGTTCTATAGGGGGGGGGTGATCTGAATTGTGATTGATTCGAGTATGAAATAATAGAGATTATTCCAGCTCACTTGCGCAGTTAAAGCAGCGGTTAGTATATGGCAGGGCTTCCAGACGTCCTGCTCTTATAGGGCCGTCACATACCTCACAAATGCCGTATTTGTTCTTTTCAGCGCGGGATAGCGCTTCGTATATCTGATTTAATTCTAGGCGAGTGCTCTCTTCGAGTTGTTCAACAACCTCGTCGTTCTCACGCTCTTGCGCCTGTTCGCTCCAATCTTTAGCATGAGTTTTTCTAAGTGAGTCCTCTACTCTATTGAGACGCTCTTCCAGCTCTTGCTTTTTTAAGTTTAGTCTTTCAACAATTTCTTCATATTCACTCATAACTAAGCTCCCTGACCTTTATAGAAAAACCATATAACATTAACATAACAATACAACATTAACATATCTCGAGTTTTAAAATAGGGCGTTAAACGGGCTCCTGCGAAATAATGCTTAAATTGAAAGAAAACAGGACTCAATAGATTGATTTCACAAAATGAAGCAATATCTAATGAATCCGGATTACTTTTATGAACTTTTTATCTTGATTTTAAGTGGTACTTAAAGTACTTCTAGGATTGTTTGTTTGAAGATGGGGTTGAGCTTGTCCATATCAGTATCTCTGATCATCCAGCAGTCAACTTTTCCTATATCTTTTGTGAGAACGAGATTGAACCCATTTTCCTTACCCCAGAACATTTGCTCTTGAAGAGATGTATAGTCCTTCTTCTCTCTATCATCAAGATCTTCCATCGGTTTGTTAAGGGTGGTTCTCTTAAGCTCTCCGATATATATGTGGCGTGAGTTTCTAGCCTTATGATTTTGTAAATTTTCTGTATTAAGCATAGTTTTTAACTTCTCCCCTTTTGTGTTTTAAAACCCATCTTTTTCTAACGCAGTGATAGGATAAGCACAAACTACCTCAATTCAAGAGGCAATTTGCGAATAATGGAAAATTAACCCAGTTTTCAGATGGAATTAATGGAAAATTAACTCAGTCGAACTAGTTATCATAAGTCACTAACACGGCTTACTTTTTTTACAGGATTCGACGCAGTTATCATCAACTTTGTCTCTGCAGCACTGGTTACCATTATCAATATTTAGGCAGCAGCACTGATTATCTGTACACGTTTCACTACCGCAAGTATTTTGAGCTACCTCTATACCTATCCCGGAATCCGGGAAAGCATTGAAATCTACATCTAAAAACGTAACTAGCTCTGCTTGAGTAGGCTCCGCCTGTACATTATTTACATATACAAATCCGCCTACCAAAATTACTATTAGAACCGCATTTAATATTAGTGCTTTCATTAAGTTTGTCATATTAATTTCCTCCTATCTATGAGTATAAGTATTAAATATTGGGAGTCAATGATATTTTCTCAGTCAATCAGTTGCACATACGGAGTTAACACTTTCTATAAATAATTAGAAGCAATCTCCTGAGAAATTGAATCTAATAAGTGAAATCCAGATTATCAGATATACTATAAAATTTTCTCAAGAAAGGGGATTATGTGCAATCAATAATTTCAGTACAGAATCTAAGTAAGACTTACGCCTCCGGACTTAAGGCTTTAAACAACATAAACCTTGATATCCATGAGGGCGAGATTTTTGCGCTCTTGGGTCCAAACGGCGCAGGAAAAACAACTCTGATAAACATTATCTGTGGAATAGTTAATCCAGGCGAAGGGACAGTACTCGCTGACGGTCATGATATCCTTTCAGACTATCGGGCGGCAAGAACCAAGATAGGTCTGGTCCCACAGGAATTGACCACCGATGTTTTCGAAACCGTGCGGGCAACAATGAATTTCAGCCGCGGCTTATTCGGAAAACCCCCTGACCCGGAGTATATAGAGAAAGTGCTGCGCAACCTTTCGCTATGGGATAAAAAGGACTCTAAAATAATCACGTTATCAGGTGGCATGAAACGCCGTGTATTAATAGCTAAAGCGCTCTCGCATGAACCCAAGATACTCTTTCTCGATGAACCCTCCGCCGGAGTGGATGTGGAGCTGAGGCGCGATATGTGGGAGATGGTTAGAAAGCTTAGAGAAAACGGAGTGACCATTATCCTTACGACTCATTATATTGAAGAGGCTGAGGAGATGGCAGACCGTGTGGGTGTAATTAATAACGGTGAGATAATCCTGGTTGAGGATAAAGCTCAATTAATGCAGAAACTTGGCAAAAAGCAAATAAGATTAGAGCTACTTGATTCATTAGAATCAATTCCTGAGACGCTTTCAGAACATTCACTTGAGCTATCATCAGACGGAAACGAGCTGCTCTACACATACGACACACGCGGCGAGCAGACGGGAATTACGGTACTGCTTAGAAGCCTTACCGAGCACGGAATAGACTTTAAAGACCTGCATACGAGAGAAAGCACATTGGAAGAAATATTCGTCAGTCTGGTGACCAAAAAGAAATGAACATATACGCGATAAAAGCAATTTATAAATTTGAAATGGCTCGCACATGGCGAACTTTGATGCAAAGCATCGCATCCCCAATAATCTCCACATCACTTTATTTTGTAGTCTTCGGCGCAGCTATTGGATCACGCATGGGAGAAATAGAAGGGATTAATTACGGGGCATTTATCATCCCGGGTTTGATTATGCTCTCACTTATGACCGAGAGTATTTCGAACGCATCATTTGGAATATACTTGCCAAAGTTCTCAGGAACTATATTTGAAATCCTCTCGGCTCCCGTGTCGTATATCGAGATATTAATCGGATATGTAGGCGCGGCGGCTACTAAATCAGTAATTCTCGGAATTTTGATACTAGTTACAGCAAGGTTATTCGTTCCATACGACATAGAGCATCCCCTTTGGATGATCGGATTTCTTGTACTTACTGCTGTAACGTTCAGTTTGTTTGGATTTATAATAGGAATTTGGGCGGACGGTTTCGAGAAACTACAAATCATACCTCTTATGATTGTAACCCCGCTTACCTTTCTCGGCGGCACTTTCTATTCGATAAAAATGCTCCCTCCAATATGGCAGAAGATCACGCTGTTTAATCCGGTGGTCTATTTGGTAAGCTGTTTCAGATGGAGCTTCTACGGCGTCTCTGATGTTAACGTAGTAGTAAGCTTCGGGATGACAGTGCTATTTCTGGTTCTTTGTATTGCAACAGTCTGGTGGATTTTTAAGACAGGGTACAAGCTTAAGACCTGAGCTTATCGAAGCACTCAGGATAAACGGATTTAGCTCCCCCTTGATCCCCTTTTGCAAAGGGGGGAATAAACCATAAAAGTTCTTACATACTCTAATTAAAAACTTGAATTTCGTTATATAGGGCGTCTCTTTCTACTGGAATGAAGCCTGCGTTTTTAATCATGTTCACCATGAAGTCGCGTGTGTGTCCAAGCTCTGAAGGGGCGCCTGCGTCGTGAATAATCTTCTCACGCATGATTGTACCGTCCGCATCGCTGCAACCGTAATGAAGCGCAACCTGAGCCATCTTCTCGCCTAATGTAATCCAGTAGGATTTGATGTGAGGGAAGTTGTCAAGATAGAGTCTTGAGAGCGCATGCACTTTAAGATCGTATGAACCCGCAAAGAATTTCACTTCCTTTTTCATACTCGTATTTTCAGGCTGAAACAGTACCGGAATAAAAGCAAAAAATCCTGGTGATTCATCTTCAACAGTTCTTAACCTTTCAAGATGATCGACTATATGAAACGGCTCTTCAATGTGTCCATAAAGAATGGTCGCATTGGTTGGGATACCAATTCTATGAGCAATTTTATGAATTTCTTCCCATCTTGTAGCTATTGTTTTAGGAGCGCAAATTTTCTTACGGATATCGGGGTGAAGAATCTCAGCCCCTCCTCCGGTCAATGCATCAACGCCGTTTTCTCTAAGAGTTTGCAGAACCCATTCAATGTCTTTGCCTGTGAGCTCAGTAAACCAGTCGATCTCTACAGCGGTAAATGCTTTTACGTGAGTTTGTGGAAAATTATCTTTTACGAGTTTAATAATGTCTAAGTAGTTTTGAAAACTCCAATCAGGATGTAGGCCGCCGACTATGTGGACTTCTCTAATGTCGTCACTTAACATGGATAAAATTTGCTCATGAGACAGCTCATATGCATTGGCAGATTTTTTGGTTACTCCAAAAGCACAGAACCTGCATGAGATGGCGCAAATGTTAGATGGATTAATGTGGCGGTTTACAACAAAATAGACTTTGTCCCCTACCCTTTGGCGTTTGACATAATCCGCTAGCATTCCGACGGTATTTAAATCCTCTGTTCCCATAATGGTCATGCCGTCTTCAAATGTGAGACGTTCGCTTTTTTCAACCTTCTGGATTATTGGGAAAAGTTCTTTATCAAAACAAAGTTTTTCTACATCTGCCAGTATTCTTTCCATCTCTTATCTACCATCTCCTTGATATCCTCAGACATTTCGATCACCTTAGGATACCAGCTTTTTGTTGTTGCATCTATCCCCATCCGTCCGCCGTAAACTACAGCCGAGCCTTTAAGCTCTGTATGTTCAAAGATCACATCCAAATAAGGATCAAAGCGTGTAAAGATGCCCCAGATAAGCTCAGTCGTATTGTGTACATCAATATCAGGGCTTACAATTGCGATAATCCTCACATCTTCATAGCCCTTTGTTTTAAAAAGTTTTTTAAGCATTTCTTTTGGTTTCTTATCAAGCTTTATCGCTAGAATTCCACCAGGCAGTAACTTCCAATCGATAATTTCTTTATATTTAGCTCTTGGGTCGGGAAGATTTGTGGGAACAGGTTTTTTCTTTCTTCCATTTCTAGAGGTCCTTACTGCATTTATACCCATCTTGCTGCCGACGTTGAATTTGCCACTTGTAAAATCGAGCGTGTCGAGCGGCGCCCAAGGGATCATAAGAAAATCTTCATTAGGATCAAAATTCTCTCCAATCTCTCTCAGCACGGCGTCCCAGTCTCTTGGGTTGACATCACTTGAAACAATTATCATAACTTTTGTCAGGATAAGCTGCCCTGTACCCCAGAGTGCCAGCATAGCTTTAATACCATTTTTAGGATAACGCTCATCAACTGAGACAACTAGCAAATTATGGAAGCCGGCTTCGGGATAGGCCCACATATCTTTGACTTCAGGATGAATAATACGTGTCAGAGGTGAGAACATATCACCCGCGGCCATGCCTAGAAACACATCCTCCATTGGCGGCTTGCCTACAATAGTTGCCGGGAATATAGGATTAATTCTGTGTGTGATGCGGCTTAAGTTAAATACAGGAAAATCAGCTTCCATTGAGTAGTGGCCGAAATGATCTCCAAATGGACCTTCTTCCCTAAGTTCATTTTGAGGAACTGTGCCTTCAATAATAAACTCAGCATTTCCCGGAACAGTAAGAGAGATACTCTTTGCCGGAACCATTGGTATTGGCTTTCCCCTTAGAAAACTTGCAAATGCAAGCTCGTCCATCCCTTCCGGGAGCGGCGCAATGGCAGAAAAGATCATCTTTGGATCGCCGCCGAGCACAACAGCTACTTCTAAATCTTTACCAAGCTTTCCTGCTTCATGATAATGAGCGGCTCCGCCTTTATGAGCATGCCAGTGCATGCCTGTGGTCTTCTCATCATAAACCTGCATTCTATATATGCCCAAGTTTCGTTTGTTGGTAACGGGATCTTGAGTAAGCACCAAGCCCAATGTGATAAAGCGGCCACCGTCTAAGGGCCAGCATTTTATTATCGGAAGTTTTGTTAAATCCGCACGTTCTTCTATTTCTTGAGAGAACCCCCACTTTGCCTTTTTAGTCCTCATGGATAAAAGCTCATAGGCTCTGGGTAAAACGGAAAAGAATGATTTTAGAGAAGGAGGATTTAATTTATGGAACAAGTCAACCAACTCTTCACCTACATCCCTTGGCTTTCTACCAAGTGCTAATTCGACCCTTTCTTCAGTGCCAAAAAGATTTATAGCTAGCGGATAGGAAGCCCCTTTAACATTTTCAAAAATAAGCGCAGGCCCGCCTTCTTTAACAGTCCTGTCTGCAATCTCTGCAATCTCTAAATCAGGGTCAACCTCAGCTTTGATATGCTTCACATCACCTATTTTTTCTAAGTAAGTTATGAATTCTCTAAGATCGTAAAACTGCTTTTTTGCCATTATTTAGTCCCTACATATAAATCATACTTTTAGGATCGGTCTTTAAACAGATTAGTATAAATGAAATTAGGAATTATTCTCGGAGAACTTAGGCAACAAATAAAATCTGATAGACATTTACTCTAATTCTTCGTGTCTCCACCCGTTTCCAGTATCAACTCCAAGCAGATTCAATACTTTATCAACATACCCTTCTATTATCTTCTCTACACTTTCAGCACCCATGTAATGAGGCGGACAGATAGGGGCAATAATAGCCCCTTCTCTAGAAAGTTTAAGGGCATTTTCTAAGGCTATTGAACTCAAGGGAGTTTCTCTTAGAGCTATAACAAGCCTTCTTCTTTCTTTTAGCGCTACCTGTGCAATTCTTGTTATGAGAGTATCTGCAATGCCGTTTGCAATCTTGGCCAGTGTAGATATGGAACAAGGGACAATTACAAGAGTATCGAAATGATTGCTTCCTGAAGAAAAAGGCGCCCCTAAGTCGCTATCACTATATATATCATCGACCCAAGGACGGAGCTCTTCAGCTTTAAGCCCAAGCTCGTCGTGCAACACTCTCCTGCCCCATTTGCTGGCAATTAAATATTTATGGCCCGGGCATCTGCGGAGAAATTCCACACCGTAAGCAACCCCTGAAGCTCCTGTAAATCCTACTATAGTTCTCATAACTAAGGTAAGTATATCCCAGAGAGCACAAAAAGGAAGATGGCAAATCCTACCAATATGTTTATTTTAAAGAACGCGAGGTCAATATTTTCAGCCTTTCTATGTTCTAAGAATAAAAGTGCTCCTATTAGTACTAGAAATACACCCGCTACTATTGATTTAAACATAAAGAAGTATAGAAAAGCTACAAAGAAAAATGCGCTCTGGTGAAGCGCGCTTGAGACCATGAGTGCTGTGCCTCGGCCATAAACCGATACCATAGAATAAATTCCAGCCTTTTTATCAAACTCTTCATCCAATGTAGCATAGATAATATCAAACCCAGCGACCCAGCAAAGCGTAAATAATGAAAGCACTACGGCAGGTAAAATCCCCTCAAATGAACATGTTACCGCCACCCAACCCCCAAGAGGAGCCAGCGCTAAACCTAACCCTACCCCGAAATGACAAAACGGGGTAAATCGCTTCATGAGTGGATATATAATAAAAATGATAAGTGGTATCGGAGATAGATACAGTACCAAATCACAGATTAAATAGGCTGAGATAAAATAAAGAATAAGAGCTAGCACAGTAATAATGTAAGCCTTAGTTAAACTTATTTTCCCTGACGGCAGCTCCCTATCCTCAGTTCTGGGATTAAGAGCATCTATCCTACGGTCTAGTATCCTATTTATTGCTAACGCGGAAGTCCTTGCTCCTGTTGCAGCAAGTACAATTAAAATGAGCAGCTTCCAATCAGGCAGCCCCTTTGCAGCAAGGAAAGTTCCTGCAAAAATAAGCGGCAGGGAAAAGAGCGTGTGCTCAAATTTTATAAAGTTCGCGTAGTTTTTTAATTTACTCATCGAAGCTAATGGATTTTACCTGAAAAATACAATAATTTGCTTTACTTTTACATGTTCTTCTATAGAATAACCAACAATCTTACTTGGGGTAATTAGTAATGACCACACCTGAACTTGCTAGAAGAATTTCCGAAGATTTGATCCAAGGCAATATGGAAAGTATCAGGGAAGCTTTATCGAACATACACCCTTCAGAAATAGCAACAATACTCCAAACATTTAACCCTGAGGACCATCCAAAAATCCTTGAAGCTCTGGATAACGAGACAGCGTCAGAAGTATTTTTGGAGCTCGATCCGGAGCAAAGAGAAGACATACTTGAGGAACTGGACGCGGACAGAATTGCCGATATTGCAGATGAGATGGATTCTGATGATGCTGCTGACTTACTTGGAGAGCTGTCTGAACAAACAGCAAAATCTGTACTCGATAAGATGGATATTGAGGCAGCAAAAGATGTAAAACCACTTCTCAAATACCCAGAGGATACCGCGGGCGGTATCATGCAGACTGAGCTTGTTAAGGTTAGCCAAAACTCTACAGTCCGAGATACGATTAATTGGATTAGAACTATAGCAGACGAAGTTGAAGATTTTCAATTGGTTTTTGTAACTGATGATCAGGACAAATTATTAGGTCAGATATCACTAAGCAAATTAATTCTTGCTACACCCAACACTACAGTAACAGACATAATGGAGCCGGTAGAAGTGACAACAACTCCTTATATTGACCAGGAAGAAGTTGCAAAAATATTTCAAAAATATGATGTTCTGTCATTGCCTGTAGTTGATAGTAGAGACGTTCTGGTAGGAAGAATTACCGCTGATGATATTCTGGACGTTATTAGTGAGGAAGCATCAGAAGACATGTTGCAAATGGCAGGTGTGGGGTATAGCTTACACCCTTTGTATACACCTACAGCAACCAGAATCAAACTACGAACTCCATGGCTTTTGCTTACGCTGATTGGTGAATTATTTATAGCTTTTATTATCGTTTATGCATTCCAGCCTACACTAGAAAAAGTCGCGATATTGGCTGCGTTTATGCCTGCTATTATGGCTACGGGTGGAAATGTCGGGCTTCAGACCACAACTATCATAATTAGAAGTCTTGGAATGAGAACTATTAGTGTAAAGCAGATGTTTAAGTTAGTAATTTCTGAAATGAAAGTAGGTCTCGCTCTGGGACTAATTTGCGGACTAATTGCAGCATTGATAGGCGCTTTAATAAGCTATAACCAACCAGAGGTGGCAAGACTTGCATTGGCTGTATTCATCGCAATGGTTTCAGCAACTCTAGCTACATCATTTATTGGAGTTGTGGCGCCGCTTCTTCTTGATAAATTTGATTTTGACCCCGCCGCCGCTTCAGGACCTTTCCTCACCATGTTTAACGATATCTTCGGTTCTGTCTTTTATCTTTTTATCGCAATGCTGATTTTGTAACTACCTACACTATTCACTATAGTAGATACCCGTCATTCTTGTTTATACTATTTAGAATGAATAAAGTACAAATCCGCCCGCGCTACACATTCTCAGTCCCTATCAATAAGGAAGAAGTTTTAGTAAAGTTAAGAGATGCTCTGGAAAAACATACTCCGGATCTAAATGGTAAATTTGTAAAACCTCTTGTTGTAATATCCGTAAATGAAGAAGACCAACATTTTTGGTCGCCTGAGCTTAGCCTTGATGTAGAAGAAAAAGAGGATGAAACCGAAATCAGATGTACTTTAGGACCCCGCTCAGCCCTGTGGACAATGTTCGCCGCATTTTACGGATTTGCCGTTCTACTCGGGATAGCGGGCTTAGTACTTGGGCTTTGTCAGTTGTGGCTGGGACTAGACGCCTATGGTCTCTGGTTTGTTCCGGTCTCTATAATTCTTTTAGCGGCTGCTTACGGGATCGCTCTAACCGGCCAGAAACTCGCATATGAGCAGATGCTAAAGTTGCGATCATTTATAAAAGAAACTTTAAAGGCTGAGCATTCAAAAAATTCATAATTTATAGCTAAACTCCTACTTTTAAGGAATAATATCCATTCTATGGATTCAACTGAAGCCCTTTTACTGAGAAAAACTTCTTATCGTGATTCAGATTATATTCTAAGTTTATTTACCAAGGACCTTGGCAAAATAAGCGGAATAGCGATAAATGCTAAAAACAGCATGAAAAGGTTTGGAGCACGCCTTGAACCGTTCGTACATCTTAGGGTCAGGTTCAAAGAAACTGGAAGGGAATTTAAATTAATTCAAGACACCGAGACAATTCAAGTCTTCCCAGGTTTTATTGAAGATATAGAACTCTTTACATTGGGCAGTTTACTCCTTGAAACTACTGATATTCTTACACCCAGAGAATCCCCAAACGAAGAGATGTTCCAATTATTAAGCAATGCACTCAAGAACATGAATTCTAGAGAAAGCCCTTTACCTATAGTTTTACAATTTCAACTACAGGCACTATCAATATCAGGTTATGAACCGAATTTATATAGCTGTGCTAAGTGTGGAGAGGCGATTGAGGGAGATTCATATTTCAGCATAAATGGGGGCGGAGCAGTTTGCTTTAAGTGCGCAGGAGATAAAAAGAAGGGACTTATTTTTAGTAAGGATTTCTTATTTGATCAAGCATTAATGGAGTCAAACCTTGAAAAAGTTCTAAAATATATAAAACTCTTTATAAAATTCACTGAGCGTCATACAGAAAAAGAACTTAAGTCTGGCAAATTCATAGAGGAGCTCAAATCATGATAAAGGTTCCAGGGTTTTTAGGAAGCGCTGTGTCATCTGGAGTTAAGAGGAGCGGGAAGTTGGACCTTGCGTTAATCTATTCTGAAGTTCCCGCTAAAGCGGCAGGAGTTTTTACTACTAATATAGTAAAAGCACCTCCGGTGTTATTAGGAATGGATAGAATCAAAAGCGGTTATTGCCAGGCTGTACTTATAAACAGCGGTGTAGCTAACGCGTTTACAGGAAAACAAGGACTACAAGATTCAATTGTTACATCAAAAGATGCTGCTCATGAATTAAATGTTGCTGAGAGTTTAGTTATACCCTCATCAACTGGGGTGATCGGCGGTCGTCTTCCAATAGATAAGATGAAGAAAGCTATGCCTAATCTAGTAAAGAAGCTAAGTGAAGATGGCTTCATGGATGTAGCCAATGGGATTATGACTACTGATGCTTTTCCTAAGTATGCTGTTAAGCAAATAAATATAGGAAGAAAAAAGGGAACTATTGCTGTTATTGGAAAAGGTGCAGGCATGATAGCACCTAACATGGCCACGATGCTGGCTTATATTCTCACAGATATTAACGTCGGGAAAAGGGCTTTATCAAAAGCTCTAAAAAATACTGTTAACAATTCATTTAATAAAATTATTGTTGATGGGGATACCTCGACTAACGATACAGTTTTAATACTGGCTAATGGAAAACTTGGAAATACTTTGATTAAAGAAACAGGGACTGAATATAAGAAATTTGAAATGGCGCTTACCGAGGCCGCTTCTGAAGTTGCAGAGATGATAGTTCGAGACGGCGAAGGCGGCACAAAAGTGGCCAAGATAATTGTCAAAGGAGCTAAGACAGAGAAGGATGCAGAGAAAATAGCGCGGGTATTGGGCACGTCGTCTCTTGTGAAAACTGCTTTTTTTGGCGAAGACCCCAACTGGGGAAGGATAGTAGCCGCAGCCGGGCGGGCCGGGGTAGATTTTGATCCAAATAAAATAGATTTATATTTTGACGATCAGAAAATTTTAAGCAATTCAAAAGAAGTAATGGATGAAAAGAAAGCGCAGAGTGTTCTTAAAAAACCAAAATTTGAAGTAACGCTCAATATCAAAAGCGGAAAGGCAAGCTCATTTGTAATAGCGAGCGATCTAACTTTTGATTACATAAAAATTAACGCACATTATAGGACGTAAGGGCTAACTTTTCGAATCAATACCAACTATCTCTTTTATTGAAGTGATCCCTTCGCGATCAAGATAATCAGCTATGCCGCGGTTTATCTTCCCAGCTACAGCGGGGCCCTCACCTCTTATTGCAGTTACAAGCTGAAGAGCTTTTGCGCCGGCCTTAATTTTCTCAAGTGCAGACTCAGCGTTATTTATCCCACCTACACCTATAATATCCAACTTATCTCCAGCCTGTTTATAAATATGGGCGATTATCTCTGTTGTAATCCTTCTGTAATCCTGATCATCACCACTCAAACCACCGGGGCTGTTTTTCCACCTTGCGCCGTATTTACCCTTTAGATCAGGATTTATAGTTGTATTGGAAGCTATGATTCCAGTAACTTTGTTTTGGATTGCTACTTCTAAGAGTTCATCAATCGCTTGATACGAAAGATCAGGAGCTATTTTAACAAAGAGCGGTTTTCTACCCCCACATATATCCATAGCCTCATTTACAGATTTTATAATATGGACGGTGTGCTCTTTGTCCTGAAGCTTTCTTAGCCCTGGGGTATTTGGTGAGCTTACATTTATTGCGAAGTAACCCGCATAGTCATACATTCTTTGCGCCACGGTACCGTAAGCTCTGGGTGCGTCGGCATGATCGACATCTTTATTTAATCCCAGGCTTATGCCAATTGGAATATTAGAATTCTGATACTTATCAAGATTTTTAGAGACAATATCCATACCGGGACTATTAAATGCAAGCCAGTTAATAGCAACGCCAGAGGAAACCATAAACAGACGGGGTTTGGTATTGCCGGGCTGACCATACTCTAAAACTGACCCTACCTCAACAGATGCAAACCCTAGATGCCAAAGGCCTAATACAGCACGCCCCTTTTTATCCCAGCCTGCCCCGACTATTAAGGGGTTCTCCAGTTCGAGGCCGCCTAGATTTACGTTGAGTCTCTTATCTACAAATCTACTATGCTTATCAGCAAAAAATTCTAGAAGCTTAAGTGTTATAGGAGTTAATTCAGCTAAATGTAGTGATTCACGAGCCAGGTCATGGAAAGTTTCGGAGTCGCACTTATTTAAAATAGGCTGTATGATTTCTTTATACATTGAATCTAAATAGTATTATATCACCATCTTTTACAATATAGTCCTTACCTTCTGATCTCATTTTCCCTAAATCTTTTAAAGCCGCTTCTGATTTTACTTCAATAAAGTCATTGTAACTTGCAATTTCTGCCCTGATAAATCCTCTCTCAAAATCTGAGTGTATTACACCTGCAGCTTGAGGAGCCTTAGAGTCTTTTTTCACTGTCCATGCCCTTACCTCTGTTGGACCTTGTGTAAAGTATGTGATAAGACCAAGCTCTCTATACGCCTCTTTAACAAGACGGTCCATGCCTGAGTTTTGAAGTCCCAGGTCTTCTAAAAACATTTTCTTTTCATCGTAGGGGAGCTCTGCTATCTCAGCCTCTATCTTTGCAGATAAAACGATTACATCTGCCCCATCTTTTTCGGCATATTCTTTTACTTTTGCGACTTCTTGATTTCCCGAAGAATCCGCTATATCGTCCTCAGAAACATTACATACATACATAACAGGATTTGAAGTAAGGAGATACATCTCCCTTATCACTTCAAAGGAATGATCATCCGCTTGGAAATGTCTTGCCTTATTTCCCTCTTCAACAAACTTTCTAAGTCTGGTAACAACATCTAATTTATCCTTTGTAGACTTATCTCCACTGCGAGCCTGAGAGCTGAGTTTTTGCTCACGTTTCTCTATTGTTTCAAGATCCTTAAGTATTAACTCGTCTTCGATAATATGAATATCCCTCATAGCATCTGTTGAGCCTTCCACATGCATTACGTTATCGTCCTCAAAACATCTTACCGTATGCAAAATAAGGTCTACCTCTCTAATACTGGCAAGAAAAGCATTACCACGCCCTTTTCCTTCAGATGCGCCCTTTACAAGCCCTGCGATATCAACCATCTCTAAAAATGTAGGTGTAATTTTTGCCGGTTTCACAAGCTCGGCTAACTTATGGAGTCTGTCGTCGGCAATAGGTATTATGCCGATGTTATCGTCAATTGTGCAGAAGGGGAAATTGCCCACTTCCGCCCCTGCGTTTGTTAGTGCGTTAAAAAGAGTGGACTTTCCTACGTTAGGAAGCCCTACAATGCCACATTTTAATCCCATAGTTTCGTTTAGTTCCTGTAATGAATGAATTATAGTAGGTATGCAAGTACCGGACTTATGCTACCCAAAGCGGGGTTTCAGTCAAGGAGTATCAGAGTTGAATCAGCAAACTCATTCGGTTGACCTGCATATTAATCTTCTTGGAACTTCTTAACTGAAATGCCTGGAGTTAATTTAAATGCGGCTTGCTCCTTAGCAGTAAACTTGGAATCGTACAATATAAGAAAATGTAGCACCAAAACACTTATTCCGGTGTTTTATAGGATGGCCATACTTGCATTGAAAATTATAGTTTTTATGATTAGAAAATAGATTCTCATATATACTTGAAGGATATAACTTTCTTCAGATATTATTCCAACTATTCATATGAGAAACATTTGCACAGTAAGAAATGTTAGAGCGGGCGAAGAGATTGAGGTATGCAATCTCGTCGCAAGATCTTTTAATGAATTTATAGCCCCCGAATTTCCTGAAGAAGGTATAGAAGAATTCTATAAATATTCAAATCCCAGAGAGTTTTTAAAACGTGCCGAATCTGGCTACTTCTCAATGGTTGCAGAATCTCAGGATAAGCTGGCAGGAATGATAGAGATAAAAGATAAGAGCCACATATCGATGCTCTATGTTGAGAAAGCCTTTCACAAAAAAGCTGTGGCAAAAGGGCTTATTAGAATGGCTTTAGAAGAAGTTACTTCTAGCCGTGGTAATTATGACAATATAACTGTAAATTCCTCAAGATACGCTGTACCCTTTTATGAGAAATTGGGTTTTATACAATTTGAAGAGGAAAAAACTATTTACGGAGTATTTCATATACCTATGATAGTTAAGTATACAAAGCTATGTGAATCATTGTCATGAAAACACCTCTAAATAAAAAATCTACGGTAAACAAAATAAAAGAGCGTTTTGATAATGACGTTGAGCGCTTTTCTAATCTCGAAACCGGGCAGCAGGCTGTTGTTGATGCTCCAATTATGCTTGAGTTAATTTCAGAACTTGCAGCGAGTGTAAAGCCTGATGCGAAGAATATGCTGGATATAGGCTCTGGCGCTGGCACCAATACGATTTCGATACTGAGACAGATACCCGGGATAAATTGTGACCTGGTTGATATAAGCTTACCAATGCTTGAAAAAGCAAAGAAGCGTATATCACTTGAACAAGCAGGAGAGCTCAGAATTTTTCACACAGACTTCAGGTACGTAGCCCTACCCCTTTCTCATTACGATCTTATTGTTGCAGCAGCAGTGCTGCATCATTTAAGGGACAACGCCGATTGGGAAAACTGCTTTCACAAAATATATGGCCTTCTTAAAGCAGGAGGAGCATTTTTTATTAGCGATATGGTTCATCACCAACACAGCGCTATTCACAAAGCGATGTGGGATAGATACGGTGAGCATCTGAAATCCTTGGGAGGCCCAAGCTACCGAGATAAAGTGTTTGAGTACATTGAAATAGAGGACTCACCAAGAAGCCTTACCTATCAATTGGAGCTAATGAAAAAAGTTGGATTTACAACGGTTGATGTCCTCCACAAAAATTCATGCTTTGCCGCTTTCGTAGGCATAAAATAACGCTTATTCAAACTACAGAGTAAAAACAGCAAAGAACTCTGTACATGTTGCAATATATTGGGGATAATTAACTAATTCGGAGGTTAATATGAACGATCAACAAAGTGCAGGTGCAGTACTTTTTGTTTTAGCTATCGCGCTTTTTGCGGTTCTATCGATCTATTTAACATTCAGTTAAGAAGATTTACACCTTATAGATTTTCTAGACTAGAATCTTAACTTAAAATATGTCTTTTATTCCTTCTCTCTTTTTTATAACTTTGACATCAGTACCATCTATCATAAGAACGGCTGGTTGAGGATAAATGAACGTGCTCGACTGTGGAATGTTATATGCTCCTACGTTCTTGGCCAAGAGTTTGTCTCCTGCTTTTAATTTTGGAAGCTCGGCTTTAGCGATAATGTCAGTCTGAAGACAAAGTGGTCCATAAACTATAGTTTCCTCAAGATCACTATTAGACATACTTAAACATTCTATATCCTGGAATTTCCAAAAAGATGTGGGCAGAAGATTAATCCCGGCATCAGCTACAACTGCTCTTTGACCATTAGGTAACTTCTTTACAGCCACAACGGTCATTACCAAATCAGCAGCATCAGCTACAATTGCTCTTCCAGGCTCTAAAATGAGTGTGGGCAGATCGGCTTCTTTAAATCCATCTACAATTGGATCGACTATAGCGTCTACATATGGAGAAAGACTATCTACTTTGGGAAAGCCGCCCCCCATATCTATATATTCAATTTTTAATCCGTATTTTTCTTTAATCTCATTTGCAAAGAGGACCATCTTCTCTGAAGCCGCCTGGTATGCCCCATGATCCTTGGGCCAAATAAGCTTTATTCCCTTTGCAGGAATATTGTCCTCGCTCTGCTTTTCAACTATATAACTTGTAAGGTGTACGTGAAGACCTCTAATATTTAACAAACCCCCCTCAGAGCATCGTTTCACAATTTGTGATGCTTCACCGGACTCGAGGTTAAATCCGAAGCGATCCGGCAATTGGTCTATGCCAACCTCCATATTAAGCCTAATCCCTATATCAACAGTCTTTCCGAGAGTAGAGGCAATCTCCTCAAGCTGCTCTAACTCATCAAAATGATCCACATTTATCAGCGCTCCTTCATCGATAGCTTTCCTGAGTTCTTGGTTTGTCTTGTGAGGACCGTTAAAGACTATTGATTCGCCGGGAACATCCAATCTTCTAGCTATCTGATATTCGAATCCTGAAGCAACTTCAGCCCATGCACTTTGATTATGTATGACTTTTAACACTTCAGGCAGATAATTAACTTTATAAGAGTAAGCAACTATTATCTTTGGATATTTATTTGAAAACGCTAACTTAAAAGCTTCTAAATTGCTTTTTATTGTATCCGCTGAAGCAATAAAAAGCGGTGAGCCGTATTCTTTAATCAATTGATTGATTTTCATGTCAGTTATAGATGTCATTTGGAATACTGGGAAGTCCGTCTTGCTTCTATCTATACCAAAGTATAATCAGTGAATAATGATAAGAAAACATTGATCTTAATTTGTCTGGGAGAATGTAGATAGGTATTTGAGCCCTGTGTCAGGAAGTATTACAACAATATTTTCATTTTTGCTAGATTTTTTTGCATATTTAAGCGCCGCTGCTATCGCTGCGCCGCTTGATGCGCCGACTAAAACCCCTTCACATCTAACTAAAATATCTACCATCTTGGATGCCTCATCCTCTTTAACTTGAATCACGTGATCGATATAATCAAAATTTAATACGCCGGGTATAAAATTCTTCCCGATGCCTTCTATATCAAACTCAGATGCTTCTGTGAGCTGTCCTGTCTCAAGATATGCTTTAAAAACTGATCCGAGTGGTTCAACACCAATTATATTAATATCCGGATTTTTCTCTTTCAAATATCTACCTACACCTGTAATAGTTCCGCCTGTCCCAATTCCACAAATAAAAGTATCGATTTTTCCATCCGTATCTTTCCAGATCTCCGGCCCGGTTGATTTATAATGAGCTTCGGGATTTAAGGGGTTGAAATATTGGTTCACATAGAATGCACCTTTCTCACGAGCAATCTTGTGCGCAACTTTATAACAGCTTCTTTCGTCCTGAGGCGGCAGCCCCTTGGGTGTAAGTACGACTTCAGCGCCAAATATCTTAAGAACCTGAATTTTTTCCTTTGTAACTGATTCCGGAAGTGTAAATATGCATTTGTACTTCTTAACAGCGCTTAGTAGAGCAAACGCAATTCCCATGTTGCCGGATGTTGCCTCTACAATTGTATCACCCGGTTTGAGTAACCCCTTGCATTCTGCGTCTTCTATTATATATTGCGCAACTCTGTCCTTAACACTCCCCCCAGGGTTATAGAATTCGAGCTTGGCAAATATATTGCTACTGGTTTCGCTAGATAAGTTATTAAGCTTAACGAGCGGGGTGTTTCCAATTATTTCTATCAGATCAGTAGTTGTATTCATGAGTGTTGTTTTATTTCTTTAAGGTGCCGTTTTTGCAATTTCTCAAAGCTTGGAGCTTCATCCTGCTGCATACCAATTTATCTCCTCATCTTCCCTGTCAGCATAAATCTTATCCGCGACCATTATAATTTCTTGTGCACGTTCTTTTTTCTCTGGAGTATCCGCATTTGTCTCAAAATACTTCTCAAGATAAGTCAGGTGTCCTATTACATCATCTTCAACCTGCTCTATTACCTGCTGGCTCTGAGGATCGGCCACACTATGATAGAGACTAAGTAATGCGGAGAAATGTATGAGAGATCCCCATGCATAGGCGAACTCATCAAAGGTGTTATCGTAGGTTTCTAGAATGTCGTATATCTTCTGACCAATCTCAGGCGGCTTGTAAGTTTCAGGGGTTTCTCCTAATTCCCTTGCTCGATCAGAAAAAAGTTTTGCGTGTTTGGCGTTGTCCGCTATAACTTTAGCGACCACTAGCTTGTCATCAAGGCCCTTAATGGTTTTTAATTTATCTCCGAATAAATCAACCCATGCCAGCATCCCATACGTGTGTCTTGAAAATGCTTTAGCTAACTTCTTGGGATCTGATAAAACTTGTTTTAGTTCTTCAGAATTTCTAATGCTCATTTTCTGACTCTCTCTGTTTCAAATTTACTCTAATACATTTTCTTCAAAATATTGATAACTTTTTCATCCCCTTTAGCAGGGACTTCCCAATCCACTTGCACCACTTTTACACTCTGTGCGACAAGTGCATCTTTAAAAATATCAAGCCCAATATTAACTACCTTTAATTCCTGACCGATTAGATCAGCGGAAGAATTACTTCCTTGCGATAGATCTGAGGAAATAAGCGCTTCTAATTCATTTATAGTCTGAGCTGCCAAATCTTCTGTGCTTGCTTCAACTGCAATAACCAGATCACTCCCTGAGGCCTCCTGTAATTCTGGAGTCATCAAACCTGCATCTTTAAGAGCATATTTAGCTTTATCGGTCGCCATTACAGCAACTGCGTTTGATACACCATCTTTTTCCCTAGCGTTTTTGGAAATACGCATCAATCTGAGCGCATCTTGAAAATAATTATTTTTAATCTTGAATTTTAGAGCCAAAGCTTTCTCCTTAATACTTTTTCAAGCGTCAATCTATTTCGTACTCGATCGGACAAGATTGTGAAATTGTGTTACTCACATAACAATATTTCTTTGCTTGCACTATCATTTCTTCTAAAACGCTATTCGCAATAGAGCTGCCAACCTTTACAATCAGTCTTGAGTATCTAAAGTTTTTCGTATCCGCTTCTGCACTTACATCCACCCTCATATCTGTAATTTGAACTCTCTTTTTCTTAGCTACAAAAACAAGGGCCAAACAAAAACATGACGCCAAGGATGAAATGAACAACTCGGTCGGCATCATGCCGGTGTCTTCCCCATGATACTGAGGAGGCTCATCAACATCTATCTCAAACTCCCTTACACTAACGCGAACTTGATAATTCTTTTTCCACTCAGCTTTTGCTTCAATCATTACCCACTGCTTTTAAATTAGAATCTTGGTTTAATATTCCATTATAGAAATCAATGTGTTTCTGAGCTGCATTTTCCCAGCTGTACATTTTAGCAGTACTGAGACCTTTCTTTATAAAGTGCGCTTGCAAATCGGGATTGCCGAGTAATAAACTAATTTTTTGTGCGAGATCCTCGTAATCCATAGGAGATATTAGAAGCGCATTCTCTTCATCAATTAGATACTCAGTCATTGGCTCAATACCAGAGGCTATTACCGGAACACTAGAGGCCATTGCTTCCAGTACGACAAGGCCCCACCCTTCTTTAATAGAAGGAAATGCAAAAACATCTGCCGAGTTATAGAGTGAAGGCATTTTTTCTTCTGAAATACTTCCGAGCACAAAAATATCTTTATCAAGCTCCAATCCTAAACTCTTAACTTCTAAGAAAAACTCTTCTCTATAGTCTTTATAATCAAACAGTGTTTCTCCGCCTCCAATCAACCAAACCAGCTTCTGTCCCTTTTCTTCTAATTCAGATTTTGCTATTTGATAAGCTTTAAGTGTGGTGATGGTATTTTTCCGAGGTTCGATACCCCCAATACTTAATAGTACATTGGCTCCTGAGACATTGAATTTGGCCTTTGACTCTTCTTTAGACTCAGTGATTTTAGTATAATTTGATGTAGAGACTCCGTTATTTATAACTGCGGCATTTAAAGAATATTGCTGCTTCAATTCTTTTTCCCAGTATTTGCTAACCGCTATAACATAATCGGGCTCGACTACACTTTTTAACTGGCATTCAATTAAGGATGGGGAAGTAAATTCGTCAATATGATGAATAGTTCGAACGTAGTGATCAATTAGCCCCATATTTCTCAAATTTAAGAGAGCGTTTGCCGATATACAGTCTTCTGCATGAAAAATGCCATAATCATCAACTACAGATTTTAGATAATCAGTATAAATTTCTATATAACTCTTTATTTTTTCATCCATGCTACTGTAATCAATATCAGGACAAGGTATCAGTGTGTACGGAACGTCTACGTGCCTAAAAAATTCTTTACTGGTTCCAAGAGCATAGACATGAACAACCTGTCCTAGTTCCGACAGGCTTTCGGCAAGAGAAAGGGTATGAACCACACCTCCCCTTGGTTTTGTAGAATATGTTAAAAGTGCAATCTTATTCAAACTCATCTAAGTCCTTTAATTCTATTCTTGAAGATAAAAATCTTATGCCGTAGTAGATCCCTATTGCTATATCTGCGCCGGACGTAGCACCTACTGAGATTAATTCTTTAGATTTTTTAGCAACTTCTTCTGGATTCTTAGTAATAATTGAGAAAATTAGATCTAGAGCTGCCTTAGGTCCCTCGCCGATTGCCGATTCACTTATAAACCAGGAGCTATAAATTGTCGTCTTTTCCTTAGCCAAAATAGATATTTCCTCAGACATTTTGGCAAAGAACTCAACCGCTTCCGGCTCGTTTTTACAAAGTGAGGTGCTTGCAGTGTTTAAACTTAGAATTAAACCCGCTATAAAATCATCACAAGATGGAGTAAGACCTGGACCAAGACCCAAAATGGATCCTGCGCTACTCTTTATAGTTTCAATATCACCGCTAAATATCCCCCACATAAGTGAGTCAATATAAGGTCTTGCCTTTTCTGACATGCCGGGTTTTTGATCTTTAACAAAGACTTCAAGCGGTCCAAATTTATCTACATTTTCCAATAGCGGCACTAAGCCTTCTCTGGAGGGGCTTGTATATATAATGTCCTTTAAAATCCTTAGGTTTAAATTTATCTCTTCAAGACTTCTTATTTCGGTTTCTTGTGGTAATTGTGGTAGTTGCCATGTTAGCGCGTTTCCGAAATGCAGAGAAAACCCACCTTCTTTTGAGGTTATTTTATCTTTAAGGAACTCGATCTGAGTCCCGTCTTGCATATCTATGGACTTAAAAGAAATATTGTCCATACCACTAATAACAATTGACGATGGACTAACAAACTCTCTGTCCTTTATTATTTTTATAAAACCATCTTCACCATCATGCATATAAATAGCATGATCAAAAACACTGTGGCTCTTTAAAGTATTGGAGTTGCTTTTAAGTAGTTCGAACACTTTGTAGCCTATTAACTCTGCCTCTATTTGATTAAAATCTGTATGTTCCATATCTATTTTTAATGTGCATCACAAAAAAACTCAATATAAATTTATCTAATATCTACTAGTTATATTTTTTCCAATGAGGACGTTTTCCGTCGGGGTATGAGCTGGCTAGTATGATCTTCTTACGAATACTCCACGGTATCATAAGGTATATAGGGACAAAGATATTTCTCCAAAAGAAATGATCCAGCCCTTTTTCCCTATAAGGCTCTTCGCAACTCTCAGGATAGCGAGTCATCAGATCATCGGCAGCCGCTTCCTGTAAGTGTTTTTCAGCATTTTTTCTCAACCAATGTCCAAAAGCCATCACTTATCTCCGTTAATACTTATTTTCCTAGTTCCCTGAGTCCTGCCTGAGCGGCAAGTGCTATTGGCTCCATAAGAGCGCCGATAGGAGGAGAATATACATTTTCCATCCAAGCAAGCTCATCAAGAGTAACTCCTCTCTTAATTACAAATGCAAGAAAGTCAGCCCTTTCCTTAATACCTTCTCCACCAGACATCTGAGCTCCTAAAACTTTTCGAGTTGTAGGGTCTGCAATTAATTTCACTCGAATCCTCATTACTCCCGGATAGTACCTTGCCCTTGATATACCAATTGCGGCAGCAACAACATGAGGTATTCCAAGTGCTTTGTGAAGAGTCTCACCAAGTGATACTCCACCGATTTGCACCTTACCTCCCATCATTCCCCATGGGATAAAGACAGGGTCATAAGCCCGATCATTCCCGGCAGCATTTGATCCGGCTATGCGGCCCTGCGAGTAAGCATGGCTTCCTGAAAGACCTTGAATGGGGATATCAGTAACACCATGAACAACTTCAGCACAGTCACCTGCTGCAAATACATCTTTTACAGATGTACGCATATGGTCATCCACCATAATCCCGCCTGTGGCGCCAAGCTTTATTCCCGCTTCCTTGGATAAACTATTGTTAGGTTTTTTATGCGCTGCAATTACAACTACATCACATTCAATCTCTCCCTCTGACGTAACAACACTTGTTACTTTTCCATTAGTCCCTTTAAACTCTAGGACCTTAGTACCAAAGTGCATTTGGGCGCCCATTTCTTCAAGAGATTCTTTCACAGGTTCCATAATATCTGGATCAGCAATATCTGACATTAACCACCCGCCTTCATCAATCAAATGAGACTCAAGCCCTCTATGCGCAAGGTTTCCGGCCATTTCTATTCCAAGCGGTGTTGCACTAACGACAACAGCCTTTTTCATGGTCTCAAGCGCTTTATCATATTCCATGGCACGTCTAATATTTTTTACATACCATATGTTCTCAAGATCGATTCCCGGTATTTCCGGCTCATCGTATTCGAACCCAGTAGCTATGACTAAGCGGTCCCACTCAAATTTATCAGAACCAACGCTCACATTGCGGTCTTCAATGTTAATTCCTGTCACCTTGGTTTGAAGCCTCAGATCTATACCGATCTTGGCGTAATGCTCCGCAGTTTGTAGAAAGAGATTATCAAAATTTGCAATTTCCTTTCCTAAAACAAAGGGAATTCCACATG
>Ga0307375_10001287_pt1 | contig 27734 bp, 26 predicted proteins | sample TR1MG_FD_202531 | JGI IMG/M metagenome (GOLD analysis project Ga0307375, IMG submission 202531) | Soil microbial communities from Risofladan, Vaasa, Finland - TR-1 | ecosystem: Environmental > Terrestrial > Soil > Coastal area > Acid sulfate soil | place: Finland: Risofladan, Vaasa | collected...
TCGAACATTTGCGATCCTCGGCGCGAGTAGTGCTTTGGGCGACCACTTGGTTAGAAGGCCTCGGGATCTTGATCTTCTGGTTGGCGAATTAATGCCAACTCAGAAGCCGCTGGTAGAGATAATTGGCCAGCAAAATGGAACTTCAGATCACGCGGTTCGCCTCAGCGAATTGCGTCTGAATTATCGACGTCGACTATTGCAAATCGCAGCCAACGATTTAACTGGCGAATGGGGAATGGAAGCAACGTCGCAAGCAATTTCCGACTTGGCAACGGACGCGCTCGACGCCGGACTGATGATTGCTCGCCACGAGGTTCCTCGCGCCGACGAAGTTAGGTTGGCTGTTATTGCCATGGGCAAGTGTGGCGCACGCGAATTGAATTACATTTCGGATATTGACGTTATTTTTGCGGCTGAGGCAGTGAATGAATCGCTGTCAACCGAGGAGATGCTGAAAATCGCTTCGGCTCTTGCCACTGGCATGATGCACGCTTGTAGCGATCCAACCTCCGAAGGTTCGCTCTGGGAAGTAGACGCAGGTCTTCGACCAGAAGGTAAGAACGGACCACTAGTTAGGACTTTGGAAAGTCACTTTGCTTATTATGAAAAGTGGGCAAAAGCTTGGGAATTTCAAGCGCTTTTAAAGGCACGGCCAGCGGCTGGAGATTTAGATATTGGGCAGCGTTTTGTTGAAGGTCTAAGTTCAAAAATATGGGGTGTTGGAGATCGACCAGGCTTCGTAGAAGAAGTGCAGGCGATGCGGCGTAAGGTCGAGGATCACATTCCGGCTAAAGAGGCGGCCCGCAATCTAAAACTCGGTGTCGGAGGCTTACGTGATATTGAGTTTGCGGTACAACTACTGCAGTTAGTTCACGGCAAATCTGATGAATCGCTACGAGTCCAAAGCACTCTCTCCGCACTTAGAGCTTTGGCAGCCGGAGGCTATATCGGACGCGAAGATGGTTCGACGCTTGGCGAAACTTATAGTTGGCTTCGCACTTTGGAGCACCGAATTCAGATACAGAAAATGCGGCGAACCCATTTGGTGCCTGAGTCTGAGCAAGAGTTACGCCGCATCGGTAGGTCGATGCAGTACACGACCGAACCAGCCGTAGAGCTAACCGACCAATGGCGCGACCGGGCATCCTTGGTCAGACGAATCCATGAAAAACTCTTTTATCGGCCGCTCCTGCTGGCGGTTGCCAGGCTCGCCCCAGAGGAGCAACGGCTTACGCCAGAGGCGGCCGGGCGTCGACTCGCCGCTCTTGGATACATAGATCCAATTGGGGCGCTCAAGCACCTTCAAGAACTAACATCTGGCCTTTCGCGAAGGGCGGCAATTCAGCGCCAACTGCTCCCGGCCATGCTTGGCTGGTTTGCCCAAGGTCCAGATCCAGATGCTGGGCTTCTTGGATTCCGTCAATTATCTGATGCGCTTGGCGACACCCCTTGGTACCTGCGAACTCTCCGTGATGGAGGTAGTGCGGCCCAGCGGTTGGCGTTGGTGCTTTCATCTTCTCGGTTTGCCTCAGAAATGCTGCTACGAGCGCCGGAGGCAGCCGCACTATTGGAAGAGGACGCTGACTTGGCGCCGCGCGGGGTCTACGCGCTCACCCAGGAGGCGCTGACTGTCGCTCGGCGCCAGACCGATCCGACGCGAGCCATCGAGGCGGTTCGAGCTGTGCGCCGCCGTGAGTTATTTAGAACGTCCGTTGGCGATCTGATTGGAACACTCAGCGTGGCCGATGTCGGCAGAGCGCTCACCGATGTCACTGCGGCAACTTTAGAAGCGGCCCTTGATGCCGCGATTCGCGACTATGAATCGCAGTCCAACACGAAAATGCCAACCCACATTTCCATCATTGCGATGGGGCGCCTTGGTGGCGGCGAAATGAGTTATCCCAGCGATGCGGATGTTCTCTTCGTACACGAGCCGCTGCCGGGTTCACTTGAACAAGATGCAACGGTTGCCGCGCATGCGGTCGCCGGCCAAGTTCGACGACTCTGTTCGCTGCCGAGCCCGGAACCACCTTTGATTGTCGACGCCGATCTCCGCCCCGAAGGAAAGCAGGGTCCGCTGGTGCGAACCCTGGCATCCTTTTCTGCCTACTATGCGCAATGGGGCGAACTCTGGGAACGACAGGCTCTGCTGAGAGCAGTACCGATAGCTGGAGACCGAGATTTAGGTGAACGATTTATCGCCTTGATCGATTTTTATAGGTACTCGATGCAAGGGCTAGACAACACTCAAGTCCGCGAGATCAGGCGCATCAAAGCCCGCGTTGAATCGGAGCGATTACCTCGCGGGGCAGATAAGAGCCGGCATCTCAAACTTGGTCCAGGAGGGTTGTCGGATGCCGAGTGGGTTGCTCAATTGATTCAATTGCGTTACGGCGGCAACGAAACGAAGTTGCGGACCACCTCCACCCTCGAGGCGCTGCAGCGGGCGACGGCACTTCAACTGATTCCGCTGGCGGATGCGGCAACTCTCAGCGATTCTTGGCGATTGGCGACGCGTATCCGCAATGCCATCATGCTGGTGAAAGGGCGCCCGTCGGATGAGATACCGCGCGATCCAAGGGATCTGACTGCCGTGGCACAGGTGGTTGGCTTTGATTCTGGCGGAGCAATGCTTGATGAATGGCAGCGTCAGAGCCGCCGCGCCCGCGCCGCCTTTGAGCGAACCTTTTTTGACGACTCAGACTGAGGATCTCTGGTTGGCAGCAATGTCGTCGATCTACTTGGGGAACGATGTTAAGTATCAAGACTAGGGGCGGAATCCACCGGCAACTGTCGGTGGATTCCGCCCCTAGTCTTGATATCGCGGGTGTTTAGCGATTATTTCTGTTTGCCGGTGAACAACGCTCGCATAGATACGACGCCGTCAACGGTGTTACCGGCGTGACCGAGGTGACGCAGATTCCAGTTGTCCTCGATCGTGGTTAGCAGTGAGTAATGGTTGTACGGCGTGTGGTCTACGAAGTGCCGAGGACCGGAGGCTGTAACGACGATCGCCGGGATGAGTCCGCCGCCGTACGTGCCGCCAGGCCAGGTCGCGCTGATCCGAGGGTCAGCCGCACCAACGTAAGGGGAGCCACAGCAATTGTCCGTGCTCTCCCAGCCACCGTTTGTGGTGTTGCCGGTGTAGTCGTTCTCGTCGGTGACGATCACGATCGCAGAGCGTTTCGTCCACGCCTTCGAACCCATAATGGTGTCGACAGCAGTGTGCACGAATGCATCCGCCTTCTGCTTCAACGCGGAATCATTTGCGTCATCTTTGGCGCTGCCGTATGGACATGGAGTTTCCGGATGGTCGGCGATCGCGGTGTAGATCCCGCCATGCATGTCATTGCACTGGTTGGGGCTGATCCAGACGAATTGCGGTGCCTGGGGGCTGTTTAGATCCGTCGACAATTCAGAGTAGTCCTTGATTTTGGCCATCCGCGCCGGGTTGTTCTTGATGTTGTCGAACAGTACGAACGGGTTGTGCTTCTTTGCATACAGTGATGCTGTGGTGCCATCGGGCAGCACCGGGCCGGCGGAGGCGAGTTTGTCGGCAGGCAAGGACTCCATGTAGGCACCCCAACTGACGTGGTGAGACTCCAACTGGTCGACGATGGTCTTGTGGTCCAAGTTCACCACATTTTTGTCGTGGTCATCTTGGATGCCGAAATTGTCACCCGCAATCGAGGCAATGTAGTTCGGCATAGACGGGTGGGTTACCCCGTAATAGTGGTCTGCCGTCGAATATGTATTGGCGAGGTTGGTGATGAAGGGAGCATTAGCATCGCCGATCACGCTTGACTGGGAGTGGTTCTCCAGCATGATCACATACAGGTGATCGAACGCGTTCGCACTAGAATTTGAGGATTTCTTCTTGGCCACCTGATGCGTGTTGGTCGCCACGGCTGACGTTGCGTTCAAGGCGAACGCGGCGACAATGGCCAATGCTCCGGCAGTAAGCCGGGTTCTCATTTTCATGGGGCTACCTCTCTCTTTTAGTCTGGTTTTGGATTCTTCAGGCTGCTTTTCCCCATGTCAATGATTTATCTAAACGATTTACATTTGCCTACCCTGCTGCTAATTTTCAATTCTCTGCTTACTCGGCCGATGGATCCTCCTAGGAGTTCTCATGCCACGTTCTATTCGTTTAGCGTTAACGCTCGGTATCGCTGCCCTTGCCAGCCTCGCTTCGTTCGTGACCATCAACCCGGCGGTGGCGGCGGTGTCCAATGCCGTCCCATGTTCGACCGGGGGGTCTTGGAGTCAGGGCCAGTTCAACATCTACTGGTTTGACGTGGATCAAGGCGACAGTCAGCTGATCGTCGGTCCCACCGGCAAGACGATGCTGATCGACTTGGGCGAGAACAGTTGGAACTCCCAGGGGGTCAATACCAATGCCACAGCCGTGGCCGCTCAGATCCGAACCATCTGCGGGACGGGTACGAACCCGGTTAATCTCGACTACGTGATGGCCTCGCACCAGCACTTAGATCACATCGGGTACGCCGGCAACCCGGGCGACACCAGTGCCTATGGCAATGGGCTCTATCAATTGCTTACCCCGACCGCGGTGGGTGGACTGGGTTTCACCGTCGGCACCCTGTTTGACCACGACGCGGGCACCTGGACCGACGCGAACAATAACGGCATCTGCGACATCGGAACCTCGGCCGCCCCCGAGCCCGAGGTCGCCTGGCACAACGTCGGCACCACGAGCATGACTGCTCGGCGTTTCATTTGCTGGCTCTACGGTCCGGCCGGCCAGCCTGACCGAGCCAACATTGAGGGCAAGGTTGTGACCCTCACCAACTCCGGTGTCTGGCCCGCGATCGACCTGGGCGGTGCGGCCGGCACCATCGAGGAGGCCAACGCCAAAGGGGTAATGCAGGCTGACGGTACGACGCCAGTCAGCGGTGACCACTCGACCGAGACGAACCCGCCAAGTGAGAACGACTACTCGATCGGCGTTAAATTCACCTACGGCGCTTACAACTACGCGACTGCCGGCGACAGCGATGGTGAGTACAACACTTCGGCCAACAGTTACACCTACAACGACGTCGAGTCCCTGCTCGCGACCAAGATGGGCAAGGTCGAAACGGTTCGCGCCAACCATCATGGTTCGGCACACTCGTCCTCAGCCAACTACGTCAACGCCCTGGACCCGCAGATGACGGTCATCTCCTGTGGAATTAACTCCTATGGTCATCCGGGCAACCGAACGCTAAACACCTATCGCGCGATCGCAGCGGACATCTACCTGATGAACAACCCATGCGACACCACCGATGCAACTGGTGCGGCCATCGACTACTCAGGAACGTTCAACCATGACGGCACGGTCCATCTCGCCACGACTGGAACCAACGGATCGAGCTACACGGTCTACTACGACACCGGGAGTCGGACCTACTTGACTGGAGCAGGTGCCGGCACGAACGGCGACCCTACTCAGGTGAAGGTTAACGAGGTTCTGATGGCGCCTTCGAGTGGCGGTACTGAGTGGGCGGAACTCTACAATCCGCTTACCGCGCCCGTTGATGTCAGCGGCTTCTACATCGACGACGTCGCCGGGGGCGGTGGAGCGCCGAAGCAAATTCCGGCCGGCACCCTCATTCCGGCCGGCGGACGCTATGTCATGGACATTCCTTCTGGGTTTTTCAACAACACGGGGGCCGAAACGGTTCGGTTCCTATCTGGATCGGGAGCCAGCGAGATCACCTACGACTCTTACAGTTGGAGCCTGTCTTCAACCAAGTATGACCAGGTTTTTCACCGCACCGGTGATGGGGGCCCCTGGTGTAACACCATCTCAACCAACCTGACCAAAGGAACCGCAAACCCCGCGACCTGTCCGTGATCCATCGGGTCACGGTGGCTCTGGTGCTCTTAGTGAGCGCCTTGGTGATTGGTGTTGGCTTTAGCTCTGCTACCGCACCGGTGACCGCATCGCCAGAGCGGGGCGATGGTCGGCTGGTGCTGGTCAGCGGTCGTGACGACCACGGGATGGTTGCGATGCGCCAGGTCCCTGTCTACGAGGAACCCGAGTCTGCTTACGTTGCGGGGAAGATCATGGACGGCACATTGGCTCGGGTGGTCGAGATCCAGGGGCAGTGGCTTCGGATCGAGACCGTCGAGGGTCTTAACGTCACGGGGTGGATCAACGATTTCTACCTGCGCGGTGAAGTTCGCCTGGTCGGGCCGCCACCGTCTTGCGCAGTCCAAATCGCCGGTGCCCGTCGCGACGGCGGGACGCTCGTGGTGGTCCGTGAGTTTCGTGCTGACCGGGTTCTGGTCGAAACTCGCACACCCCCTTTTGTCCGGGGCTGGGTGCTCCGCGCGGACCTTCAGGAGTTGGCGCCACAGGGCGGCAACTGCGGAGACATTTCACCAGACGACCGGCACACGCACTAACTCGTCGTGGTTGAACCTTGACCAGGATCAGGTCGGACAGCCGCAACTCTGGTGCCGAATGAGCGAGCATCGGAGAGGCGCGACCTTTGTGGGAGCCTCGCCGCCGATCTGCCTTAGCAGTTGATCGACGGTGGCAGTCCCCAGAGCCGCGAACGGCACTCGAACGACGGTCATGGGTGGGGTCAGGTACTCGCTCTGCACGGTGCCGTCGATGGTGATCAGCGCGAGATCGACACCGATCTTTCGGCCGGCCTCGTGTGCTGCGCGCACGACTCCTAAGCCGTGTTCATCCGTAGTGGCACAAATGGCGGTCACGTCAGGGCGCCGCGCTAGCAGTTCTCGGGTCGCCAGGTAGGCGGAGTCCGCCAGGTGTTCGTAGCCGCACGGCAAGATTAGGTCTTCTTCCACGGGGTGTGAAGCCGCGGCGAGTGCTTCGCGGAAGCCGGCTGTTCGGGCTTGGATTGGCGATCCTGAGATCGGCCCAGTCAGGCAGGCAATATACCGGTGTCCATGCTCCACCAGGTGATTCGTCGCCTCCAGGCCGGCTAGGCGGTCATCGGCGACAACTGTGGTGACGTCGTCGGAGTGGTGGTGGGTGATGACGTGTGGGACCTGTGCGTCTGCCAGCAACTTGACCGGCTGCAGGTGCCCCTCGGTGGGGGCGAGGATGACGCCATCAACGGCGGCATCGAGAAGTGCTTGCAGCTGGGCGAGCTCGCGATCGGCACTGAACCGAGTGGCGGAGATGAACAGGTGCTGATGGCGCTGGAGTGCCGCGTCCTCGATCGCCGCCGCGAGCTGGGCGAAGAACGGCCGAGCCAGATCTGGGATCACCAGACCGATGGTGGCTGTGCGTTTGGTCCGTAGGCCGCGGGCTAGCCGATTGGGTCGGTATCCGAGGGTCTCAATGGCTTCCTCAACCCGGAGCCGAGCCGCTGCAGATACGGGACGGGGTCCGTTGTTGAGCACGTAACTGACCACAGCGGTCGACGTACCGGCGAGGGCAGCGACATCTCGCACACTGGGTCGGTTCGTCATCTCGGTCCTTTCAAGGTGAGCAGAACATGTCATGGACAGCATCCCACGTTTCTAAACGTTTCTACTTGGGAGTAAGCGGCACGGTTGGCTGGGAGTGGAACCACGAGCGAAATGATTGTCAGCCAGGATCGATGGCCCAAGTTTGAAGCTAATCATTTATCTGATCAAGCCGGAGATGTCATCTTGCAGATAGGCTCATTTGAGATTGTAAAACTGTGGATAACGCCTCAGCGCCTTCCCAATACGATCCTGCTTGATTCCTGACAGCCAGCTCAGGAGATGGTATCGTGATTGAATGTTCAACTAATCGCTAAGGATGGCCAGATGACTGTAATGCCGTCGATCTACCTGGGCCACGGCGCGCCGCCGCTAGTTGATGATCCGTTCTGGCCGGACCAGTTAACAAAGTGGAGCGCGGAAATCCCAACGCCCAAAGCGATTTTGGTGGTGAGCGCCCACTGGGAGTCGGCGCCCCTAACCATTGGTGCTACCGACTTGGGAGTTCCGCTCACTTACGATTTTTATGGCTTCCCGCAGCGGTATTACCAGGTGCAGTACGCGGTACCGGGCGCCCCAGAACTGGCAAACAGAGTCGAAGCTTTAATGCCAGACAATGAGCCAATCGCACACCAGCCGCAGCGAGGTCTAGACCATGGTGCTTACGTGCCACTGACGGTCATGTATCCCAAGGCAGAAATCCCGGTTCTTCAAATTTCAATGCCAACTCTTGATCCGGCTCGTTTGCTGCAACTTGGAAAGCGGCTTTCGCCGTTGCGTGAGGAAGGCGTGCTGATTATTGGATCGGGCTTTCTAACCCACGGACTTCCCTATGTTTCTTTCGGTGACCCGCATGGGGTCGCGCCAACGTGGTCCAGCGAGTTTGATCATTGGTGCGACGAGGCGCTTATGCGAGGCGACGTCGACACGCTTCTCGATTTCAAGCATCGAGCGCCAGGCATGCCGTATGCCCATCCCACGACGGAGCACTTCGCGCCGCTGTTTGTGGCTCTCGGCGCTGCAATCGGGGGAAGTACGCCGCCTACGACAAAGGTCGATGGATATTGGTACGGACTTGCAAAACGGTCTTACGAAATGGCCTGAGATACCTGATCTTCGGCCAGACCCGACCTTTTTGTGGCGTACCAAGATCCAATAAGCACGAGTGGAAAACCAATCGCCGTGCCCACGGTTAGCGGTTCACGGAGGAAGATGATTCCGAGCGCAACCGCAACCGCCGGATTGATATAGGTCACCAACACAATTCTGACCGCACCCATTCGCTCCAGAAGAGTGAAGAAGGCAAAAAATGCAAGTGCGGTGCACACGACGCCGAGAACCAGCACACTACTAATGGCTTTCACCGACGGAACATGATTTGGCCAACTGTAGATGCCTGGGATCAGGTAGATGAAGGCAACAATAGCCACCGTAAGGGCGATGACGCCGAAGGTCGATACATGCGCCAGCTTGCGCGCGGCCATGGCAGGAGCGGCTGCATAACAAAACGAGACGACTATCAATTGAATAATCGATCGTACGTCCGCCTTACCGCCGCTGATATCGAGCCAGACAAGGGCGGTCACCCCGATAAACCCGATCGCTAGCCCGACCAGGCGAGTCGAATGCCAGGCGCTTCGATCACCAAAGAATGCGCCGATCATGGTTCCCATCAGCGGCGTCGTTGCGATCATTAGTGCGCCAAGTCCGGACGAGATTCGCGTCTCGGCATCGTTGAGAAGCAGCCATGGCACCCCCATCTCAACGACAGCAAAGGCCAGAACCCAGGGAAAGGCTTTCATTGCCAGCCGTAATTCATTTCGTTTGATCGCAATCGGAACCATGATCAACGCGGCGATGAGGGTTCGGAGCATGACAACGGTTGCGGGAGAGAAATCGGTTAAAGCGTACTTAATAAATAGGTAAGGGATGCCCCAAATAACGGAGAGGAGTCCAAAAAGAAAGTAATCGCGCCTAATCACTTGCAGAACTTACCGGAAACTCAAGCGAGGGCGCGCTGGTATACCGCAATCGTGTCTTTGGCCACCTGAGCCCAGCCAAATTCAGCGACGGCCCGCTCGCGGCCCGCTTCGCCGTAACGCTTTGCGAGGTCTGGATTTTCGGCAACCCTGTTGATGGTATTTGCCAGGCCAAATTCGAATTCGGCATCGTTGTCTGTGTACGGAACCAACTCTCCAGTCACCTCATGGGCGACAACTTCAGGAATTCCCCCGACCGCGGAAGCGACTACTGCGGTACCGCATGCCATGGCTTCAAGATTTACAATTCCGAGCGGTTCATAAATAGATGGACAGACGAAAACTCTGGCGGCAGTTAGCAACGATGTTAGTTGTCGTGTTGAAAGCATTTTCCGAATCCAGATTATGTTTTTCCGCTCGCCTTGAAGACTTTCGACAAGTTCTTCGACTTCAGCGCCAATTCGTTCTTCGTCTGCGGCGCCGGCTGCGAGGACGAGGGTTAGATCTGGATTAACCAACTTCCAAGCCCGAAGCAAATGCGCCAAGCCCTTCTGCCTGGTGATCCGACCAACGAACAGTGCGAATGGAGCATTGGTTAGAATTCCAAATTCAGTCAGAACCTCTAAATCATTGTTTGGCTTGAAAACTTCCGTGTCTACCCCATTTCTGACGGTGAACACCTTGGCTGGATCCAGTTTGGGATATGAGTTCAAAATGTCGCCGCGCATCCCGTCGCTGACCGAAATTATCGCCGCCGCGGATTCATAGGCGGTCTTTTCTGCCCAAGACGAAATCCGATATCCACCGCCCAGCTGTTCGGCTTTCCACGGCCGCAACGGCTCAAGCGAATGTGCGGTGAGAACGTGTGGGCGGTCATGGAGTAGGCCTCCGATATGCCCGGCAAAATTTGCATACCAAGTGTGTGAATGAAGAAGATCGGCAGTTAGACCATCGGCCATCGCTAAATCCGTTGCGAGTGCCGCAAGAGCGGGATTGGCATTCAGAAATTCTTGAGGGGTCGGTTGGGCAATTGCATCTGAGCGGGGTTGACCAAAACAATGGACCTCAACCTCGACGCTTGCCTTGGCCAGTGCGCGTGCCAATTGCGTCACGTGAACGCCAGCTCCGCCGTAGACATTTGGTGGCCATTCTTTGGTCAGCAGTGCAACTCGCATGAAGCGACGCTATCTCAGGTCATAGTCATTCACTAGGCACGCAGCGCTGTTTGCCTCTAACGTCTAGCCATGGCGAGATATCCAGAGGTCCTTGGCATTGTGTTGGCTGGCGGCGAGGGGAAGCGGCTAATGCCGCTGACGGCAGATCGGGCCAAACCCGCGGTTCCGTTTGGCGGCTCATATCGGTTGGTGGATTTTGTACTTTCAAATCTGGTCAACGCGGATTTCCACAAGATTGCCGTTCTCACTCAGTACAAGTCACATTCTCTGGACCGACACATCACAATGACCTGGCGTCTGTCCACGCTTCTGAATAACTACATAACCCCAGTTCCTGCCCAGCAGCGGCTTGGTCCTCGCTGGTATACGGGGAGCGCAGATGCCATTTTGCAGAACTTCAATCTGATCCAAGATGAAGGGCCAGAACATATTCTGGTCTTTGGTGCGGATCACGTTTATCGCATGGATCCATCTCAGATGCTTGATCAGCATTTAGAGACTGGTGCTGGAATCACCATCGCGGCCATCAAGGTTCCGCTTGGCTCGGCCAGTGAATTCGGGGTGATTGAACTTGCAGAAGACGGCATAACAATCAAGGGTTTTCACGAAAAGCCGAGCAATCCACCTCCGATCCCAGGTGATCCGGAACATGCGTTCGTTTCGATGGGAAACTACATCTTTGAGCGATTGGTCATGGAAGAGGCTCTGCAGACAGACTCTGAGGATTCGACTTCTCGCCATGATCTCGGCGCGAATATAATTCCAATGCTCACAAAGGCGGGACTGGCAAAGGCCTACGACTTCTCCAAAAATAAAGTTCCCGGTGAGACTGAGCGAGATAAGGGTTACTGGCGAGATGTCGGAACTTTAGATGCCTATTTTGATGCCCACATGGATCTGGTGTCGGTCCACCCGGTCTTCAATCTCTACAACCGCGAATGGCCACTCTTAACTAATCCACCATCGTTGCCGCCGGCAAAATTTAGCCAAGGGGGTATAGCTCAAGATTCGATTGTCGGGGCAGGCTCGATCATTGCCGGCGCACATGTGGCTAGAACCGTGTCTTCATATGACGTCATGGTGGCAGAAGGGGCATTTGTGGAAGGCAGCGTGCTCATGCCCTCAGTGCGAATTGGTCCCAATGCTGTTGTGCGACGAGCAATTTTAGACAAGAACGTTATTGTTGAAGAAGGAGCTCAAATAGGAGTCGACCTCTATCGAGACCGGGAACGGTTTACGGTCTCAGAAGGGGGCATCGTAGTTGTCGGCAAGGGCGTCCGAGTAACTCCGTGATTGACTTTGCCTTATTTTTCAAGTTGTCCCAGCTTCGCGAGTTTTGCGCGGAGCGTTGGGTCGCTCGGCTCAGTGAGATGCGTTCCATCAGAAAAGACAATTACTGGAATCGACTGCATCCCATTGTTGATCTTCATGATCTTTTCTAAACCTGACTCGTCTTTCTCAACATCAATGTATTTGTACGTCACGCCAAGTTCGTCAAGCAATCGTTTGGATCTTCGGCAATCTCCGCACCAGCCTGCTCCGTAAAAAGTGATCATGAAGGGATTCTACGCGCGCGGTTTGCCTAGCCTTGACCAGAGCGTGGCGACCCCAACGGCAAGGACGAGAACTCCCAGATAGATAAGGATTAGGCGGGAATTCCCATCGCCCGAACCGCCTTCGCCATTACTTGCCCCAGATTCAGATTCTCCGGTGGCAGCAACTGAAGGTTTGGCCGTGGCTGTCAGTGATGGAATTCGAATTGTGAATCCAACGCTATCTTCGACGGGATGACCATCGGCGCTCACGGCCCGATAGTTAACGACGTAACGTCCATTTAGCGTAATCGGGCCAACGCCCACAGAAAGATTTGTGTTGGCTACCTTGGCATTTCCCAGATCAACGCGAACTCCATCGGGTGCTGTAACGGTAAGACCCGCCCCGCTGCTGGTAAGCGCTTCATCAAAAGTAATAACCACCTGGGTCGGTGCGACGGTCTGCACCGAGTCCTTCGGCGGATTCATCGAGACCATAGTGCTGTGCGCAAAGGCTGGTGCAGCTGCGTAAGAAACCAGGAACAAGGCTATGAAAAGAGATTTGATGCCTTTTTGCAAGAGATACTCCTAATACATCGAACTGTTGCGACGAGAGCGAAGTACTAAAATCGCAGTAGCGGCGCCGATCAAGACCGCTGCCCCAAGGGCAACCAGACCCCCTACATCGTCAAGAATGTTTCGGTGTTCACCGAATTCGTGGGATCCAGGAACATCATCACCAAGATTGGGCTGGTGGTCCCCATTTTCAGTTTCCGAATTTGATGCGGTTGGAGTCGGTGTAGCACTGGATGTTTGGCTCAGTGCCAGTGGCGTGGATGCGACAGCCAGAGCAGGTGTCGAGTTGAAAAGCGCGAGAAAGATGATGGCCAGGTTGGCCGCGCCTTTGGCCAAGCGAGAACTCATGTACCGATAGTGCCACACCGACGCTGATTATTACCCCTTAAGCGGTGCTGCGCAGATGCTGTGAGATTTTCCTCAGTTCCGGATTCTTTCCATTCTTGGTCAATATCGGCGTAGGTTGATAACCAATGGCAACATAATGAGAGCAGGTGCCGAAGATGATGGATTGGCAATACGGAAATCAGGGCGCGAACGCCTTTGGAATGATCGGCGGCGCCCTGATGATGATCGTGTTCGTACTCTTGGCAGTCTGGGTCGTGCGTCAACTAATGAGCACCAATCATCATGCACCGCACGACCACGGCCGAAATTGGCATTCAGAAGCAGGTCCTGCGCCCTTGGAGATTATGGATGCGCGCTTCGCTCGTGGCGAAATATCTCTCGAGGATTACACGCGAGACCGTGAGGCCCTAAAAAAGGCGTTGCGCGATAAATGAGTTATAAAAAGGAGTACAGCCCGTCGGGTGTTAACCGGCTAGCAATGCCCCGAGATAGGTCGCCCCTAGCGCGCTGAGGCCGCTTAGCGCCCCCCAAATGGCAAGTGCTGGGGTGCTCTTGGCTTTGCTGTGAAGGTAGGCAGCGACTCCGGAGAGCGCGACCACCATCATTTTGATCGCGAGTGCTGTGTGGTAACTAGAAGTGGCATCGGCCGGCGCTTTGGCGACATTCCAAATGCCAGTGACTATAAGTAGCCCGTAAGCCGGCCAAGCGATCTTGTTAAAGGCCCGGGCTGCCTTCTTCGGCAGGGTTGGGTCTACTGCGCGAAGGACCGGAACCAGTGCGGCCAGCGTCAGTTGCCCGCCAACCCAAATCGTGGCGCCAATGACGTGGAGAAAAAGTCGGATGCTGTCTAATGCGGATGCGAGCATGGGGACACCCTATTCTGCCTACGTGCCAGACGCCGACTTTTCGACCATATTTCGTAACGCCAAACGCGCTGATGGGGTGCGAGATTTTGGGGTCAGAGGTGGCCGGTTCGTGCCACCTTCGGGCCATTTTGAGTGCGAGGTGGATCTGGCGGGCGCTGCGGTGCTGCCGTCCTTCGGCGACGGGCACTCTCATCCGCTTTTCGCCGGACGCGAGATGGTTGGCCCAAAAACGACCGGATTGAAAGACATCGATTCGATTGTCAAAGCGGTGGCCGACTTTGCTGGCCAGAACCCTGGGATCGAATGGATTGTCGGGGGCACCTACGATCGAACTCTTGGGGTCAACGGAACTTTCGATGCAGCTTGGTTGGATTCTGCGGTTCCTGATCGACCTGTCGTACTGCATGCGACAGATCACCACACAATCTGGGTGAACAGCGAGGCGATGCGACGCGCTGGCGTTGATCGCTTTACTCCAGATTGTGAGACGGGAATCATCGAACGATTTGCCGGCGGTCAGCCTCGCGGGACCTTCCGCGAATGGGATGCAACCAATTTGATCCTGGCCAAGGTGCCACTCCGAACCATGGCTGAGGAGATTGAGTCACTTGGTGCGGCCTCAAGAAAAATGGCATCGGGGGGAGTTACTTGGTGGCAGGACGCCTGGATTGACCCTGGGATGAGCGAGATCTATTTGGCTACCAGTTCGGCTGGGGCCCTGCTTCAAGATGTCGATCTAGCCTTCCGGGCCGATCCGAATACGTGGATTGAGGATTTTGAATACTTCAAGCAGGTGCGTACCGAGATCCAAGGCAGCAGCAATCAGAACCGAATGACTGGTCGAACAATCAAGTTTTTTGCCGATGGCGTGATCGAGGGAGGCACCGCGCTCTTACTCGATCCTTACCTCGATGAACCAGACTGGCATGGCATGCCAGTCTGGAAGCGAGAGGAACTGGTTCGGGCAACTCAGGCTGCCGACGACGCTGGCTTCCAACTCCATATCCATGCGATTGGAGATGGCGGAGTACGGATGGCGCTTGATGCAATTGAATCTGTAATCAATTCCAACCCCGCCAAACTTCGCCGTCCGGTAATCGCACACGCACAACTGGTCGACGAGAAAGATCTGCCGCGTTTTGCCGCCCTCGGCGTTATTGCAAACTTCACCCCGGTCTGGACCTGCCTCGATCGTGAGCAGGACGTTCTCTGCTCACCTCGAATTGGCCAAACCCGTTCTGGCCAGCAGTATCGGATGCGCTCGCTGCTGGCCAGCGGAGCCAGGCTCTCTTTCGGCAGCGATTGGCCGGTGTCGACGCCAATCCCACTTGAAGGACTTCCCACTTCCGTCCATCGCAAGAGCGGCACCGACCCGCAGGAGCTCGGCTGGTTGCTAGACGAGGCTCTTACGATTGAGGAAGCACTCGCCGCTTACTCGTCAGGAGTGGCCTACCAAGCCTTCGCGGAGCAGGAGTGGGGTTCGTTACGGACGGGGATGTCGGCAAACTTCATTGTTCTTCAAAACGACCCGCGACGGATGAACATTGAGCAAGTTTCCGAACTTCAGCTTGATGCTACCTACCTGCGCGGGCGTACCATTTTCGAGCGTCGTTAGTCCTGCCTGTCACAGGATCGGCATAGAGTCTGCGTCATGGCTGTCGAAATCTTCATCGGGATTCTGGTTGTTGCAGCGGGGCTAGCGGCAGGGATTGGCATTTCGGCGCTCCGCTATTCGCCGAGAATTGCCACTTTGGTGGCTGAGAAAACTTCGTTGGAAGCCCGACTTGCCGACAAGGAAATCGCTATCGGAGATCAGGCCGAAGCGATGCGAACTCTCGCTCATCAAGCGGTTCAGAGTGCTCGCGAGGAACTAAACCAGGACTCACTGGCGCAGAAGAGTGCGGTTGGGAACCTGCTCGAACCGGTCAAGCAAGAACTTGAAAAACTACGCAAATTCGTTGACGAGAAGAACACTGTCGTTGGGCAGGAGTACTCATCACTGAAGACCGTCACCGAAGCTCTCGACCTCTCGACCAAATCTCTCAACACGACCCTTTCTTCTAATCGGCATGCCGGTAGCTGGGGCGAGCTAACGCTGCACAATATTGTCGATTACGCAGGCATGCTTGAACACGTCGATTTCGAGGAGCAGGAATCGTTTTCGGACGATGAATCACTAAAGCGTCCTGACATGGTGATCAAGCTTGCCGGCGGCGGACAAATCGCGGTTGATGCCAAGGTGTCGCTCATCTCCTACCGTAGAGCGGCAGAAGAGACCGATCACGGCTCGAAAGAACGTCATCTTGGCGAACATGCGAAGGCAGTCAAGGCGCATATCGCGCGACTGGCGTCGAAGAAGTATTCGGAAATGCTCGGCCAGAGCCCTGATTATGTGGTCATGTTCGTACCAGGCGAACATTTCGTTACAGATGCCCTGGCCACAGATGGCGAACTGCTCGACTACGCGTACCGAAACAAAGTGGTTCTAGCCACACCGTCGACGTTGCTCGTGGTGTTGAAATCTGCTGCCTACACCTGGCGCGAAGTTGATCAGGCGGAAAACGCCAAGAAGATCGGTGCGGCCGGCGCTGAGCTTTACAAACGGTTGATCGTCTCGTTCGATCACCTCGCGAAAGCGGGTAAGAACCTAAACTCCGCCGTCGATAATTTCAATAAATTTGGGAGCTCCCTAACGGCACGGGTACGTCCACAGGCGCTCAACCTGAAGCGTTATGCCGGCGCACTCGATGATCTCGAATACCCCGCGCCCATTGATGGCGTCGTAACCCAGTTATCGCTGGGCGAGGTTATTGATGAGCCTGAAGAAGCTGATTATCTCGAAATTGAGGATGAGGAGAGCAACTAAACGGGGCGAAGAACCACTATGAAAGCGGCGACAAACTGCGAGATGAAAGCGGCTGCTGTGAAAGCATGGAAGAGTTCATGGAATCCGAACCACCTGAGCGAAAAGTTTGGCTTCTTCAGAGCGTAGATAATTCCGCCGGCCGAATACAAGAGTCCGCCGAGGGCAATCAGAACGACGACTATGACTCCACCTGTGCGCCAGAAGGATGGTAGATATGCGACGCCGGCCCAACCGAGGGCTAGGTAGATCGGAACGTATAGCCAACGTGGAGCGCCGAGCCAGAAGAGTCTGAAGAGGGCGGCCAAGATTGCGCCACTCCAGATCGTGATCAGAAGAATTAAAGCCGAATGCCGGGGGAGCAGCAGCACCGCAAAAGGCGTGTTGCTCCCGGCGATGAGTAGGGCGATATTCGCGTGATCAGCTCGCCTAAGGATTGCCTTAACGCGCGGACTCCACTTGCCACGGTGGTAGATCGCGCTGACGCTAAAGAGAACTACGGCAGTGATGGTGTAGACCGAAGCTGAGATTCGTCCGCTAAGTGAGGCTGCGGTGGCGATCATGAAAACTCCGCCCACAAAGGCCAGCGGTGACATTATGAGATGCAGCGCGCCACGCAGTCTTGGCACAGTTGGTCTCTGATCCTCGGTCACATATTCAGGGTACGCGCTGGCTTGCTGGATGGATAGTTACGACTCCTCAGGCATGCCCTGTGGTCTCAAAACGCAATTCATCGGTATTTGGATCGAGTGAAATTGCGACATGGGAACCGTCGACGAACTTTCCGCTCAAGATTCCCCGGGCTAATTCATCGCCGATTGCCGATTGAATCAGCCGGCGCAGCGGCCTAGCGCCGTATAACGGATCAATGCCGTGGTTCACCAGCCACTCAATTGCGGGCTCAGATAATTCGATGGTGATCCGTCGCTCACTTAGGCGCGTTTGAAGTCTTGCCAATTGAATTTTGACTATTTGAGCCAAGTCCGCGGCGGCTAAGGAATTGAAGATCACTATTTCATCTAGGCGATTTATGAATTCAGGCTTAAACGACGAGCGGACCAAGTCCATGACCTTTCGGTGGCCCTCATCTCGCGTGAAATCGGGATCGACCAAGTAGATCGAGCCAAGGTTAGAGGTGAGAATCAAAATCGTGTTCCTAAAATCAACAGTGCGCCCTTGGCCATCGGTTAGCCGCCCGTCATCGAGCACTTGGAGCAAAACATCAAAGACTTCTGGATGCGCCTTCTCGATTTCATCAAGGAGTATGACCGAGTACGGTCGGCGACGCACCGCCTCTGTTAGTTGCCCGCCTTCTTCATAGCCAACATAACCGGGAGGAGCACCCACAAGCCGTGAAACTGAATGTTTTTCGCCGTACTCGCTCATATCGATTCGCACCATCGCGTGCTCGTCGTCGAACAGGTACGCCGCCAAAGTTTTAGCCAGTTCGGTTTTGCCAACGCCAGTTGGGCCTAGGAAGAGGAACGAGCCAGTGGGGCGGTCGGGATCGCTTACGCCGGCACGAGCGCGACGAACCGCGTCGCTCACAGTACGTACGGCCTCCTGCTGGCCCACTACGGAGCCGGATAACTCCTCCTCCATTCGGAGCAACTTCTCTGCCTGTCCTTCTAGTAGGCGTCCAGCGGGAATTCCCGTCCAAGCGCTGATGACCTCTGCAATGTCTTGAGGGCTCACTTCCTCTTTAACCATCGCCTCTCGCACCTGCGTCGACGATGAGAGTTCCGCGAGTTCACGCTCCAGTGCTGGAATATCGCCGTAGAGAAGTCTTGAAGCACCCTCAAAATCCCCATCACGCTGTTTGCGATCCGCGGATCCTCTAGCGCTATCAATTCGCTCTTTGATCAGCCCAATTCGATCCAGATCAGCCTTTTCGCTCTCCCAGCGGCTTCGCAATTGTTTGAGCTCTGTCTCTTTTGCGGTCAATTCGCCATGCAGACGGCTTAACCTCTCCCGGGTTGCCGCGTCAGACTCACGTCCAAGCGCAAACTCTTCCATCCGCATCCGGTCAACACTTCTTTGCAACTGATCGATTTCAACTGGGGAGGAATCAATCTCCATCCGAAGGCGCGAGGCGGCCTCATCTATTAGGTCTATCGCTTTGTCAGGAAGGAAGCGAGACGTAATATATCGATCCGAAAGTTGCGCAGCGGCAACCAGGGCGCTATCGGCAATGGCCACCTTGTGGTGCGCCTCGTATTTCTCCTTCAATCCGCGCAGAATTGCCACGGTGTCTTCGACGCTGGGTTCGCCAACAAACACCTGTTGGAATCGTCGTTCAAGAGCGGCATCTTTTTCAATTCGTTCTCTGTACTCATCGAGGGTCGTTGCTCCGATCAGGCGGAGTTCGCCACGCGCGAGCATCGGTTTCAGCATGTTGCCAGCGTCCATCGAACCTTCGCCACCTGATCCAGCGCCGACGACCATATGTAGTTCGTCGATAAAGGTGACGATTTGTCCTTCGCTCTCCTGGATCTCCTTAAGGACTGCTTTGAGCCGTTCTTCAAATTCACCTCGGTATTTCGCTCCGGCCAACAAGGCGCCAAGATCCAAGGAAATCAGTCGTTTATTGCGAAGAGAATCGGGCACATCGCCAGCGACTATCCGTTGCGCAAGTCCTTCGACTACTGCGGTCTTCCCAACTCCTGGTTCACCAATGAGAACTGGATTGTTCTTCGTTCGTCTGGCAAGCACCTGGACGACCCGACGAATTTCGCTATCGCGTCCGATGACGGGGTCCAATTTCCCATCACGAGCTCGCTCGGTCAGATCGGTGCCATAGATCTCGAGCGGTGTGCGCTCATCGGGTTGAGAGGTCATGGCTATCCGTTCTTGTATAGGAGATATCCTAGTTATCTAGAGCGTACGTCTATCCGATGTCGCTGTCACGGCGATCGAAACTGCAGGTCTGATTGTGAATGGCGCAAGGACCAGCGCCGAAGTGCTGAAAAAATATATAGGGATACGATTGAAGACATGACCACCGGAAAGAAAGCTGCCAAAGTCCCCGTCTTTAATGCGAATCATCCCGAGATGGTGAGGAACCTCGATGCGGCCAAATATGACGCAGTCAAGACGGCACTTTTCAAGGTCTTGCCCAAGAGACCTCCGGGTCTCACTCAGATTCAATTGCGTGGAGAAGCCGCATATCACTTGCCGGAACATCTCTTCCCGAACGGTGAGAAATCGGCTTGGTGGATCAAAAGCGTCCAGTTGGACCTCGAGGCAAAAGGAGAAATCGTCCGAGAGGAGGACGCTCATCCACTGCGTTGGCATCGAGCCTAATTGGGTTTAATTTCGAAGAGAACGAACGTCCTTAGGTGAGGGCAAGTACCGCCATATCGACGTCTTCTTCATCGTTGTAAAGGTGGAAAGAGGCTCGAACCTTTCCCGCTCGAACTGCCGTTCTTACCCCAGCCCGTTTCAGGAGTTCGGTTGCGTTTGGGTGTTCTAGTGTGATGATCGCGCTATCTTGCGCAGGAAGCCCCAGTTTCGCCAGCAGCGAATTGGCAAGAGCGACGTTGTGCTCGTAAATATGATTTGTGTCGAGTTGGGCGAGAAATTCAAGCGATGTTGCAGCGCCAACCCAGGAAAACCAGGCGGGAGATGTGTCTAGGCGCCGCGCTCTCTCTGCTAGTCGAAGTGGGGAGCCATAAATTGAATTCCAAATATCTTCACCTGCATACCAATTGGCTGCATGTGGCACGAGTGATCCAAGGGATTGTGGTTGCACAGACATGAAAGCTACACCCCGGGGAGAGAGCAACCATTTGTACGCGGCGCACACCGTGTAATCAAAGCGTGATCCATCTAGCGGGAGCCAGCCGCAGGATTGAGTGGTGTCAAGCAAAACTTTGACGCAGAAGGTATTGGCACGCTGAGCCAGTTGATCAAGGTCAACGCGCCGACCATCTGAGGATTGAACTGCGCTCACTGCGACAAGATCAACGGAATCGTCAATCGATTCGATCAATTCGGACAAGGGCACTTCTCTTATGGTTACCCCTCTGCGTGCCTGCACCAGGAAGGGAAAAATTACGGAGGTGAAATCACCTTCGGCGATCAAGACTCTTGTCTCATTAGGCAAAGAAGCTGCGACGATGCCGATAAGACTCGAGGCGCTAGCTCCAATTGCGACATTCTCAGGCTCAACTGCGGAGATCTTGGCCCAGGCGCTTCTGGCTCGCGTTACATGCTCGTCAAAGTCAGTCGCATTGAGCCGGCCGTGGCGCCAACCTTCTAAGATTTCGTCCAACTCCACGGCGGTGGCCCGCGGGGGAGCGCCCAAACTTGCCGTGTTCAGATACCCCGGGTCAACGTCAAAGTGCGCGGCATAATTCACTCCCGCAGACTACTCGTGCTAGGTTTCGAACTGCCCGCTAAAAGCGGGTGGGACTGCGTCAGCGAATTCCGGTTTAATCCCGGTGCTGTTCCCGCAACTGTAAACCCCGCAAGGGGCGAGCCAGGTCGCCTTTCGCAGTCGTCAACGTTTCCGACCTCGGAGGAAGGTCGGGTCGTTAAGCGACGCAGTTGGTCTCGTACGCTTTTCGCCCCAAACTTCCTCCCTCACCAAGTGGGGGAGTTTTTTATGTACCGCAGTTCAAAAAAGGTCATGGCAATCGGCATCGCTATGGGCTTAGCCATTTCAGCCCTAATTCTGCCGAGCGCAAATGCGTCCAGGCATAAGCCGTTTCCAGTAAAAATTAAAACTGCGATGGGTATGGTGACAATCAAGTCGTCGCCCAAGCGCATCATTTCGCTTTCGCCCACGGCGACCGAGATGCTTTTTGCGATCGGAGCGGGCAAGCAAGTTATCGCCGTCGACGACCAGTCCACCTACCCAGCGAAAGCGCCACACTCCAAACTGTCTGGCTTCACGCCAAACCTCGAGGCAATTGCTGCAATGCACCCTGATTTGGTGATTGACGCCTATGACACGTCGAGCGGCGTCACGTTGAGCACGGGACTTGGCAGGCTAAGGATCAAGACAATGAATGAGCCAGCTGCGAATAAATTGGCTGACGTCTACTCGCAAATCCTGGCACTTGGCACAGCCACGGGACACGCCAAGCGAGCTAGCAAGCTGGTCACAAACATGAAGAAGCGAATTGCGGTCGCCATAGCCAGCGCGAAGGGCAAAGGCAACAGATTGACGTTCTTCCATGAGTTGGACAACACGCTGTACACCGCGACATCCAAGACCTTCATCGGCAGCGTGTACTCCGATTTCGGACTTTGGAATATCGCAGATGCAGCGGTCGCGGCGGATCAGAGTGGGTACCCACAACTGAGTTCTGAGTACGTCGTCGCGTCTAACCCAGATCTGATCTTCTTGGCCGATGCTCAATACGGTGAAAGTCCGGCTTCGGTTAAAGCTCGCGCCGGCTTTAGTACCTTGAAGGCAGTTCGGGGCAACCACGTATTTTCCATTCCTTCAGATATCAGTTCTCGTTGGGGTCCTCGGATTGTGAATTTCTACGAGTTCATCGCAAAGGTGATTGCTCATTTTGGGAAGTAGACGGTTCAAGTCGCACCGATCTGGCACTTCGCCAGATCGGTTGCGGTCGCCGTTGGCTATGACCGTCGCATTGGCGGTGCTGGCTGTGGCTTTAGTTATGGGAGTTACGTTCGGTCCAGTATCACTTAGCCTGTCGAAAATTCTGCGCACCATCTTCGGGATCCATGGGGGGCTAACTGGAACCGATCGCGTCATTCTCCTTCAGTTGCGTCTGCCTCGAGTGGTGCTGGCCACCCTCGTGGGTGCCGCTCTGGCCGCAAGCGGAGCCGCATATCAGACCGTCTTTCGGAATCCACTTGCCGATCCGTATCTGCTCGGAGTTGCCGCTGGGGCTGGGCTTGGGGCGACCTTGGCCTTTATCGGACGAAGTCCAGGTGTTACTCCGTCGGTTCCAATCTTTGCTTTCGTCGGAGGCGTTATTTCAGTCGGTGCCACCTTGATGCTCGCTGGGGCTCATGGTCGTGATCCAGTCACCGTCATTCTGGCTGGCATCGCATTTGGCGCCTTTGCCACGGCGATTCAGACCTATCTGCAACAACGCAACACTGCCGTGCTAAGGCCCGTTTATTCGTGGATCCTTGGACAATTAAACGGTGCAGGTTGGACCTCGGTACGCGACGTCGCTCCGTACATAATTGCCGCTCTAGCTACGCTCCATATTCTTTCGCGCCGAATGGATGCGCTGATGCTCTCCGACGACGAGGCACGATCGCTGGGCGTAAATCCAGGACGCTTGCGATTGATGGTAATTCTGACCGCCACTTTGGCCACGTCGACCGCCGTTGCCGCTAGTGGCTTGATTGGTTTTGTTGGAATCGTGGTTCCGCACTTAATTCGTTCGATGACTCACCGAGCCACCAGCCGGGCAATCACAACAATCGCAGTTGCTGGTGGCGCCTTTCTGGTTCTTGCAGATCTTGGTGCAAGAACGATTGTCTCGCCCGCAGAGTTGCCGATTGGTGTTATCACCGCCTTTGTCGGCGCACCGTTTTTCCTCTTTGTCCTACGCGCGCGTGGCAGGGGATTGACATGATCGATTTTGAGGACGTCACTGTTCGCCTGGGTGGGCACACCATTGTGAATGGTGTGGATCTCCACATTATGTCCGGTGGATGGACCTGTCTTATTGGACCTAATGGAGCCGGCAAGACCACGCTTCTCCGAAGTGTTATTGGCGGGTTAAAACACTCAGGGCGCATTCGAGTCGACGGCCAGAAGGTGACGGGAAGCCATCAGAGTCGAGTTGCTTACGTCTCGCAGCGGCCGGGAGTTCCAGAGGGTATGAGCGTCGCAGAATATGTCGGGTTGGGACGATTTCCGTTCGGTCCGGCCCGAACCGATTCTCGGGGAGTTAAGGTTGTCGCAGATCTGCTTGAGGAACTGAATTTGGACGACAACTCGGATCAGGCGATCACGTCTCTTTCCGGCGGTGAATTCCAACGCTGCGTTATTGCCCGAGCCCTAGCTCAGGAGTCTCTGGTCTTGCTCCTGGATGAGCCAACGAGTGCCCTCGATTTGCACCGGCAGATTGCCGTGTTAGACGTGATTGATCGGCGCAGGCGTGAAGGAGTCACTGTCCTTTCGACGATGCATGACATCACTTTGGCTGGAATGTATGCAGACAAATTTGTCGTGATGGATCACGGAAGCATTGTCGTAGAGGGGGCTGCAAACGACGTCGCAAATGGGGTTGATCTTTTGCGCACATTTGGTGGTGGGATAGATGTGTTGAAGAGCCTCGACGGATTGCCAGTTGTTTTTCCAAGGCGTGAGATGCCAGAGCACCGCGAGCAATAGGACATTGCTCGCGGCTGCTCATTAGCGAACCTTTGGCATAACTCCAAGTTGGATAAGCAACGTTGCTGGCGTTGCTTTGAGGGCATCGCAGAGAATCGGGACAACGTCAATACGTGGTCGCTGTTGCTGGGTGAAGTATCGATAAATATTTCCCTTGTTGATTCCGATTTCATCAGCCAGGCTGTTCAAGGTAAAGCCACGCTTCTTCATCGTTGCGCGCAACCAGTTCATTGACTCTTCAGGAGAGACGTATTTTGTAGCGATTGGGCTCAACCCCTTGTTCTGGATATTTATAAAAGCCGCTCGACGAACGGCTTTGTATGTGAAGGTGGAAAATATATACGAGGTTCCGGTGCCATGATTCCACTTTTACGCAACCTGTACACACTGAAAGGCAATTGTCACGACAGTTGAGCAACAGTCAGATTTCATGACAAAGTGTTTGCCCAGTTCAGCAAGGTTGAAGAGGCCACTCGGACCGAAAAGTAATGATGTTAAATTAATCACGGAATCGGCGAAAAAATGTTTTGTTTTTTTTGAAGGTTGCTTAAATGTGTGTGTTTGAAATCGTCGTCGTATTTCAGGCCGCATCCAGCTAATCGATCCATGCCAATATGTGCGAGTCAAACCAGACCAAAGCCTTGGGTGGGCGAGCTGCTCAGCTTCCATCCGCAGAAAACCGTACTCGCCGGTAACAAGTATGAGGGCCCGATGTTCTATAGGTAAGGGACCGGTTACGCAAAGGCGCTCATTCAGCCATCCCGATATGAGACCAGACCTGGATGTCGTGCACGCCACTGCGTCTGCTCTGGGCCTTTCTGAGGGTTCCTTCATAGGCAAATCCTGCCTTATTGAGAGCTCGCTGTTCGGGAATATTTTCGACATCGGTCTGCGCTTCCACCCGGACGATTCCTTGATTGTGAAGTTCCTCTGCCAGCAACCGCTGGGCTATCGCCCCAATGCCGAATCCTCGATGGGTATCTAGCAGGTTAATTCCGATATTCATGGCACGTGAACCAGCCGTCGGTCCATACCAAACCGAGTGTCCAGAAAGATTTCCAACCGGGATTACCTCACCGGTTGGCTTTGTGAATTCAATTAGCCAGTGTGCGATCCGTAATGCGGCGGCCTCCTGAACCATCTCACCCCAATCGTCATATTCGCTAGGAGACTGAGGTCTAGGAACGGAGTCGTCGACTTCGCGAATTGAGACAGTTCCGATGCCTTCGATGTCGTCGCTACTCATGATGGAATTCTACGGTCCGTTCGTCGGGCAGAGTCCAAAGAATTTCAACGATCTCGACGCCTCTTGCATTGGAAAAATATTGGCCCTCAGAGGTGCGTACGAAACCCGTCTTCTGTAGAACTTTCATGGAGGCGTGGTTGTCAAAGGCGGTCCTTGCGTAGACGGGCCGAACTGTCACTATCTCCAAGAACTCGCGTAGAGACTGTGTCGCGATTCCCTTACCCCAATATTCTGGTCCTAAAACGAAACCGATTTGGGGCTCACCATCTAGATCATATTTGGTCAGATAACCCGCGATTCCCTCCTCGACCACGATCTTGCGCATAAGCACCGTTTCGTCATCGAGCGCTCTGGCAAAGTGAGCATTGAACGCATCCCAGTCTGTTGGATCCTCATGTGTAAACGCAACCTGCCAGTTTGAAACAGGGTCCAGTTGATGATCAAAAAAAACTGCGAAATCGGGTGGTTGAACTTCGCGAAGCATGACAACAGAGCCTATAGGCTGCCACACATGTTCCTGCCTGATTTTCCGAGGCCCAGATGGGAGAGGTTCAGGCATGCGGCAATTCCGGAACGGGGTCCGATTCGGACGCTGACCAAGGTGACGTTGAGCAACACCATCGGCAACGGGCTCTATTTTGCAATTAGCGTGATTTTCTTTACGCGCTCGGTTGGCTTAACAAACCATCAAGTGGCTCTCGGGTTTGGCATCGCGGCCGCAGCGGGGTTGATCGCCAACGTCCCGGCTGGGCACCTGGCAGACCGTCACGATCCCCGAAAACTAGCTGCCCTTTTTCTGTCGGTTGAAGGTCTATCTATGGGTGCCTTCGTTTTGGTGCATTCATTTTCCACCTTTCTGGCGGTAAGCATTCTGGGCTCGCTCGCCGGCAGCGCTGGCGGTAGCGTGCGAATGGCCTTCATGGCTCGATTCGGAGTAGGGGAAGAGCGAGTTCGCGTACGTGCGTTTCAACGGTCGGTGAGCAACTTGGGGATGGGGATTGGTTTCAGCATCGCTGGTGTGGCTCTTGCTGCAGATACTCGATCCCTATACGTCGCAATGGTTCTGGTCAATGCCGCCACTTTTATTATTGCTGCGGTGTTAATACTGCAGATACCGGAAATGGTGCCGCTATCGCCAACGAGCGAGACGAAGACCGGGCCGCGTCTAGTGGTTCTCCGGGACCATCACTTTCTCATTGCATCGGCTCTTGGTAGTTGTCTTTCGGTGCAGGCGGTTGTGCAGGGCGTTGGGATTCCGCTCTGGATCATCCAATACACACGTGCGCCGCGATGGTGGGTGGCCGTTCTCATGGTGGTTAACACCAGCGCGATCGTTTTGCTACAGGTTCGAATGAGCAAGGGAACTGGTGATTTGCAGAACGCGGCAAATATCCGACGCCGATCTGGGTTTTATATGGCGCTGGCCTGCCTGATTTATGCGATAGCGCAAGGGCTCAACCCAGTGCTTGCCTGCCTGATCTTGCTGGTTGGGTCTGCAGTAGATGTAACTGCAGAATTGCTCAGCGTCTCGGCCTCCTGGGGGATCGGATATGGAATGGCCCCTGAACACCTCCAGGGTCAGTATCAAGGCGTCTATTCGATGGGCGGCGGGATTGGCATGGTCTATGGGCCGGTTTTTGTCACCTCCACGGCAATCGCAATGGGAAGAGTGGGCTGGGTGATTCTAGCGGCCTTCTTCGTGCTCTCTGGCGCCGCCTTTCCACCGCTGATCCGAAGTTATCTGCGGGCTCGCGCGGCTGCTCCGTCAGTTGGGGGAGACCTGTTATGAGCATTGGTGGGAGAGCTCGGTTGGCGTTGCCTGCTGACGTTGCCAAATCATTTCTTTGGGTGTGACTTTGTTGAATTGCTTGTCGTGACGCCCTCGTACCAGCGTCGTGGAATCGCTAGGTCTTTGCTCAGGTGGACAGTGACTGCTACTCGGGGAAAGGTATGGATTTCCACGAACGAATCTAACTCGGCTATGCGCACTCTGCTAACAAACGATGACTGGCACTTTGCTGGAACGCTCACGGGGATAGATGAGGGCGACCCAGAATTGTTTTTCTACTTCGAGGATCTCGAAAACGTTTAGGCCAGAATTTTCGGGAAGGCAAAGTCATCGTTGTCGACGACCCGCGTTGCCTGTTGCTGCGGTCGAACTTCGTCGATATAGATCTGTTGGCCCTGGTGGTATCTGATATTCGTTCTTGCCATTGGGTCCGCAGAGGCAATGCCGTCTCGAATCTTCATCCTCGAAAAACTGACTTCGGGTTTTACCTCAAGCCAGATGGAGTAGTTCCACCACCGAATCAACTCCGGCCGATGCAAGAAGATGCCATCGATCAACAGGATCGATCCGGTGAC